>ERZ773027.822-NODE-822-length-18308-cov-2.955898_pt1 | contig 18308 bp, 15 predicted proteins | sample MGYA00511032_ERZ773027 | MGnify/ENA primary metagenome ERZ773027 (study PRJEB29015, sample SAMEA2738138) | human oral metagenome | biome: human oral; feature: human-associated habitat; material: saliva | place: China | collected 2190 ... | reverse complement strand
AGAAAATACGTAAATAGGATGGAGCTTAAAAACTTCCATTGATTGCCTAAGTTTGTTTTAAACTGACCAGTCAACCCTTCTAACACGCTTTCCATCACATTTTGAATCCCTTGTGGTACCATGGCGCGTGAGCGCGTAGCTAATAGGGTAACAACTATAATAATCGCCATCACTAGCCACGTCATATACAACGTATCCATATTAAAAGAGATCCCCATCCATTGAACAACATGATGATGCCCTGCATGCAACTCCATATTCCCACCCCCTTTCACATAGATGATTACCTAATACGTTGGCGTACATACATACTATACTCAATATACTGCATGGGAACAAACACACAGATGCCACCTAAAACACCTTTCATGGAAATCGAAGGTATTTGCGTGCTTATGCCCACCAACAATACAATTAAGCTAAATCGACTCATAACACCAATCCAAACTCGTCGTTTTACATCTTCTAAGGTGGCATCTTTCATCTTATAGGTTTGTAACGCTAAATACAGGAAATAGATAACATAGGTCATCATCCCCCACAGCCAACCAGTAATATGACAAGACCAATCTAGGAGCCATAACACAACTACACCTAGTATAGCCACTGAAAGTATCCATCGGCAATGACTTTTGATATAGGTGATATATTCTTTCATATAATCTCCTTACATACACTGACGTATGACACCATATAGGCCTAGAAAACCGCCAATTAATCCACCTAGAAGCACACCCCAAGGGTGAGTTCCTACATAGTGATCAATAGCATAACCAATCCCCATACAGATACCGATAGAACAAAGTATAGTAAACCCTGTGGTAGATGCTCTGGAGATAGCCATCCATAGTTCTGATTTTTCTTTCCCCATAGATACACCTCCCATATCTCTAACATGGTAGATTATACCACCGATACGAACCGTTTTAACAATATATAAATTTTATATCTATCAAAACTTTCTATGCGATTTGATTCAAAACCGTGTACATTCCTCACTTACACTGTCAATGAAAGTAGGTATCAACTCAATTATAACTAGAACGCATGCATCGATGATTATTTCCCAAAGGATGTTGGTTTTTCTTGATGTTCAAAAAATTCATGTCGTAAGGCTTGCACAATTCGCTCAGAGGCTAATCCATCTCCATAAGGATTCACTGCATTTGACATAGCATGATACGCCTCTACATTCGTAATTAACTCTTTCGCTGTGGCGTATACAGTCGCCTTATCTGTACCTACCAATTTTACCGTCCCTGCTTGGACCGCTTCAGGGCGCTCTGTGGTATCACGAAGTACCAATACAGGCTTACCCAAGGATGGTGCTTCCTCTTGAATACCACCAGAGTCCGTCATAATGAGGTAAGTACGATCCATTAAGTTTGCAAATGGTTCATACTCTAATGGTTCAATTAGGTGTACGCGTGGCATATCACCTAGGACCTCTTGTACAATACTGCGTACCTTTGGATTTCTATGCATTGGGAAGATGACTTCTACATCTTCATGTTCTCCAATAATATCACGGATCGCCTCGTACACATTGCGCATTGGATCCCCTAAATTTTCCCGACGATGAGTAGTCACCAAAATAACTTTTTGATTCACATAATCGATAGTGTTCAACAACTCTTCTTTAAAGGTATAATCATCCTTTACTGTCGTTTGCAATGCATCGATAACTGTATTTCCTGTGACATACAAATGATTTGGATTAATGTTTTCTTTCAACAAATTTGCTTCTGATGTAGTAGTCGGTGCGAAATGGTAAGTTCCAATAGCACCAGTCAACTTACGATTCATCTCCTCTGGGAATGGGGAGTAAATATTACCCGTCCGAAGACCTGCCTCCACATGACCTACAGGAATTCCTTCATAGAATGCTGCTAAGGCTCCCACAAACGTAGTTGTTGTATCCCCATGAACAAGCACCACATCAGGTTTTGCTTCTTTCAATACCTCTTGCAAGCCCATCAAAGCACGACAAGTGACATCATACAACGTTTGCCCTTGGCTCATAATATTTAAATCATAATCAGGAGTGATAGAAAACAAATGCAACACTTGGTCTAACATCTCTCTATGCTGCGCCGTTACCGTCACAATGGATTCCATATCAGGCGCCGCTTCCAAGGCCTTAACAACAGGCGCCATCTTTATTGCCTCAGGACGTGTCCCAAATATGGTCATGACTTTTAACATAGTACCTCCCACATATTTCGTTTACTTCCTTTACTATGAAAGCTATCATACACAAGCTTTCCTAAATCACTTTATTAAACTTTTTCAATTATCTCTATTGTATCATGTACAAGCCTTCCATACTAGTAGAAACTATAAAGAAGTACACCCAACCAAAATGCCATAAGCAAAGCGACATGACATCCCACCCTTACAGAGTGAGCAAGTACGAAGCAAAATACCATTAGCGTGAGCGATATGGCGTAATATACTTAATTTTGCAAACGCCAGAAAGCGTGGCATGTTCTCTCCTCCTACAGAGTGAGCAAGCACGAAGCAAAACGCCATAAGCGTAAGCAACATGGCGTAATATGCTTAATTTTGCAAACGCCAGAAAGCGTGGCATGTTCCTGAACAAACATTATGAAATACCGTTTGTGAAGGAATGTGCCACGCTTTCCCTTTGCTAAAAAACAAAAAGCGCCATGAGCATGAGCTCCTGGCGTTTTGCATAGCTATTTACGAACGTCGTTGTCTTTGGATATAATCCCAATTTTCGTTGCTGTCCACACGCATGCACAGAGTATGACAAGCACTAGCAAGACTCCGATAACAAAGTTGGCTTTCGCCGCTACGATAGACACACAACCTAAGAGTGCAGTGATAGCATACATCAACAACACCGCTTGTTTTTGTGTGAGCCCCATCGCCAATAGACGATGATGCAAATGTCCTTTATCTGGTTGGAATACTGGACGTCCATTGATACGTCGACGTACAATGGCAAATAAAGTATCTAAAATTGGCAATCCCAATACGATAACAGGCACCACCAATGCCACAGTTGCTGCCGTTTTTACACTACCCATGACGGAAATAGCCGCCATAGTATAGCCCAATAACATACTGCCTGTGTCACCCATGAATATTTTGGCAGGATTAAAGTTATAGCGCAAGAATCCACAAGCTGCCCCAGCCAAAGCCAAGGTAATGCATGCCAATTCAATTTGTCCCATTTGCAAAGTCACGATACAAATCGTAATACATGCAATAAGAGAAATCCCTGCTGCCAATCCATCTAAACCATCTATGAGATTCACAATATTCGTAAATCCTACAATCCAAAACACCGTCAAAGGAATGGCAAGATACTCTAAGTACAATAAATGGTCACCAATGCTAATGAAATGCACAGCATTACCAAATAGTGGCAACATGAGAGCCGCCAAAATTTGTCCCATCAATTTCGTTTTCGGTCCGATTTGCTTAATATCGTCCCAAATACCTACTGCTACTAGGATGATGGAACCTACAATCAATCCTTTCACCGAAGATACATCTTTCACACTATACAGCAAGGATACCATATAGCCAATATAGATAGCCAATCCCCCTAAGCGTGGAATCGACACTTGATGCACCTTACGTGCATCTGGTTTATCAATAGCACCTACCTTAACGGCGAATTGTTTCACCAAAGGCGTGCAAATATATGTTACTACAAGAGCAATGACAAAGGCCCATAAATATACTGTCATTCCACCACCTCCATATGTGGTATTTCATGATTATAACAAGTGATTGTCAATAGTCTGTCATCAGAATACTAAGTTCATTATATATAGACCATATTTATTAATTATATCAGTTACACACAGCACATACAAGAACAGGCGTAATAAACTTATAGAATCCTTTGCTCTTCATAGACTTGTTTCAGACCGTTTCGAATTAGTCAGTTATTGTTACTAAGCCTTCAATGATGCGTTTACCATCTTCCATTAGACGTGTCAGTCCGTCTTCACCTAAATAGGACTCTGCGTACATTTTATATAAATTTTCTGTTCCTGATGGGCGTGCTACAAACCAACCTGTGTCCGTCACAATTTTAACCCCATCAATGGGTTGATCTTCAAATAACGAGGTCGTACGAATGTCCAAAATTGGACTTCCCCCTAATTCTGTCATAGTCACATCGCTCGGTTTCATACCCTTTAAAGCATTTTTGATATCCGCTGTACAAGGCATATCCACACGTTGGAACACTGGTGTTCCCCATTGTGCGGTTATATCTGTATAGTGTTGTGCTGGAGTTTTTCCCGTCGTTGCTACCATCTCTATCGCTAACAAGCCTAAAATGATACCATCCTTATCGGTAGTCCATACAGATCCATCGTGTTGCAAGAAGGATGCTCCCGCACTTTCCTCAGCTCCTAGTCCAATGCGTCCATCAAATAATAAAGGCGCAAAATATTTAAAACCTACTGGCACTTCATACACTGGATGATTAGAATCTTTGCAATAGGCATCCATCAAGCCAGTAACAACGGCTGTTTTACCAACACCTTTCCCTTCCCACGGGCGAGTTTCATTCAAATATTTAGCAGCTACTACTAAATATTGATTTGGTGCTAACAAACCTCCTTCTGTGACAATGCCATGACGATCATAATCCGGATCATTTCCAATAGCTAGTACATGATCACCTAAATGTTTCGCCACCTCTGCCATGGCATATGGGGAAGAACAGTCCATACGAATCGCTCCATCATGGTCGTAGGACATGAAGCTAAATGTTGGATCATAGTCACTATTAATAATGGTAAAGTTTAGATTATATTCTTCAGCAATAGCATGCCAATAAGCGCCACCACTACCACCTAAGGCATTAATTAATACTTTCGGATTGGCTTGTTGAATCGCCTTCATATTGATAATCTGAGGCAATTCTTTTACATAGGCCATTTTAAAGTCATAAGGTTCTAAGTATTGTCCCGCTTCCTCTATGGAAATCGCAGCAGGTGCTACCGCTTTTTCTTCTTCATGATGACAGCAACCACAATGAGCACTTTCATGAGCCCCCACTAGATGATGAAAGGAGAATCGTTGAATACTATCTAATCCTTTTTGTAAATATTCGTTAGCTAACGCTTCGATCCGTTTGGTTACGGCTGTATCTGCTGGGCCTCCATGAGGCGGATTGTATTTAATACCACCATGTTCTGGCGGATTATGAGACGGTGTGATAATAATCCCATCTGCCACATTATCTACCGGTGTATTTGCATTGTGTCGCAAAATAGCACGAGATACACTTGGAGTAGGTACAAATTCACGATGCGCATCCACACGAGTTTTCACACGATTTCCCAACAAAACTTCAATGGCTACTTGCAAGGCTGGTTGCGATAAGGCATGTGTATCTTGTCCAATGTAACAAGGACCTGTAGCACCAAATTCTTGTCGCACATCGCAAATCGCTTGTACAATGGCTGCTACATGAAGCTCATTGAAAGTCCCTTTAGAGGCAATCCCACGATGTCCAGACGTACCAAAGCTTACTCGCTCTTCTGGTGCATCATATCTAGGAATAATCCGAAAAAAGTCTTTCACAACTGTATCTACATGAATCAAATCTTCTTTTTTTACAGGTTGTCCTGCCAATGGATGTACCATATTATTGTTCCTCCTTATGCTCTTTGGAAGGGATTTCATTTCTTGCCATTTGCACTTCATGAATCATTTGTTCTGCTTCAGCGGCTTTTACAGGGTCGCAGGTTTGCAATACCCGTTCCACAGCTCCATTCGTAGATCGTGCCGAGAATCCCGTACCAATGACTTCTGCCGCATCAGTAATGACCATAAATGCGGTTGGATCTTCTGCTTCTACGGCTGCTTTCAATCGAGCCACTTGCAATAAACTAACTACTACCATAATAACCTGTTTAGGCTGATGTGTATAGGCGCCTTCACCGTTCAAAATCGTAGCACCACGACCAATTTTATCAATGATTAAATTACAAATCGTCACTGGTTTATAGGAAATGATAAACATCGCCTTCCGTTGGTTAAAACCAGTAATTACCTTATTTGTTACCATCGCTGCTAAATAGGTACTAATCAAAGTAGTAGCTGCCGCTTCAATATTGATAACAATAGCACCCACAATAAGAATCATCATGTTGATGCCGAATAAGATACTTCCAATTTGTAGTCCAAAGCGATTTCGAATAATCATAGCAATGGGATCCATACCACCTGTATTACCGCCACCACGGTAAACGATACCAAGTCCTAATCCAGAAAATAAGCCCCCTAGTATACCGCCAATGATTGGATTGTGAGTTAATTCCAATGTCGCCAATGGAGCCAATAGATTAATCAAGGTCGACATAATGATAGTCCCTAATATGGTAATTCCTAGATGCCACCGTCCTAACCATCTCCATGCCGCATACAGTACTGGTATATTCAAAAGAAAGTTAATCGAACCTAAACTTAATATACCTTGTGTCACATAATAAATAATCAAGCTAAGGCCGCTAATACCTCCACTCAATAATTTGTGAGGTACAATGAATCCCTGCACCCCTACTGCAAACACAGTAGAACCAAGAATAATATGTATAATGGCTTTCACCGTACTTAAATATTTGGGTTTGTTTAACATAATTCCACCTATTCTATCACTACTTTCGTCACACCATTTGACCATAAGCAAAAAGCTGCCACATTACAAGGATAATGTAACAGCTTTTTAGTATGTATTAGACCGCTTATGGTATAATACGATATACTATTCTGCTAGGGCAATCACTTCTACTTCTACTAAGAAGTTAGCTGGTAATGTTTTGACTGCCACACAACTACGAGCTGGTTTAGAGGTAAAATACTCAGCATAAATAGCATTAAATTTAGCAAAGTCACCCATATCTGCTAAAAAGCATGTTGTTTTTACAACTTTAGAAAAATCAGTGCCAGCTTCTTTTAAGATAGCTTCGATGTTTTTCATCGCTTGTAATGTTTGTGCTTCTACGCCACCTTCTACTAGAGCGCCTTGTGCTGGATCAATACCGCCTTGACCAGAAATGAACACAAATCCATTAGCTACGTACGCTTGAGAGTATGGTCCTAATGCTGCTGGTGCTTGCTCTGTATACACTTGTTTCATAGTTGTCCCCTTTCATTACCATAAGACATTTATAATATACCACTAGTATAGCATGTAATGGTATCGAAGTGTAGCTATTTTTCATACTTCTATTGTACTTTATTTGCATACCTCTATAAGGAGTACCTATATGTCCATTAATTATACTACTTATGAAAGCCCTTTGGGCACACTCACGCTATATGCCACCGCGTCAGCATTAGTTGGGCTCACCTTTCCTACCCAATCGATAACGTTCCAAGAACCAGTAGTCATAGATGAAACCATGTCTTCCCCCATTTTACGACAAACTATCCAATGGCTAGATCAATACTTCGTCGGACAAGTCCCAACGATGATTATTCCCTTAGCACCTCAAGGCACAGCCTTCCAACAAAAAGTATGGTCTCAGTTACAGCATATTCCCTACGGTACATCCCTTACCTATGGAGAGCTAAGCCAACGTGTATTTAACTCCCCTATTCCTAAAGGAGCTCAAGCCATCGGATCTGCCGTTGGTGCTAACCCTATTTCTATTATTATTCCCTGCCATCGTGTCCTAGGTAAAGGAAAAGCCCTCACGGGGTATACCGGAGGACTGTCCATTAAGCGAGCTTTGCTATCTATTGAACATATCGATTTTGTAGACAAGTAGGCTTACTTAATATATTTAATGCAATCGATGTTGCATGACCTAAAAGGATATTTTTACTAATGCCACACCGACCATCACACATTTCCAATTCATACTAACTCCTTCCTAACTAGGATTTCCCACTTTTTCCAACAATAATTTAGATTTTAATTGATGCAATTCTTCGCTGATGTTGACTTTCACCTCTGGTGCTCGACGAAGTCGCAAAAATTCTGGCCATAGTAATTGAATTTGCTCTTCTCCGTAGGCTTTCACTTGTGCCAAGGTTGGTACATCGTACACTAACTCTCCGTCCACAAAAATAGGTACTAGTAATTCTTGTACTCTGAACGTATTTGCTTTCAGCACCGTTTGTTTCCAAGGATGCAATGGATTTTTAAAGACATACTCCTGTGTAGTATCCACCGTTTCATGGTCCAAACAAATTAAATCGCCAATGAGCTTGTTGTTTCGGACGTTGATGAGACGCAATACCTTTTTCTTACCAGGGTTTGTCACCTTTTCAATATTATCAGAGAATTTCATAGCCGGCATAAAGGTGTCCCCTTCCCATTGACCCGCTAATTTGTATACACCACCAAGAGCTGGTGTTTCATCAGCAGTAATCAGTTTTGTACCTACACCCCACGCTGTGATCTCTGCTCCTTGCTGTTTCAAATCTGCAATTTTATATTCATCTAGATCATTAGTAGCAAAAATTAATGCCTCTGTAAATCCTGCCTCATCTAACATCTTACGAGCCTCAATGGATAAGTACGCTAAATCACCGCTGTCCAAGCGAATGCCATACACAGACGGCATTGTACCCCCACGACGTTCACGAATCTCTTGGAACACTTGAATCGCCGCAGGCACACCTTTATGTAGCGTATTATATGTATCCACTAAAAACACCAAATTATTTTCGTATTGGTCTGCATAAGCCCTGAAGGCATCGATTTCAGTTGGAAAACTCATCACCCAACTATGAGCCATAGTCCCTACAGGTCGCATGCCATATAAAGCAGCACTGTACACATCACTAGTACTATCAAAGCCTCCTATGAAAGCCGCTCTAGCCCCTTGTACCGCAGCACTTACCCCTTGAGCTCTTCGCATGCCAAATTCTGCTACCCCATCCTTGCCAATAACAGAGCGAATACGGCGAGCTTTTGTAGCAATTAAAGACTCATGATTTAAAAACATAGAAAGAGCTGTTTCCATTAATATAGCTTCATCTTTAGCCGACTCTACACGGAGTAACACTTCTCCTGGGAATACCACAGAACCTTCCGGCGCCGCATAGATGGTACCAGTGAAGCGGAATGTACTTAAGTACGTCAAGAACTCTTCTGTGAACACCCCTGTTTGACGTAAATAGGTAATATCTTCCTCAGAGAACCGCAAGCCTTTCACATACTCGATAACTTGTTCCAGTCCTGCTACCACCGTGTAAGCGCCTTGAAATGGATTCGTTCGATAAAAGCGATCGAACACGCAACGAGTACGATGTTTGTTTTGCGTAAATAAACCTTGCATCATGGTAAATTGATACATATCTGTTAATAGAGCATGTGTAATCATAAATAACTCCTATTCTTATAGGTACACCCTATAGCGTACTAAGCACTTTTCTATGACAATTTAAATACTATGCCTATCGTCTACTTTCTTCTATTATACTCTACTATTACATTTCATGTATAATTGTTTTTCACCCTATGGTTTGTCATTATCTTCTATTTAGGTTAGAATGATACCATATATTATATAACTTCTAATGATGAAAGGATGACTATGAATCTGTCACAATTTTTTGCATTAATCCGTCCCCGCACCTTAACGGCTGCTTTCAGTCCCGTTGTCTTAGGAGCTGCTATGGGGGCAACGCAATTTGAAACCGTACAACCTATTTGGCTATCCTTGGTCTATACTCTAGGCATTCTAATTTGTGTGTTAAGCGCACAAATTGCCGCTAATATTTGGAATGAATATTTCGATTTTAAATCTGGTCTCGATCTCACACAAGCTGCGGGCAACAGTGGTTCCATCGTCCGTGATGGCATCGCCCCTTCTGTGATTAAACGTTGGGGATATATTACGACCATACTCCCTCTCGTCCTAGGCATCGTCCTCGCTAATGCTGTCACTTGGTGGTATATTCCTGTGGGTATGCTCTGCATACTGACTAGCATCTTATACTCTGGGGGCCCTAAGCCTATTTCTCGCACCCCTTTTGGTGAACTTGCATCTGGTCTTGCCATGGGCTTTGCCATTGTGGGCATTACCCTCTACGCTTGGACTCATACCTTGCACTGGACATACCTTATTCCTGCGGTACCGTCCACCATCTTAATCGGTGCTATTATGATGACCAACAATTTACGAGATTTTACTAACGATGCTAACCACGGTCGTCGCACCTTGGTCATTCTCTTAGGCCGTGAAAGAGGACTTCAACTCTTGCGAGCACTCTTCCTCATCAGTTCTTTATGGCTAGTCCTCTGGGCGGCATGTGGAACTATCCCTTGGACATCCTTATTGGCATTACTCTCACTCGTGCCAGCTATGAAAGTCATCCACATTTTCAACACCTATGCAGATCCAGTGCGATTAAACGAGGCTATGAAATTTACTTCTATTTCTTGTACACTGTATCATTTTTTATGGGCTGTAGGGTTGTTACTGAATACAATCATATAATGCTAGAATATGTTTTTATGACATACCAGTATGTACCCATATATAAAAACAACAATCCCCCTCATTTATGAATTAATATATTCTATGAGGGGATTTTTATTACTTTCACAGTAGTAGGTATAATTACCATAGCTAACAACTATAACAACTTAGATATATAACATATTTTACTTATAACCGAACTCTTGCTATACTAAGCAAGTAGAAATTCACTATGTAAGTACACAAAGAAAAGGAGATAACTTATGAAGAAATTATTTAGTTTAGCAGCAACAGCTGTATTAGGCGCTGCCTTGTTATTAGGTGGCTGTGGTTCCACTGGTACTGATTCCGCTAGTTCCAGCGCAAGTAAAACATTAAAAATTGGTGCTTCCCCAGTACCTCATGCTGAAATCTTAGAACAAGTTAAACCAATCCTTGCTAAAGAAGGTATTAACTTAGAAATCATCGAATTCAGCGATTATGTACAACCAAACGTATCCTTAAATGATAAAGAAATTGATGCAAACTTCTTCGCTCACATTCCTTATCAAGAAAACTTCAATAAAGAAAAAGGTACTCACATTGCAACAGCAGGTGCCGTACACATCGAGCCAATGGGCATTTACTCTAAAAAGGTAAAAGACTTGAAAGATATCGAAGATGGTGCTCAAGTAGCTATCCCATCTGATGCAACAAATGGTGGTCGTGCATTACTATTGCTTTCCAAAGCTGGTTTAATCACATTGAACGATCCTAACAGCATCTCTGCTACAGTACAAGATATCAAAGACAACCCTAAACACTTGAAATTCGTTGAATTAGAGGCTGCTCAATTGCCTCGTACATTAGATGATTCCACAATCTCTGTCATCAACACAAACTTTGCATTAGGTGCTAACTTGAACCCAACAAAAGATGCGTTATTCTTAGAATCTAAAGATTCTCCATATGTAAACATCGTATCCGTTCGTGAAGGCGATGAAAAACGTGAAGATATCCAAAAATTGGTGAAAGCTTTACAAAGCCCAGAAATCAAAAAATTCATCGAAGATAAATACAAAGGTGCTATTCTTCCAGCATTCTAATGGAATCGCTTAGAATAGACTCCTCCAAATAAAAACAAACACTAACAACTATCATACATACTTAACTATACAGCAACAGAGGCAAGTTGATTCGCTCAACTTGCCTTTGTTGTCTTTATGTATAATACAATATAACTGTAATCCACCATATCAGCTTTCATAATCAGTAATTATATATGTATATGTAAATATAACAGAAAAGAATGCCACATACTAATATATAATAGGTTTAAACACCTGTTCAAAATAGAAAAAGGGTCCTGAAGGACCCTTTTATTATTTATGAACCATAGCTCGTAATTCTTGCATTTCTTGTTGTAATGTCACAATATCTTGACGTAAGTTATTATTTTCCGCTGTTAGAACTGTAAGTTCACGACCATAAGCTTCTTTCAGAGCTACCATTTCGTCATGCAATACTAGCACAGAAGAAATAGGGCCATTACGATAGCGTTCTGGTACAGCTTTTTTCTCTGGACTATTACCAAATTTGAACGTTGCACCGCCATTCACCATAGTACCACCACGTACCATAGATACACCAGCATGGAACATAGTAGATTCTTTAGTATAATGAGCCACACCTAATGCTACGGCATTCACATTTTTATAATGTCCAACGCCAGCCATAATTTGTGTTGGTTCTAATGGATCATATTGAATTGGTTTTAATGCAGATAATGCAGCACCTAGCGCATCGCCTCTACGACTTTCCTTGCGTAATTCTTGTAAATCACTACCAAGCTCACCAATTTGGCGCTCTAATTTTTCATAGTTATGATTATCGCCTTTAGAACCACCTTCTAAAGATTTGCGGAAATCATCTTCTGTTTTATTTTCATTACCTTTGATTTCTTTCCAGTATTCATAAGCAGATTTGCCTTTAGCGCCATCTTTACCGGCTTTCCCAGCATCACCTTTGTCGCCTTTAGGGCCTACTACGCCAGATTCACCTTTATCGCCTTTAGGTCCTGCTGCACCTGTTGCTCCGGCTTCACCTTTTTCACCTTTAGGACCTACTGCACCGTCTTTACCTTTTTCACCTGTAATGGCCTTGATAAAGTCGTCTTTTGTCTTGCTTTCGTTACCTGGTAATCCTTTCCACACTTCGAAAGCAGACTTTCCGTCAGCTCCAACTTTACCAGCTGTGCCAACGTCACCTTTATCACCTTTAGGTCCTACTAAGCCTGTTGCTCCGGTTTCACCTTTTTCACCTTTAGGACCTACTGCACCAGTGTCACCTTTTGCACCTGTAATAGCTTTGATAAAGTCGTCTTCTGTCTTGCTTCCATTACCTGGCATTTCTTTCCATACTTCGAAAGCAGATTTTCCAGCATCACCTTTAGGACCTACTGCACCTGTATCACCCTTATCGCCTTTAGGGCCCTGAATACCTTGTGGGCCTTGTGGACCCACTCCACCAGTGCCACCACCAGTACCACCTGGTCCTTGAGGTCCTTGTGGTCCTTGTGGGCCTACTGCACCGACTTCACCTTGTGGACCAGTAATAGCTTTGATAAAGTCATCTTTCGTTTTATCTTCGTTGCCTGGCATTCCTTTCCACACTTCAAAAGCAGACTTTCCGTCAGCCCCAGTATCACCTTTGGCTCCAGTTTCACCTTTTTCGCCTTGAATGCCTTGGTCACCTTTAGCACCTGGATTGCCTTTATCACCTTTGTCACCTTTAAAGTCTGGGTCACCTTTTAACTCATCCTTATTTAAGCTGAAAGTATATGTTTTACCATATTCTCCTTCATCTTTTTCAGTGATTTTAATACCCTTTTCAGCTTTTAATACATCCTTCAAAGAAGCTGCTGTCAATACAGGGCTTGTAGTAGATGTAGATCCATCTTTACCGCCTGTAGTCAAAGTTAATTGCCCTTTATCGTTTCCACCCAAGGTAATATTCATAGTAGGATGAGCAAAGTTAACACCTGTAAACGTTGGCGTGTTAAGCATGCCAATACGCAAAATAGAGTCCATAGGATCTTTATAAGTAATCAAATTATCAGAGCTATATAAAGTTGGTGCCGCATACACACTTTTACCATCAGGAGCTTTTGCACCAGCTTGTGGGGCCACTCCATACACAGTATTTGCCTTGCCTTGGATCCTAATTTCTTTATCACCTGGTGTGTACACACGTGTATCAGGTGTTGTAGCAGCTACAGTTCCATCTGCATTGAATGGCACATCATTACCTGCCAAAATTGTATTGCGTTTTTCTAAGGCTTTTAATTGCGCCACATTGACAGCATCAGTATCTTCTCCACCAGCTGCTACATTAATAATTTGGCGAGTGACACGATAACCTGAACGATTATTACCTACAGATACAGCAGCACGATTGGCCTTCCATGTTGTAGCCTCTACTCCAGCAGCTGTAGCCTCTGCATCATCAGCAAAGTGAGATCTATGTAAGGCTGCATCATAACCATTATTAGAAGGTGAATTCACATCACGGCCTGCATAAGATTCTCTACCTAATGCCACACCTGCACTTACATCAGTATAGGCTCTTTCACCAATACTAATACCACCATTTGGATTTATATTATTAGTCTTATCGCCTACTTTGCTACCATGTCCAATAGCAATACTATTATCGCCATTTACGGCAGTATTAGAACCTACAACAATAGATCCTGTACCTTTTGCTTCCGAGACCCTACCAATGGCCACACTTTGTTTAAAAATAGTTTTTGCATCATCACCTACAGCCACACTCTCAGTAGATGCCTCTGCAGTACGCCCAACAGCTACACTATTGGCACCTGTCGTCCTAGAAGATCCCCCAACAGCAACAGAGTCTTCTAAGGCAGTAGCACCATACCCTACAGCAGTACTATAATTTTTATCAGTAGAAGCGCCATATCCTATATTAACACTAAATGCACCAGTTCTTTGAATACCATAACCAATAGCTACTGTATTTTCAGACTTATCTCCAATTTGCACATTACGGCCAATAGCAATGGCATTTTCACTCTTAGAATACGCTCTTGGACCAATGGCAATAGCTCCCTCTTTGGTAGCGCCATCATTTAATTCATTGCTATCTTTACCTAAGTCACGACTTTTAATAGAAATGTAACGTGGCTTTTCACGTTCTAAACGATTGCGAAGCACTCGTAATTGTCCCACTGTCGCAGCATCTGTATCTTCAAAGCCTGCTGCTACATTGGTAATCTGACGAGTATGTTGTACACCAGCTTTACTACCACCTACAGATACAGCTCCATCTGTAGCATTCCAAACGCTACTAATAGCCGCATTGCCAGCTTTATTCGCTTCTTTTATAGCATCTGCATAGGCCTTTTCTGCATCTACTAGTACTTGATCTGCTTCTGCTTTTTTAAGATTTGCTTTGGCTAGTTCAGTGGTATTAGTTCCAGCTCTTTTAACATCTTCTTCTGCTATTAAAACTTTATAATTCGCTTGACGAATATCTTCATATAAAGCTTCTAGGGCTGGATTATCTGCTCCTGCTTCGCCCACTTTATAATGTGTGTTACTCATTGGATTATATCCAATGTAAGCATCACTTTTACCAACACGATCTGCAATAGAACCGCTACCTAATGCTACACCACTTGCTGCACTAGTAGTCGCCTCATATCCTACTGCTAAACCATCCACTGCAGTCACACTAGAACTAGCTCCTATAGCAATAGCATTCGCACCATCTACCTGACCACCAATTACAGTATATTCTGTACTAGCTGCATAGCCTACTATATGGCCTCCTAAGATCAATACACTCGCTGCATATACTGCAGCATTGTTTTTTCTCATACTACACTCCTTATAGTTGGATAAAAGCCTTGATTCATACTTATAAATCGCACTGAATCAAGTTGAAACATTTCTAATTAATATTGATTATATACTACTCTTGTATACTATTCAAATCGAAATTTTTAAGCATTATTGATGAATTTTAACATATAAAAAACCCCCGACTTTCACAATCTAGTGAGAGCCGAGGGCTAATACTTTCAATATGTAATTATTTGCGTGCCATAGATTTGCGTACGTCGAAGGCAACAGCAATAACAATGATTAAACCTTTGATAATCAATTGCCAGTATGGTCCCATGCCAACGAATGTTAAACCATAGTTAATAACAGTAAAGATCAACACACCTGCGATGATACCAGGTACAGTACCGATACCACCAGTAATAGATACACCACCTACAACAGAGGCTGCAATGGCATCTAACTCATACATGTTACCATAGTTGTTTGTAGCACCACCTGTACGAGCTGCTTCCAAAATACCACCTACGCCATACAAAGCACCAGCGATAACATAGATAATAACAAGTGTTACTGCTACGTTGATACCGGATACAATAGCTGCTTGTGGATTACCACCGATGGCAAACATATTTTTACCAAGAATTGTTTTGTTATATACCACATACATGATCAAGGATATCACTGCAGCGATAATAACAATGTATGGAATCGTCATAAATCCTAGGTCTAAAGAGCCTGTACCAATTTGCGTAAACTCTGGACGTAAACCGCCGATTGGTTGAGAGTTATTAGGTTCCATATCAAAGTACAAGGAACAAATACCATAGGTAATAACCATCGTACCTAGTGTGGAAATGAATGGTACGATTTTTAAATACGCTACGATCACACCAGATACTAAACCGATGATAGCACCTACTACGATAGCAATCACGATTGGTAAAATCAATGGTAATTCTGGTAAATGTTCAAAGAATGGACGAGGATAATCTGGCAACTGTGTTAAAGATGCAGATACAACCGCTGTCAAACCTACTACACGCCCTGCGGACAAGTCACAACCTGCGGTGATCAAAATCATAGCAGAACCTAATGCAATAATAACACGTGGAGAAGATTGAATTAAAATATCACGAAAACTTGTGACGGATAAAAAGTTCGGGCTATAAATTGAAATAGCCGCTACTAGTACTACTAGTACCAAATAGATAATATTTTGGGAAAGAAACTTTCCTAACTTACCTTGGCTCATACAATACCTCCTAGACTAAACCAGCTGTTGCTAGTTCCATAATTTTTTCTTCAGTCGCTTCATGAGCGTCCAAAATGCCGCTCATATATCCATTACTCATAACCATAATGCGGTCACTCATTCCTAATAATTCAGGCATTTCCGAGGAAATCATAATGATACTTTTACCAGCACTAGCCAGTTCATTAATAATGGAATAAATTTCGTATTTCGCTCCTACGTCGATGCCCCGTGTCGGTTCATCTAAGAGTAGGATTTCTGGATTCGTATTTAACCAACGAGCAATGAGTACTTTTTGTTGGTTACCACCAGAAAGACTTTGAATTTTTGTTTCTGTAGACGGTGTTTTCACTCGTAAGGAAGCCACACCCTCTTTTGTATCGTCTAGTCGTTTGTTGTCATTCAACAATTTGAACTTATTTTCATATTTTGGCAGTGCTGCCATTGTTGTATTATCTACAATGGTAAGCATCGGGAAAATTCCCGTAGTACGACGCTCTTCTGTGAGTAGTGCCATCCCTAATTTTTTCGCATCTCGTGGATGACGAATGCGAACTTCTTTATCGTGCAAGTAAATTTTGCCAGACTCGATACCTCGAAGACCAAATAAGGCTTCGATTACCTCTGTACGCTGTGCTCCTACCAGACCACCTACACCAAGAACTTCACCTTTACGAAGGGAAAAGCTTACATCTTTGAAAGAATGTGGATTAATAGATGTTAAGTTTTCTACACGTAACACTTCCTCACTAGGAGTATTGGTTTTTTCAGGGAATAACTGAGTCATCTCACGCCCTACCATTCGTTGAATGATAAGATCTGTCGTTAACTCATCAGCATGCCAAGTGCCTATATATTGACCATCACGCATAATCGTTACTTCGTCAGATATGCGTAGGATTTCTTCCATTTTATGAGAAATATATATAATTGCAACCCCTTTTTTTCGTAAGGAGTTAATAATTTTAAATAGATGTTCTACTTCATCACTCGTAAGAGAAGAGGTAGGTTCATCCATTACAATAATACGCGCTTGATGCGAAACTGCCTTAGCAATTTCAATATTTTGTAATTTAGAAACAGATAAGTCACCCGCTAATTGTTCTGGATCGATATCTACATCGATTTCATTAAACAATGCTAATGTATCTTCTTTCATTTTTTTATGATCCACAAATGTGAATGGACCAATTTTTTTAGTTGGAAACCGGCCTAACCACAAGTTTTCCATAACATTTCTTTGTAATACTGGGTATAACTCTTGGTGAATCATAGAAATCCCCATTCCAAGAGCTTTACGGGAATCCGTCATGTCAACAACTTCGCCATCAATCACAACATCCCCTTGATCTTGCTTATAAATACCGAACAGGCATTTCATAAGAGTCGACTTCCCTGCGCCATTCTCTCCCATTAGAGCATGTACGGTGCCTGGTCGGACTTTGAAAGTGACATTATCCAAGGCCTTTACGCCAGGAAATTCCTTCGTAATTTGGCGCATTTCTAATATGTACTCGCCCATACATTTTCCTCCTGCTAATCAGATAATGAAGGGGGCAAATGCCCCCTTACTGCATTCTATTATTTGTCACCTAAAATCTTATCCGCATTTTCTTTTGTTACGATTTCGTAAGGTACCCAAATATATTTACCATCTACAATGTCAAAGCCTACATTATCTTTGTTAGGTGTTTCGCCTTTCGCTAACACGTAGGAAAGATTAAATACTGCTTGACCTTGTTTTTTTGCATTGTTCAATACTGTACCCAATAA
>ERZ773027.787-NODE-787-length-18686-cov-7.257742_pt1 | contig 18686 bp, 15 predicted proteins | sample MGYA00511032_ERZ773027 | MGnify/ENA primary metagenome ERZ773027 (study PRJEB29015, sample SAMEA2738138) | human oral metagenome | biome: human oral; feature: human-associated habitat; material: saliva | place: China | collected 2190 ... | reverse complement strand
AATACAAAATAAAATAGGTAGCATTAAAATAAACAAAACAAATTACAACCAACTTATATTAACAACATGTCATCCAAATTTAAGTAACAAACAATTAATAATAAATTTAAAAGAAGAGTTCTAGCTCTTCTTCTTTGTTAAAAATTCTAAAATATTATTTTCCCCAACTATTGTTGATAATACTTTTTTATTACTAATTTTAAATATAACAGGTCCATTAACAGATAATTCATTAATATTATTAGGATTACTATTCAAAGTATTTCTTATAAAATAACTGTTTAAAGCATCTCCTAAATCTACTACATACAATTTATCAGAATAAGATTGTACAATATCCTTCATTTGTTTATTAAACTTAGATATATCATAAAAAAGAACTATATAATCGCTTTCTTCTTGATTAAACATATCAGAAGCAAGTATTTTTTGATAATGAACTTCAGTATTTCTATTATTAATCTTTTCATTATTTATCTTTCTACTAAACTTACCAGTAATTCCTAATGTAAAGAGAATAGTTAAAGATAAAACTACTAATACAGAACAAATCACTTTAATTAAATGGTACCAATTACAATTGTTATTATTCATATAATCACCATTAAAATTATAACACACATAAGAAAAAAATAGTATTTCTACTATTTTTGACTTATTCTAATTTTAACTTTCTTAGTCTTAGAAGAATACTTAAGTCTATTATCTGTTCCAAATACCTTAACTTCAACTTCGTGTTCTCCCACACCATAATTCTTAAGATTAACATAAGGTTTAACATTATCTATAGTAATTGTATTTAAAGCTTCATTACTTCCACTAACTACAACATTTACTTGTCTATCGTTATCAGTTAAAGCAAGCGCCTTATATTTAGGATCTAAATTTTCAATTCTCACAGGAACATTTGGTATTTCCTTAGTACTAGTAGTATCAAGAGATACTTTAACATCTAATGTCTTAACATCTATTTCTGTAATTCCATTTGGTTTAGTTAAAGTAACATGATATGTCTTATCTTTATCTAATCCTTTAACATCTATTGGAATATCTAATTGTTCTATCTTATCAATTGCACTTTGTTCACCATAAACAGTAACTTCTCTAATTGATGTATTAATTGATGAAATAGCTTTACCAAACGCTAAATCTCCTTTTGGTATAACATTAATAGGAATTGTCTTATGTGGAGATGTTATAGATAAAGTAACAGTTACAGTAGATGGAACAATCTCAACTTTAACAACTTTACCATTAGAATCATATGCAACTAATGGTACATTATCAAGTTTAATATCTCCCTCTTCCTGTCTAGGAAGATCAGCAATATCAACAAGAGCTTTAACAGTTGCAACTTGATTTAATTTATATTGTGGTCCTTTGACAATTACTTCACTTCTGTCTACTTTAACATTACTAATAGATAATCTGCTATTTAAATTATCTTTATGTAATACATCATAAGTTAAAGGTTTATTATCACTTACCTTCTCATATATCGAAATAGATATATTAGATGGATTTAAAGTATAATTAATTGACTTTAATCTTTGAGGATAAGTTAAAGTAATATTATGATTACCAGCCTTATAGCCAGTTAAATCTATAGTAATTCCTTGTGAAGGTATTTGCTTAGCTAAAAATATATGTCTCTTTTGACCAATTAAAGTAATATCTACAGTATCAGGTATTCCTTCAACTACATATAATTCTTCATTGTATATTGCAGTAACTTTTTGATTAGGCAATGTTTCAGCATAATGATCTACCATTACGTTAGAATCTTGATCTATAACTAAAAATGTAACAAATGCTAACAATAAACTTATTATAATTAGAGTACTTTTCTTACCAGCAACACCATCAAGTGCTTTAAGTTGTTTTTTTAGAAAGAAAAATGTTCTTATAAAAGTCTTAGTTATTGGAGTAATTAAAAATTTATCAAAGAAGTTATATGTTTTTTCAAAAAATCTAACTAACATATTTTTCTTATTCTTCATCTTCTTCCTCCTCTATAACATCTACCTGAGCCTTAGGTCTAAGTTCATCAATAAGCATCATACGTACATCATCAATTGATAATCCGTATAATAATTCTCCCTTAAGAGCTATAGAAATCTTACCTGTCTCCTCAGATACAACTATTATTAAAGCATCAGTTTCTTCAGATAATCCTAAAGCAGCTCTATGTCTAGTACCTAAATGTCCATTTATTGCTGTGCTAGTACTTGTTGGAAATACTGCTCCAGCACATGTTATTCTATTGCCTTGTATAATTACACCACCATCATGTAGTGGATTACCTTCATAAAATATTGCTTCTATTAAATCAGTAGATAAATCAGCATATAATTTTTTACTTCTTTCAATATAATTACCTAAGCTTATATCTCTTTCAATAACTATTAAAGCTCCAGTCTTACTCTTCTTCATCGCATCAACGGCATTAACTATTTCATAAACCATTCTTTCTCGTTCATCTACAGTTAAAACTTTATGTTTACCAAGAAGTTGTGTTCTTCCAAGTTGTTCCAAAATACTTCTAATTTCTGGTTGGAAAATAACTATTAAAGCAAGTGGTCCCCATTGTATGATATATTCAAGTAAAATTCCTACAGTTATAAACCCAAACCATCCGCTTATTACTTTAAGTATAATAATGAATACTACTCCTTTAAATAATAATGATAGTTTTATATTATTTTTTATATTCTTCAAGAAATAATAGAATATCACCCACACTATCGCAATATCTACTATCTTTCTAATTAATGTTAAAATATCTGTTATTGTTATTGGCATATTTCCTCCCCAATACTATTCATATTCTTAAATATCATATCATTTTAAGCCTAAAATTACAATAAAAAGGAACTAAGATTTTTTTCTTAATTCCTTTTTTAATTGTCTAATTTTCTTATCTCCATATTTATCTATAAGCATCTGATTAGAATGATTTACATCTTCGATTCTATTTTCTACTATCTTCTCCATAGGTATAAATTCAACTGATTTGTTTTCTTTAGAAGCAGACTTAACCATTACTTTTATTCTATCACCTAAATAATAATTATCTCCTCCAGATACAGATATCATAGTAAAATTATCAGGATTAAAAATATATTTACCACCTAAATTTTTAAGTTTTATTACGCCGCTCATTTTATTGTCTAACATTACTTCTATACTATTTTGACCAATATTAATTATAGTTCCGTAATATTCCTCTCCTATGTGAGATTCCATATATTCGGCAACTTTCATATAAAAACCAGCTCTCTCAGCAGCGTCAGCATTCCTTTCAGTATTAGACGTATGATCTCCTACATCAAACAACTTAGATTCCCACTTGTTCTTAAGCCTAGAAGTATCAGAATTTTTATCTACAATAAAATCTTTTATCATTCTATGAACTTCTAAATCAGGATATCTTCTAATAGGAGAAGTAAAATGACAATAATTATCTTTACCAAGACCAAAGTGTCCAATATTTTTAGGACTATATTTAGCTTTAGACATACATCTAATTAATAAATTAGAAAAGACTGTATTTAAAGAATCTATAGTATGAATATACTTAGTTAAATCTTGTAAAGCAAAAGGATTATCTTTTATTTGTTCAGGACTATACTTATTATATTCATGATCAGTTACCGCAAGTAACTTAATAAAGTCATTTATTCTATCTAAATTAGGCTTACCATGCACTCTATGTAAATTAATATAATCATGATCAACAGTTAAAGTCTTATCAACAGTCTCATTAGCAATAAGCATAAACTCTTCAATTAAATTTTCTGCATCTTTGTTGACTCTCTCATCAACATATAAAAGCTTATGATTATCATCAAATACTCCTCTAAGTTCAGAAGTATCAAACTCTATAGAACCATTCTTAATTCTATTATTCCTAAGTAAGCTAGCAAGTTTATTCATCATATGTAATTTATCTTTATATTTAATATAATCTTCATCAACAACATTCTTCATAAGTAAATCATTAACTTTACTATATGTCATCCTCATCTTAGAATTAATTACACTCTTCCAAATATTAGAACTAACAACTTCTCCTTTTTTATTTATTTCCATAACACATGAAACACATAATCTATCAACAAAAGGATTAAGTGAACATATACCATTAGATAACTTATGTGGAAGCATTGGTATTACAGTATTACATATGTAGCAACTAGTTCCTTTAGTATAAGCATCTTTATCAAGACTCATACCTTCCTTAACATAATGTGAAACATCTGCTATATGAACTCCTAATTGATAATTACCATTAGGAAGAATTTCCAAACTAATCGCATCATCAAAGTCCTTAGTATCATCACCATCTATAGTAAATATTTCCCAATTTGTTAAATCACATCTACCTACTCTATCACTATCTAAAACTATACTAGGCAAATTATCAGCTTCATTAATACTGTCTTCTGCAAAAACATCACTAACATTATTCTTAAATGATTCCCATAAAATATCTTCACTAGGATCATCCTTATGACTAAAAGTTCTAACTATAGTTGCATTATAATAATTATCAGAAATTAAAGTATCTATCCTTGCTTCTACTCTTGAACCTTCTATCGCATCTTTTCCAACACTAATTATTAAATTCTTCTTCTTAGTATCTATACTTTTAACAAAATAATTACCTCCTTCTCTATATACCTCTCCAAATATACTCTTAAGTTCCCTATCTAGTACTTCTCTAACTATATATTCACACTTATTATTAGAAACAGACTCCTTTTCAATAAGTACTATATCCCCTTCTATAGCATTATTAAAATATTTTTTAGATATAGCATACTTATCTTCTTTATTTGTATAATTACCAGATTTATCTACATATGATGAATTAACAATAACAACTCCATTATCTCCTCTTCCTCTATAAAAAGTACCCTTAAAAAATGAAGTTTTATATAAAGCAATAAACTTATTATTAGGAGTTTTATAAATATCTCTATTATCCCATTTATTATTAACTATATAAATAATAAGTTTTCTATCTTCGCTAGTTAATTCTCTTTCTAATTTTTTTGATACTAAAGCAAATATATCTTCCATAGATAATGCTTTCTTAGCCTTTTTAAAAACAAAATCAACAACATTTTCCATATGTAAACCCTCACTAATTAAAGTATAATGTAAAAACCAAAAAAAGAATAGTACTTTACACTATTCTTCTAACTCTTGCAATATAAGAAGATGAGCCTCTATCCCAAGCAGAAACGTTAGATATAATAACCCCTGTTGAAGGATTAGCAGAGTGAACCATCAATCCATCCCCTATATATATAGATGTATGAGAAAAATATCCATTCTCTCCCCATATAATTAAATCACCTGGCATAATATCATCATAACTAATACCAATACCATCATTTGCTTGTGTAGATGCACTTCTTGATATATTTTTACCATTCATTTTATAAACATATTGTGCAAAACCACTGCAGTCAAATCCAGCTGGAGTATTACCTCCTCCTCTATAAGGACTTCCAACTAAGCTTCTAGCAACTTCAACTATTGTAGAAGCAGAAGGATTAGCAACAGGATTAACAACTATTGGATTATAAACCTTCTTTTCTTTAACAACTAAGTTAAATTGAGCACTATTGGTATTGCCACTATTATCAATCGCAACTACCTTGATAGTATAAGTACCAGACTTATTAAAATCATAATTACCCTCTATCTTGTAGCACCCCTTATCACAATTATTATTAAGACCTAAATCTCCATCATTATTGTCATGAACCAATTTAATATTAGTTGATAAATCATATGCCACTCCAAAATCTGTATAAACAGTATCACTTTGAAGTACTATACTTGGAGCTTCTCTATCTACAACATTAACTACAACAGGGACTTCTTTCATAGCATTATCATTTTTTATTAAAACAGATATAACTTGCTTACCAACTTTTTTAGTATCAATCTTATCTGATTTTATTATCTTCCCATTATGTTTTATTAAATCACCTAATTTAATATTACTTCCATAAGTAACATTATTAGCTAACTTAGAAATATCTACATTGATATTATTAAGCTTATTAGTATAACTATAAGCATATAATACACTACTAACTACAAGAACAAGTATCATAAGTATAGAAGCCTTATATATAGTCCTGTATCGCATTTTTTTCATAATTCCTCCGATGCCTTTCTATACTATCACATCAAAACTTATTTGTCAAAAACCACAAATAAACAAAAAATAATAACTATTAATAGTTATTATTTAAAAAATTCTTCCCATTTACTTGTTCCAAGAGATAGCACATGTATATATTCTAAGTTATTTCCAACATTTTTATTAGTACTAGAAGTAATGGCAGGTCTTCCATCTTTATTATTAACATTTAATCTTCTCATACCAACATCTGCTTCATTATAATCATCAGAATCAGTTACATATACACCTATAATTTTACCAGTATTGTCAAAATCTGCTCCCCAAACAGTTATAATATGATTAGATGTCTTAGAACCAGTTCTATAACTTAACCCCATAATATTACCTCTTTGTAACTCAGCTTTAACAGAATCACTGAAATCTTGATATTCTCCAGAAAAATATCTTCTAGTAAGAATATTTGTTCCAAAAACTTCGTTAAAAAAACCTCCTCTTTCATCTCTAACAAAACGTTCAGGACTATTAGTCGCTCCAGTCAATGACATTTTATAACCATTTATAAAGAAATCAACACTTGTATCAGCCCATATACCATTAGTACGACCATAATATAATTTAAACATATCAAATATTTTACTATTACCTGGTCCTTCAAATGAAGATAAATAAGTATTTAGATTTTTCCATACACTAACATCGCCTGGTAACACATATCTATCAGGTCTATTATTTAAAAATCTATTAATATAACTACTATTTTGTTCCATCCACCAATGTAACATATTAGAAGCTACTGCTCCACTACATAAAACTCTATCGTTCTCTCCAGAAGGAGTCTTATTACTATCAAACCACCCTCTATTAGGAACATATTGTGTAGTCAAAATCTCATAATCTCCGTATTTCTCTTTCTTAAAATCAGAAATTAATGGTGGATTTAAACCCTTAACCCAAAGACTTGTAATATTATTTCCATCTTTTATATAAGTTCTTTTAACTGCCAGTCCAGCAGGAATATCCTTAGGTACCTCTGGTGTAGGTGTAGGCGTTGGTTTCGGAGTTAGTGTTGGAGTAGGTTTTGGTGTTGGTGTTGGTTTTGATGTTGGTGTTGACTTTGATGTTGGTTTTGATAAATCTGGCTTTTTAGGATTTTCTGGCTTTTCAGATTTTCCGTCAACATTTTCTTTCTTATTTAAAGTATTTTCTTTTTTACTATTAATACTATCATCATTATTAGTTCTAGGTAAAACATTTTGATCAGATTCATTATTCTTTTTTGCATCATCAATAATTTGTTCTGCTTCTTTTTCTTCTTGTTGATTAATTTTATTATCTTCGTTATTTTCTTTTATATTTTCATTTTTTTCATTTTCTTTTGATGGCTTTAATATAGATGAAATTTTATTAGCCGCAACAAAAGTACCCACTATAAATAAAAGCAACAAAATTAATATTAATATTTTTTTCTTATTATTATTATTTCTCATTAATCTATCTCATTCCTTTTCAGATCATTAAATACTATTAAACAATATCATATTGTCAAAAATATTTCAAACTTTAATATTACGATTATAAAGAACTTATGTAAAATTAATTAAATTGTTTTATATGTATTAGTAAAACATTTATATAAACAAAAAAAATAAAACCATTATACTTTTATCTCTATTTATATTAGTATATCGTCTATAAAAGTGAAATAAAAATCTATTATTTACATATAAACTACAGTTACTTTTAAAAAACAAAAAATCAATTCCATTTCTAGAATTGATATTTATTAGTAAATTGAACCTAAGTCCAATGAGATTCTTTAATGGTGGAGATGAGGGGAATTGAACCCCTGTCCGAAAATACAGCTACATAAACCTCTACAATCATAGTCAACTAATCATTCTCGTATAATAACAAAATAATTGACGATTAAATTACTATACCAGTCTAAATATTCTTTCTATTAACTAGACAATTAATAGATATAACCTACTTAATAAACCCTAAACTAATCTCTAGGTAAAGATAAGAAAAGAGCGCATACCTTTATATTATTAGGCGAAAGCTAAAGTTTGGTTTCCACCAAATACATTAGCTAATGCATTTTTAATGTTTTTAGCATTTATTTTTGTTTGTTCGTAACGTGTTCCTCCGAATTGCCATCTATGCTCTAATATCCCCGTCGAAACCAAATCATCCCCAGGTAGACCAATTATAACATAAAAAGAAAAAAAATACTATTAGTACTTCTTAATTTTCTTTTGAGCTTCTCTTTTCAAATCATTCTCTTTTATAGACTCTCTCTTATCATAATTTTTCTTACCTTTAGCAAGTCCCAATAAAACTTTTAATTTATTATCTTTAAAATATAATTTTAAAGGAACAAGAGTCTTTCCCTCACGACTAACTGCATCACTTAGTTTTTTTATTTCTTTTTTATGAAGCAATAATTTCCTAGTTCTAGTCTCATCATGATTATATATATTTCCCTCTTTATAATGAGAAATAAACATATTAAGTAAGAATATTTCATTATTTTTAATTATTCCGTAGCAGTCAACTATATTGCATTTACCAGCCCTAACAGACTTAATTTCAGTTCCAGTAAGTACAATACCAGCTTCTATTTCTTCTTCTATAAAATAATCAAATCTTGCTCTTTTATTAAGTATTTCCATATTATCACCTATCGCTTAGATAATATTTTAGCATTTTTATATAAATAATTCTATCTCTTCTTGTCTGTTTTACCTCTATAAAACTTCTTTCTCATATTTTTCCTATAATTGTCTCTATTATTTCTTCTATTATCTAATCTCTTTTTAGACATATTACTCTTACTTGGATTACTAATATTTTGTACAACTTCAAAATCAATTGTCGCATCTATTCTACTAGCTCTAACAACCTTTACTTTAACCATATCTCCTATAGTATATTTAACATGACTCTTCTCACCAGTTAACGATAATGTTCTTTCATCAAAATGGAAAAAATCAGGCATATCTCTTAAAGGAACTAATCCTTCTATTAAATTATCAAGTTCAACAAACATGCCAAAATTAGTAACAGATGACACCATTCCAACAAACTCTTCTCCTATATGAGACTCCATATATTCGGCCATCTTCATATCATCAACATCTCTCTCACAATCTATACTAGATCTTTCTTTTAAAGAAGAATGTTCAGCAATATAAACTAATTTATCTTCCCAATGAGATAATGTATTATTATCTAATTTATTTTCAAATAAATATGTTCTAAGTAATCTATGAACTGTAGTATCAGGATATCTTCTAATAGGTGAAGTAAAATGCGTATAACACTTACTACCAAGAGCATAATGTCCTAAATTAACAGGTTTATATACAGCTTTCTGCATACACCTAAGCATTAAAGTAGAAAGTATCTTAGATTCTTTTTTAGTCTTAAGTTCATTTAATATTCTTTGTAATGTCTTAGGATGATTATCTTTTAAATCACCTAATAAGTTATACCCCAAACTAGATACAAATTCTAAAAACTCTCTTAATTTTTCTTCTTTAGGATACTCATGAACTCTATAAATAAAAGGTAAACCCATATAATAAATATGAGAAGCAACACATTCATTTGCCGCTATCATAAAGTCTTCTATTAACTTTTCCCCTTCTCCTCTTTCTCTTTTAACTACATCAATTGCCATACCTTTATCGTTAACTATAATCTTAGCTTCATCTACATCAAAATCTAAGTATCCTCTATCCTCTTTAGCTTTTCTAAGTATGTGAGCAAGTTCCTTCATCTTTAATAAAGTATCAAAATACTCCTCATATCCTGAAACATTTTCTTGATTTTCTATTATTCTATTCACATTACTATAAGTCATCTTTTTATTAGATTTAATTACACTAGGAAATATTTCATAATTAACTTGTTTTCCTTTATTATTAAATTCCATAACACAAGAAATAGCTAATCGTTCTACGCCCTCATTCAAAGAACATATACCATTAGATAATTCATGAGGAATCATAGGTATTACTCTATCAACTAAATAAACACTAGTACCCCTATCCATAGCTTCATTATCTATTGCACTACCTTCTCTAACATAATAACTAACATCAGCTATATGGACTCCTAATTGATAGTTACCATTAGAAAGAATCTTTAAACTAATCGCATCATCTATGTCTTTAGTATCAGCTCCATCTATTGTAAAAATAACTTCATTTGTTAAATCTCTTCTACCTATTTTATCTTCTTCTAAAACATTATTTGGAATTTTTCTTAATTCATCTACTACTTCATCACTAAATACTGTATTAATACCATATTTATATATAATACTTAATATATCAACTCCAGGATCATCTTTATGACCAATTATTTCCTTAACAATACCAATATATTTAGTATGAGTAACCTTCTTAACCAAATTGACAATTACTTTATGCCCATCTACAGCATTCAAAGTATCTTCCTTAGGAATCATTATTTCTATTTTTACTTTATTATCATCTAATTTAATAATCCCTCTACCTTTATCATCTATTGTTATTTCTCCAATATAATCTTCTATCTGTCTCTTTACTACTTTTAATACTCTTCCCTCTACTCTAGAAAGATTTTTCTTACTAATTATTTCAACAATTACTATATCATTATGTATTGCCCCATTCATATTGGAAACATCTATATAAATATCATCTTCTCCTGAAGATAATGAAACAAATCCAAATCCCTTCTTATTAACTCTAATAACACCCCTTCTAAGATGACTATTAGCTAAAAGCATATATTTATCTTTATTAGTATGATAAATAAGAGATTCTTCTTCTAATTTTCTTAACTCATCACACAAAGCTTCTATATCACTAACAGAACTAATACCAAGTCCTTCAGTAATCTCATATATAGTAAGCGCCTTATCACATCTATTTAATACTTCTAATATTCTATCTCTCATTTAATACCTCTATCTATAATAAATATTATATAACACTTTTATATTTTTTCATAAAAAAAGAACCGAAGTTCTATATAAACATTGACACCAAGCAAATCGCAAAAAATGAAAGTCCTAAAAGCATAGTTAATCTGCTTATAAAAAGTTCTGCTCCACGTTCTTTTCTATTTCTAAATAAATCTGTAGTACCACCAGATAATATCTGAGTAGCTGCTTCTGCTTTTCCTGATTGTAATAATACAATTATAATTAATAATATCGATATAATTAATAATGCAGTTTTCATATACTACCTCCTAAATAACAAGATTATTTTAACATATTAATATAGTAAAATCAATTACTTTAACTCTTCCACTAGCCTCTTAAACTCACTACCTCTAATTTCACATTCCTTATATTGATCCCAAGAAGCAGATGCTGGAGAAAGAAGTATAACATCTCCCTCACTTGAATTATTATAAAGTTCTTTAAATCCGTCTTTTAAATATTCATAACTAATAACAGGTATATTCATACTTTCAGCAAATTGAACAACTCTATCTCTAGACTGCCCAATCGCAAGTATCATTTTAACATTATTTAAATGGTCTTTTAACTCATTAAAGTCTTGTCCCCTATCAAGACCTCCTAATATAACTAAAGTAGGCTTATTAAATGAATCAAGAGCTATTTGAGTACATTTAATATTAGTAGCTTCAGTATCATTATAAAATACCCTACCATTTATATTGTCAACATATTCTAATCTATGAGTAACACCTCTAAAAGATGAAACTACTTCTCTAATAATATTATTTGAAATATTAAACTGCTTAGCTACACATATAGCTGCCATAACATTATAAACATTATGAAGTCCAGCTACGAATATATCACTTCTTTTAATTATTTCATCATTATTGTAATAAATAATATCATTATCTAAATAACAATTAATATCTTTACCTACTCCAAAATATACTTTAGTAGACTTAATATTTTTTACCTGTTCTAAAACTTCTTCATCATTATAATTAATTATTGCTATATCATCTTTCGTCTGATTAATAAAAAGTCTTGTTTTTACATCTTTATAATACTTATAACTCTTCATAAAATCTACATGTGCAGGACTTAAATTAGTCATAACTCCAATATTTGGTTTATAAGTACTCATATTTTCTAACTGTTGTACAGAAACTTCTTGAACAATTATATCTCCATCTTTTACTTTATTAAGTAATGAAGTATTAGGAATTCCTATATTACCAGATAAATAGACTTTATCTCCAAATGCTTCTTTTAATATATTGTAGATTAATGTAGTAGTTGTTGTCTTACCATTAGTACCAGTAATACCAACTATTTTAACTCCATCAGGTAATAACCTATATGTCATTTCAGCCTCATTTATAACAGGAATTCCTAACTCTCTAGCTTTTAAAACATATTTATGATCAATTGGAACACCAGGATTCTTAATCAAATAATCAAAAGATTTATCTAATAAATCATCAGGATGTGATCCAAAAACTAAATTGACACCAAGTTTTCTTAACTCTGAAACAACATCTGCATCATGCTTATCTTCTTCTTTAGCATCATTAAGTATTACAACATTACCTCTTTTAATAAGATATTTAGCGGCCTCACTTCCACTTCTAGCTAAACCTAAAATAAAAATTTTATTATCTTTAAACATAGAATCCTCCATTAAGATATATTTTACATCAAATATTCATATACTTATATTTTTTAGTACAAAAATATACATAATTTTACTAAATAATTGACGATATATGATATAATTTTAATGAATAGAAAGGAGCACACATGCAAATAGTTAGTTTAAATGAATCACAATTTGATAGATTTGCTAGTAACCATCAATATAAAAATTACTACCAAACATCAAATTTTAAAAAAGTAATTAAAAAATTCGGATATTATACTAAATATTTAGGTATCTTAAATGACCAAAATAAACTTATAGGTGCTTCTTTAATTATCTATAAAGAAGTGTTTATGGGTAAATTTTTTGGATATGCACCTAGGGGTATTTTATTTGACTATAGTATTCCTGAAAATGTAAATGAAATGACAAAAGAGTTAAAAAAAGTATTAAATAAAGAAGGATTCATACTACTTAGAATTGATCCATATATTCCTCTTACTATAAGAAGTAGTGAAGGAGATATCATAAACGTAAATAATCAAGGTGAAAAAATAATCTCTACTTTAGAATCATCAGGATGGACTTACAAAGGAAAAACAATGTACTTTGAAACCGAAAAACCTCGCTGGGAATCAATTATAATATTAAATGACCATCCCGAAAATTTGTTTAATAAATTTTCTAAACAAATAAGAAACAAGATAAGAAAAGCATCTACAAATGGTATTATAATTGAAAAAGATACTAATAAAGATGTTGAAAAAGTCTATGACTTCTTTAAAAAGAAATCAAATAGACCCATAAACTATTACAAAGAATTAATAGAAAACTATTCAGAAAATATAGATATATATATTGCCAAAGTAGATACAGAAGCACTAATAACAAATGCTAGAAAAACATATGAAAAAGAAGTTGAAATAAACGATGAATATGCTTCAAGCATTCAAGATATATCTCTTCCTCAAGCAGAAAAAGATAATATTTTAAATAAGAAAATGAATTCAGATAAATTACTAACTTCTTATAAGAATAACCTTATTCAAGCAACAGAATTATTAAAGCAAAATCCAAACGGATTAAATATCGCAGCTGCAATAGTAATATATTATGACAATGCTGCTTATATCTTTGTAGAAGGTATTAATGAAGAATATACTAACCTTAATGCTAGTTATCTATTAAAATGGCAACTAATAAATGATTGCTACGAAAAGAAAATGAAATATATCAATTTAGATGGAATAGTTGGTGAACTAAATGAAGACAATAAATATTCTGGACTTAATGAAATGAAATTAGGATTTAATTCATTAATAACTGAATATATAGGAGAGTTTGATTTAATAATAAATCAATTTAACTACAATTTATTTAAGAAGTTTAAAAAATAAGAGTTGTTATCAACTCTTTTTATCATAAATAATTTAACTAATAAAAAAACTTGAGTTTCCTCAAGCTTTTTAATATTATCCTTCGATTTCTGTAACGTTACCAGCACCAACTGTATGTCCACCTTCACGGATAGAGAACTTAGTTCCTTGTTCCATAGCAATTGGGTGAATTAACTCTACTTCAAAAGTAATGTTATCTCCTGGCATTACCATTTCAGTTCCTTCAGGTAACTTGATTTCTCCAGTTACGTCTGTAGTTCTGAAATAGAATTGAGGACGATAGTTGTTGAAGAATGGAGTATGACGTCCACCTTCTTCTTTGCTTAGTACGTATACTGAAGCTTTGAACTTCTTATGAGGTGTAACTGTTCCAGGTTTAGCTAAAACTTGTCCACGTTCAACTTGTTCACGAGAAATACCACGTAATAGTACTCCAGCGTTATCTCCAGCTTCTGCATAGTCTAATGACTTACGGAACATTTCAATTCCTGTTACAACTGTCTTTTGTGTAGGTCTAATACCAACGATTTCAACTTCATCATTTAGTCTTAATTGTCCACGTTCAACACGTCCTGTAACAACTGTTCCACGTCCTGTAATTGTGAATACATCTTCAATACTCATTAAGAAAGGTTTTTCATTATCTCTTTCTGGAGTTGGAATCCAACTGTCAACAGCAGCCATTAATTCATCAATCTTAGCACCCCAAGTTGGATCTCCTTCAAGAGCCTTAAGAGCAGATCCACGAATAATTGGAGTATTGTCTCCATCGAATCCATACTCTGATAATAGATCACGAATTTCAACTTCTACTAAGTCTAATAATTCTTCATCATCTACCATATCACACTTATTCATGAATACTACCATTTTTGGTACTCCAACTTGACGAGCAAGTAGGATATGTTCACGAGTTTGTGCCATAGGTCCATCTGTAGCAGCAATAACTAAGATTGCTCCATCCATTTGTGCAGCACCAGTAATCATGTTCTTGATATAGTCTGCGTGTCCTGGACAGTCAACGTGAGCATAGTGTCTGTTTTCTGTAGAATATTCAATGTGTGCTGTATTAATTGTAATACCACGTGCTCTTTCTTCTGGTGCCTTATCGATATCAGAGAATACAACTTCTTTGTTACCGAATTTTCCAGCTAAGTGCTTAGAAATAGCAGCAGTTAATGTAGTTTTACCGTGGTCTACGTGTCCTATTGTACCAATGTTAACATGTGGTTTAGAACGATCAAATTTTTCTTTTGCCATATTATAAATTTCCTCCTTTGTTTACAATACATATTTTATCTAATAATTGAAGTATTTTCAACTACTATTTTTAATTAATTGCCTGATTTTTTAATTATATCTTCAGCAATACTCTTTGGAACTTCTTCATAATGATCAAATGTCATGTTAAATTGAGCTCTTCCTTGAGTATTAGATCTTAAGCTTGTAGCATATCCAAACATTTCAGATAGTGGAACCATAGCTTCTAACTTAGTAGCATTTCCTTGAGCCTCTTGACTAAGTGGTCTACCACGACGAGATGTTAAATCTCCCATAACGTTACCAAAATATTCTTGAGGTGTAACAACAGAAACCTTCATAACTGGTTCTAATAGTACAGGCTTACATTTATTTTTAATTTCTTTAACTGCTAAACTTGCAGCTACTTTGAATGACATTTCGTTTGAGTCTACTTCATGATATGAACCATCATGTAATGTAGCCTTAACGTTTATCATAGGATATCCAGCAATAACACCTGATTGTAATGCTTCTTGAATTCCTTTATCTACAACTGGAATATATTCTCTAGGAACTACTCCACCTACCACTTCATCAACGAATTCATAAATCTTCTTATCATCTTCATTATTTTCAAGTGGTTCAAATTTAATCCATACGTGACCATATTGTCCACGTCCACCAGATTGCTTAACATATTTACCTTCACAATCTCCCATTTGTTTGATTGTTTCACGATAAGCAACTTGTGGAGCACCAACATTAGCCTCAACATGGAATTCTCTCTTCATACGATCAACTAATACATCTAAGTGTAGTTCTCCCATACCAGCAATAACTGTTTGACCAGTTTCTTCATCTGTATGAACCTTAAATGTTGGATCTTCTTCTGCTAATTTTTGTAATGCTAATCCCATCTTATCTTGGTCAGCTTTTGACTTAGGTTCAACAGCAAGTTGAATAACTGGCTCTGGAATTGGTAAGCTTTCAAGTATGATAGGATTCTTTTCATCACATAAAGTATCTCCTGTTGTAGTATTCTTTAATCCTACTGTAGCAGCGATATCTCCTGTGTATACATCTGTAATTTCTTTTCTAGTATTAGCGTGCATTTGCACTATACGACCAACTCTTTCTTTTGAGTCTTTTGAACTATTTAGTACATATGAACCTGCAGCTAAATGACCAGAATAAACTCTGAAATAAGTTAAACGACCAACGAACGGATCAGTCATAATCTTAAATGCTAATGCAGCGAAAGGTTCATTATCTGAAGGCTTTCTAACGATAGCATTTCCTTTTAAATCTGTTCCAGATACTGCTTCTATATCAAGCGGACTTGGTAAGTAATAAGTGATGGCATCAAGTAATAACTTAATACCCTTATTTCCTAAAGCAGTTCCACACATAACTGGGAAGAATTCTGCTTTTAAAGTTCCCTTTCTGATAGCTCTTCTTAACATATCAGTAGTAACTTCTCCACCGTCTAAATAAACTTCCATTACTTCATCATCAAATTCAGCAACAGCATCAATTAATTCATTTCTCTTAATTTCAACTATATCAGCTAAATCTGCTGGAATATCTATTAATTCTTCACTTTCTTGTTGATCTCCTATAAACTTATAAGCTTGCATTGTAACTAAATCAACAACTCCACTGAAATCACTTTCCTTACCAATAGGCCATTCAATTGGTCTAGCAAGTACTCCTAAACGGTCAGTGATAGTCTTTAAACTATATTCAAAGTCAGCTCCCATCTTATCCATCTTATTAGCGAATATGATTCTAGGAACTTTGTATTCAGATGCTTGTCTCCAAACTGTTTCAGTTTGAGGTTCAACACCTGCTTGTGCATCAAGTAGAGCAACTGCTCCATCTAGTACACGAAGTGAACGAGAAACTTCAATAGTGAAATCTACGTGTCCTGGAGTATCGATTATATTAAAACGATAACCCTTCCAATGGCATGTTGTAGCAGCAGAAGTAATTGTTATACCTCTTTCTTGCTCTTGAGCCATCCAGTCCATTTGAGATTCTCCATCATGAGTTTCACCAATTTTATGAGTAACACCAGTTAAAAATAGTACACGCTCAGTACAAGTAGTCTTACCTGCATCAATATGAGCCATGATACCAAGATTTCTAGTTTTCTCTAATGACGTATCTCTTTGCATATATTACCTTTCTCTTACCATCTGTAATGAGCGAAAGCCTTATTAGCTTCTGCCATACGATGTGTATCATCTTTCTTCTTAATAGCAGCACCAGTATTATTAGATGCATCAACTATTTCATTAGCTAAATTATCTGCCATACCTTTACCACCACGTTGTCTTGAATATCCAACTAACCATCTTAAAGCTAAAGCTAGACTTCTTGATGGAGTAACTTCAACTGGAACAGCATAGTTACCACCACCAACACGACGACTCTTAATTTCAAGTTGTGGTTTTAAGTTTTCCATACAAGCATTAAACACTTCTAATGGTTCTTTTTTAGTTTTATCTTTTACCTTAGAAAATGCTTCATAAACTATAGTTTGAGCAGTACCTTTTTTACCATCTAACATAACTATGTTAATTAACTTAGCTACATCTTTAGAACCGTATATAGGATCTGCTAAAATTTCTCTTTTTACCGCACGTCTTTTACGCATTGTAAATCCTCCTTCCAATAATATTTAATGTTTTTTATTTATTAAGCTTTAGGTCTCTTAGCACCGTATTTACTACGAGCTTGCTTACGATCCTTAACTCCAGCTGTATCAAGTGTTCCACGAACTACATGATAACGTACTCCGATCAAGTCCTTAACACGACCACCACGTATTAATACTACGCTGTGTTCTTGTAAGTTGTGTCCAATACCAGGAATATAAGTATCAACTTCTCTTCCGTTAGTTAAACGAACACGTGCATATTTACGTAATGCTGAGTTAGGTTTCTTAGGAGTCTTTGTTCCAACACGAGTACATACTCCACGTTTTTGTGGTGCAGTAATTTCAGTTTGTTTATTCTTTAAAGAATTTAATCCAACTCTAAGAATTGGAGACTTACTCTTTCTAACCTTATCCTTACGACTATTATGAACTAATTGATTAATTGTAGGCATAAAATCTATCTCCTTTCTTTACACATATCCAGGTGTATCATTTTGCTGTTTAAATAAAACTTCGCACAAAAAAGCAAAGTAAATTTAATTACATTAATAATAATAGCACTATCAAAAATCAAAGTCAACTATTAATTAATCTAATAATAATTTTAATAAAAA
>ERZ773027.781-NODE-781-length-18795-cov-3.134899_pt1 | contig 18795 bp, 18 predicted proteins | sample MGYA00511032_ERZ773027 | MGnify/ENA primary metagenome ERZ773027 (study PRJEB29015, sample SAMEA2738138) | human oral metagenome | biome: human oral; feature: human-associated habitat; material: saliva | place: China | collected 2190 ... | reverse complement strand
TGGCGGGGATGTCGATAATGGCGGTGTCGTTTTCGTCGCCCAACTCCAAATAGGAGGTTTGCAGCACCGAGTCGCACTGCCAACTCACATTGCGCGAGAGAGCACCCTCGTTGCCGAAAGTGAGCAACACGCGCGAGGGCACGGCCGGGGCGGTGTAGGGCGCTTCGGGCGGATTGCCGAACCACACTTCCCACCGAATGTAGGTGAGGATTGCGAGTCCCGCGAGGAGTACCCCGATGAGGCCGAGCGTGATTTTCTTTTTTCGAGTCATGGTAGAGCTGATGGGGTCATCTCACCGCCACTTGGTCGGTGAGCATGCGTTGCATGTAGGATTGAATGATGGCTTTGAGTTGTCGCTCCATGGCGGTCTGTTGCGGCACGCGCCCTTTGAGGTCGTGCACCATGAGGCGGTCTTTTTTGAAGTCGTAAAGCCCCGTCGTTTTCTTGCCGTCGAAGAGCAAAACGTAGTCGCCCTGCGCAAATACGTACACGCCGTTCAGATAAGCCACTTCATAGTTGTGTGTGGCGGGGAGTTGCGTCAGATCGTTGCCAAAGGCGATGAAAGGATGCTGATAACCCAAATACCCCAAGACGGTGGGCATGATGTCGATCTGCTTGACGATGCCCGGCAAACGCCCCGGTTTCATCTCGCCCGAGGGGTCGAAGAAAATAATCGGCACGCGGAAACGCCCGAGCGGTGTCTGATATTCCTCATGCGTGGAGAGGCTGGTGTGGTCGGCCGTGATGACGAACAGGGGGTTCTTGTACCACGGCTGACGGCTCGCCGTCGCAAAGAATTTGCGCAGTGCCATGTCGCTGTATCTCACACATTTGTGCAAAGGTGTGCCGCCTTCTTCGGGGAACTGCTTCTCGTAGCGTTCCGGCACCTTGTAGGGCGCATGGGACGAGGCGGTGAAAACGGCCGTCATGAACGGTTGTTTCATTTCGCTCATCTTGTGCGCATAGAACTGCAAGAACGGTTCGTCCCAAATGGCCCATGTGCCGTCGAACTCGTCTTTGCCGCCGAAACGCGTGTCGGCCTCAAACTCTGTGCGGCCGTAGTATTTGTTGAAGCCCGTGGAACGCGAAAAAGCCTCGAAACCCATTGATCCGTTTTGCGCACCGTGGAAGAAAGCCGTCTCGTAGCCTTCCTTATCCAACTCGCCGGCGAGTCCACTCAAGTGGTTGAGCGAAGCCGGGGTGAGGAAAAACGGTTCGACAAACATGGGGATCGACGAAAGCACCGAGGGCATGCCGTCGATGCTCTTGCGGCCGTTGGCAAACGAGTGCTCGTAGGTGGTGCTCACCGCGATGAGCGAATCGAGGAAGGGCGTCACCCCTTTGTAGCGCCCGCCTTCGAGCTGCGGGTTGAGGGAGCCCACAAATTCTTGGCCGAAACTCTCGAGAATGATCACAACGACATTCTTGTGCCGCTGAGTCAGCGCTTCGCCGGGGTGGTGTAGGGGCGAATAGAGCGTGTTGAGCTCGTCGGCGCTGAAGTAACCCGGATCGACGAACGCCTTTTTGTTGGCTGTGCGTATCATGGAGAAAGGCGTATTCAACACCAACGCGGCCTCGGCCGGGCGGTTGACAAACTGATTGGCGTTGCTCAGCGTGATGGGACGCACGGCCGTGGTGAATCCGCCGCGCATACCGGCCACACACAGGGGAATGAAGAGGCCCAGTGCGAGGGTTTGCGCCACATAGTAGGGCGCTGCCGGCTGCGGTGTCTTGGTGAGCGAACGAGGATGGACATAGGCCAGCCAAAGCAGGGCGATGAGCGCCACGCCGATGAGCAAAACAAAGGGATGGTGGAGCACTTCTTTCCCTAAGATGAAGAGGATGTTGCCCTCATGGCTAAATTCGCCGAAAACTGTCCAAGTGGTGCGGCGACCGGTGTATTGAAAATAGACCGCGTCGGCCATGTTCAGCACGACGCCCACGCCGTTGATCACAACATAGAGCCATTTGCACACCGACTGCCAGCCCGCGCGCTCTTTGTAGGGCACGGGCAGGAGCATGAGTAGCGCATAGAGCGCATTGGTGTAGAGAATGGCAGAGGTGTCAAAAAAGAGCGCACCTTTGATCACCAGCGCCGTGTCGAGTTGTGCAAAGCCCGGGGCAAAGGCGTCCCAGTTGGTCACGAGAAAGGCCAAGCGACAGAGCGCATAGACGACGTAGACCAACAGGAGGTTGAGGAGGAAGGCGGCAGGCGTCGAGAGGGCGCCGAAGCGAAGGGTGAGGTGTTTCATTGACAAAGGGTGAAACCAATCTTGCGCAGTGGGAAAGGAAGGCAAAGTTCTTTCGCGCGCGTACGTGCATATAAATAATGTGTCTGCAATCTGTCGTTCCGTGGGGAGTCACACCGCGGTTTTCTGCAGATGGGACGAAAGAAGGACGACAAGTCGGCACATTTCAAATAGCAAAGATAAAAAATGTTTGTAAGAAGCCCTGCGTTGCCGGTCGCTTTTCTGTCACAATGTGACAGAAAAGTGGCGATTTGGCACAAATGGCAGTCTTTTGGCAGAGAAGTGTGCGCCGAACAGTCGCTTGAAATGGGGTGAGACGTCAGAAAAAAAACGATTTTCGAAGGCGAGAAGGCGTGAATCGTCGAGATGGGCGCACGATTGGGCGATTTTTCTCGGATTTTGCGCCCGAAAGGTGAGGACAGTCTTGTCGTTGAGGTGGGGAAAGGGGCAAATGGCGAGCGAGTGGAGTGAAGGGGAGCCGGGGAGTGGCGAAAAGTCCACAGGTTTTTCCGGAAAGAAGAGGAGTTTTTGCGAAAAGTGGTGGGTTTTCCTCTCGCACTTGCGCCGTCTTTCTGCGCCCCTTGTTGCCGCTTGGGGCAGAGTGGACGGAGGTACAAAAAAACTCCCCGCATTCCGAAGAATGGGGGAGTGTGCGCAAGTAGTAGCCTTGCGCTTTTTTTGTCAGGGGTTACGCGTTGGCGTCGGGAGTTCCGAAGGGAGTAGCCGTGCGTCCCACGCCTTCCGTAGCGGCGGGCTGAGGCATGCCGAGATCGATGGTGCCAAATTCCTGTTCGTACTTAACTACGTTGTCTTGGAGGGCGAAGAGGAGACGCTTCGCGCTTTGGGGCGTGAGGATCTGGCGGGCATTTACGCGAGCCTGGGGCAGACCGGGGAGAGCGGCGACAAAGTCGAGCACGAATTCCTGCGGGCTGTGGTTGATGATGGCCAGATTGCTGTAAGTGCCGTTGGCGATTTCGGGAGTGAGCTCGATTTGGAGCTGCTGACCCTGTTCTTTTTCGTTTGCCATGAGAGGGTAGTGTGTTATGTTGATGAATAAATTTGTGCGGTGTGGACAACGAGGTTTTGCTCGTTGTGTGGTCTAAACTGCAACAATGGTGCCAAAAGTGCAACTCCGGTTGTCGTCTGCTGTAGACATGAGCAAATGTAGCAAAACAAAATGGAACGTGCAAGAATGGTACGTAGAAAACATGCGAGAAATTTGGTATTCTCTCGTCGAGCGTGTAAATTTGCACGTTAATAGACATATTGTCGCTTGACGACGGTAATCTCATTCCATTATGACTTACAAACGACTGCTGCTTTTCCTCTTTTTGTTGCTCGTCCTCCTACCCGGACGGGCGCAATTCGTGGGGCCTTTGGCAGCACGACCTGAATTTAAACGCAGTTGGGGACTCACCTTCGGCAGCGGTGCTTATCATACGATGGCTTACAGTCCCAATGCCAATTTGGTGACCGGGATGTTTGTTTTGGATGTCAAGCGCCAATTTACGCCGACCCTCGCCCTCGGTTTGGAAGGTAACCTCCTGTTGCCGAACCAAAACTTGTTGCAGAGCCACAGTGCCCGTAGCATGGTTTACCTTTATGGAGGGATCAATCTTTTCAACCTCTTTGTGACGCCACCCGTCGAACCGCGTCGCGTTGAACTGGACGGTATTCTTTCGCTCGGTTGGGGACATAATTTTAAGGAAGAAGCCGCCAATCGTGACCTCGGTGCGAGCTATTTGGTTTCGAAACTGGGTTTGAATCTCAGTTGGTACCTCAATGCCGAACGCTCATGGGCGCTGAATTTGCGCCCGGCGCTGTTCTACGATTTGCGTACGGAGAAAGAGAATTCGCAAATTGAGTACAATATACATAAAGCGTCGATGATGCTCTCGGTTGGTTTCACCTATCGCTGGACCGGCGAGAAGCGCGCGCGCCGTCGCACCTTTATTCATGGCCTCGAAGAGGAAGATGATGACGAAGATGTGGTGGTGAACGACACCGTGCGCACCATGTACATCTTCCCGCGCCTGGCCTCCCGCGGTCGGCGTTCACGTTCGCGCACGTTGCCCACGCCGTCCATGGCGCTCAACCCTGTGCAGCGTGCAGACCTGCAGCCGACCACGCGCGTTGTTTCGGGAACTGAGCTCCCCGGCAACTATCACATGGATAGCACCGGCCACGTTGTGGTGGGCGATCGTGAATATGTGGTGCCCCTTCCCAAAAAGATGGCGCCGAAACCGAAGCCTGTGGAAACCGTTCGCCCGAGTGAACCGGTGACCTACGGCGAGAATCACGAAACCGGTGCGCCCTTGGAACCCGGCAATGAGAGCGTGATGATCATTCCGCTTTCGCAACCCGGGCGAAAGGTAATCAATGCGCGTCCTGAGAAGGCGACGCCGCCGGTGAAGTCGTCCGTTGCCGATACGACCGCCTTGACTTCGCGTGGAGTGATGCCCGTTCGTGGCGCTGTCAGCTCTGCACCGGTGAAACACGCCGTACAGCAAACGCCCGATCGCGCCGCTGAACGACGTGAACACGATCGCCCTGTGGTGCAAACGCCCCATCGTACGGGAGCACAAACGACGGTGGTTGCCACTCCTCCCGTGAAAGTTCGCGGCGAAGAGCACCGCTTGGTGGCCACCGGACCTGATCGTCCCGTTGAAAAGGCCGATTATGAGCGGAAAGTGCGCCAAGAGACGACCACTGGCGGCAATGATCAACCTGCACGCGTGGAAACGCGTCGGGAACAAACGGCAACGCAAACCACAACTGCCGCTCCCGTTCGCAGCGAGGCTGCCACGACGGCAACCGTGCCCGTGGCGCCTGCACAAATCGTGATCGAAACCCCCGATCCCGTGGCGCCTGTGCCCGAACTTCAGTATGGCACGCAGCCGCTGTCGCCCGTAATGACAGCGCTTCCCGAGCAGAAAGAGCCGGAAGTGCAGCCCGCCGATGGGGTTGAAGACGCTCCCCGTCGCACCGCGGCCAAGAAGGCACGCTCCGAAGAGTTCGATGTCTACTTTGCTGCCGGCAGTGCGGCCGTGACCGGAGCTCCGCTTGGCGAAGTGGCGCGCTTGGTCAATTATCTTCGTCGCAATCCTTCGGCCACAGTGACCCTCGCCGGTTATGTTTCGGGCGGTGAAAATCGCGCTCTGGCACGTCGCCGTGTCGATGTGGTGCGTGGCTTGTTGGTGAGCCGCTATGGCATCGAAGCACGCCGCATTCATGCAACGGCCTACGGTATTGCTTATTTCTCTCCCCTGCCGCCTAAAAATCGCGTCGTTGTGGCGCACGCCGGTGAGTGAGATGTGAAACGGTGCGCGGACTTTGTCCAAAAAACAGTTGGCTGACCGAAAAAAAATGGCTAACTTTGCAGCCAAAATGGCGTAGTGTACCCTCACGCCAGCTCTCATAGCAATCAGAAAATACAATATATAAACAATTAAAATCACATCAAATGCCTACTATTCAACAACTTGTGCGCAAGGGTCGTTCAGTGGCTGCGGAGAAGTCAAAATCTCCAGCTTTGGAAAACTGCCCTCAGCGTCGTGGTGTTTGCGTGCGCGTTTACACAACCACGCCTAAGAAACCTAACTCTGCTATGCGTAAGGTAGCCCGTGTGCGCTTGACCAACGGTAAGGAAGTTAACTCTTACATCCCAGGTGAAGGTCACAACCTCCAAGAGCACAGCATCGTGCTCGTTCGCGGTGGTCGTGTGAAGGACCTTCCCGGTGTGCGCTATCACATCGTTCGCGGTACTTTGGATACCGCCGGTGTGGCTAACCGCACGCAGCGTCGTTCCAAGTATGGTGCGAAGCGTCCCAAACCCGCTAAGAAGTAATCAATTCAAAGCGGTAGGAGGGTAGGAGAAGAGTAATTGCTAAGCAATGAAGGTGCATTTCAGAGAAAGGTACACTTCTCCTCCCACCCACATCTTATTATTAAGACAAACGTTGGTTTGCATAAGGTTGAGTAAGCACGACAACGTGCTGAAGACAGCATGCAGCCTCACACAAAACCAAATTACCCAATGCGTAAAGCAAAACCTAAGAAGCGGTTGATCCTCCCCGATCCCGTTTACGGAGACCAGAAAGTTTCCAAGTTCGTAAACCACCTCATGTACGACGGTAAGAAAAACGTGAGCTACGAGATCTTCTATCACGCTCTCGAACTCGTCGGTGAGAAGATGCAAAACGAAGAGAAGAGCGCTCTCGAAATCTGGAAGATCGCGCTGGACAAGATCACTCCGCAGGTTGAGGTGAAGTCTCGCCGTATCGGTGGTGCTACTTTCCAGGTGCCCACTGAAATCCGTCCCGACCGCAAGGAATCGGTTTCCATGAAGAACCTTATCAGCTTCGCTCGTAAGCGCGGTGGTAAGACCATGGCCGACAAACTCGCCGCCGAGATCATGGATGCTTACAACGAACAAGGCGGTGCCTTCAAGCGTAAGGAAGATATGCACCGTATGGCAGAAGCTAACCGTGCCTTCGCACACTTCCGCTTCTAATCCCCTCATAGCATAAGACTAAAATGGCAAAGCAAGACCTCCATTTGACGCGCAACATCGGTATCATGGCGCACATCGATGCCGGTAAGACGACAACCTCCGAGCGTATCCTTTTCTACACCGGTAAAACCCACAAGATCGGTGAGGTGCACGAAGGTGGCGCAACCATGGACTGGATGGAACAGGAGCAGGAACGCGGTATCACGATCACTTCGGCTGCCACGACTGCATTCTGGACCTTCAACGGTACTAAATACAAGTTCAACCTCATCGATACTCCGGGTCACGTTGACTTCACGGCTGAGGTAGAACGCTCGCTTCGTGTCCTCGACGGTGCAGTAGCTACTTACTGTGCAGTGGGTGGCGTGGAGCCCCAGTCTGAAACCGTGTGGCGTCAGGCTGACAAATACAACGTTCCCCGTATCGGCTACGTGAACAAGATGGACCGTTCCGGCGCCAACTTCTTCGAAGTGGTACGCCAAATGAAGGATGTCCTCGGAGCTACGCCCTGCGTGATCTCTGTTCCCATCGGTGCAGAAGAGAACTTCAAGGGTATCGTCGATCTCATCAAGATGAAGGCTATCCTTTGGCACGATGAGACGATGGGTGCTGAATACGACGTGGAAGATATCCCCGCCGAACTCGTTGACGAGTGCAACGAATGGCGCCAGAAGATGATCGAACTTGCTGCAGAGCAAGACGAGACGCTGATGGAGAAGTTCTTCGAAGATCCCAACTCGCTCTCTGAAGAAGAAATCGTTGCCGCTATCCGTAAGGGTACGCTCGCATTGGATATCGTTCCCATGACGTGCGGTTCTTCGTTCAAGAACAAGGGTGTGCAGACATTGCTCGACTACGTGGTGATGTTCCTCCCCTCTCCCCTCGATACGCCCGCCGTTGAAGGTACTAACCCCGATACCGGCGAAGTGGAAACTCGTGAAGTGTCGGAAGACGAAAAGACTTCTGCTCTCGCGTTCAAGATCGCTACTGACCCCTACGTTGGTCGCCTCACGTTCTTCCGCGTATACTCCGGTAAGATCGAAGCCGGTTCTTACGTTTATAACGTACGTTCGGGTAAGAAGGAACGCGTTTCGCGTATCTTCCAGATGCACTCCAACAAGCAGAACCCCGTTGAGGTAATCGGTGCCGGTGATATCGGTGCAGGTGTTGGTTTCAAGGACATCCGCACGGGTGATACCCTCGCTGAAGAGGATGCACCCATCGTACTCGAATCGATGGAATTCCCCGATCCCGTGATTGGTATCGCAGTAGAGCCCAAGACCCAAAAGGACCTCGACAAACTCTCTACGGGTCTGTCGAAGCTTGCCGAAGAAGACCCCACTTTCACCGTGAAGACGGACGAACAGAGCGGTCAGACCATCATCTCCGGTATGGGTGAGTTGCACTTGGACATCATCATCGATCGTCTCAAGCGCGAGTTCAAGGTAGAAATTAACCAAGGTAAGCCCCAGGTTAACTACAAGGAAGCCATCACCAAGACGGTTAACCTCCGCGAAGTCTACAAGAAGCAATCCGGTGGTCGCGGTAAGTTCGCCGACATCATCGTGAATGTAGGTCCCGTAGACGAAGACTTCAAGGAAGGCGGCCTGCAGTTCGTCAATAAGGTAACCGGCGGTAACATTCCCAAGGAATTCATTCCCTCGGTGCAGAAGGGCTTCGAGAATGCCATGAAGAGCGGTGTGCTCGGTGGCTTCCCCCTCGACAGCTTGAAGGTAGAACTTCTCGACGGTTCGTTCCCCCCCGTGGACTCTGACCAACTTTCGTTCGAAATCGCCGCTCTCCAGGCTTACAAGAACGCTTGCGCCCAAGCAGGTCCCGTTCTCATGGAGCCGATGATGAAGCTCGACGTGATCACGCCCGAAGAAAACATGGGTGATGTGATCGGCGACCTCAACAAGCGCCGCGGTCAGGTAGAAGGTATGGAAAGCAGCCGTTCCGGCGCTCGTGTGGTGAAGGCTACTGTGCCCCTCGCCGAGATGTTCGGTTACGTAACTGCCCTCCGCACCATCACTTCCGGTCGTGCTACCAGCTCGATGTCTTACGATCACCACGCTCCCGTGTCGAGCAGCATCGCTAAGTCAGTGCTCGAAGAGATCAAGGGTCGCGTTGATCTCGTTAAGTAATCGACAGCAGGCACTTATCACCAGCAACAATCCATTTCGCTTAGGCGCGGTGGGATAGCGAACGACTCTTATCCCACCGTTGCCCAGCGATGTTCAAACTTAAAAACAATGAGTCAAAAAATCCGCATCAAACTCAAGAGCTACGATCACACGCTCGTTGAGAAATCTGCAGAAAAGATCGTTTCTAACGTGAAAGCTACCGGCGCCATCGTGAGTGGTCCTATCCCCCTCCCCACGCGCAAGCGCATCTTCACCGTTAACCGTTCGACCTTCGTCAACAAGAAGAGCCGTGAGCAGTTCGAAGTATCGACCTACAAGCGTCTCATCGACATCTACAGCTCGAACCCCAAGACGATCGACGCCCTCATGAAGCTCGAGCTTCCCTGTGGCGTAGAAGTTGAAATCAAGGTGTAGTTTAGCGCGGAAATCTTTCCGCCTATAACCTCAACTTCCCCAATAGCCCCTTGCATCCCACGATGCAAGGGGCATTTTTGTGCGCCACAAGGCTTACTCTCCGAGCCTTTGATCAACTTTGGATGGGAATCCTACCTTCTCAACCAGTCGAGGTAATGTCCAAAAACGTGTTATCCTTTAGATTAAGGAGATTAGATCTAAAGACAAATCATGCATTTCTTTGTGCAACTTAGAAGACACAACGAAAACGGAAGGGTAGAAGCAATCTCTTGCAAGCGTGAACTCTACCTCTTGCGAGGTAAATCGATAAGGATAAGTGGGAATCTTTTTCCCGTTGGATAAGGTTCGGAATGGACAGTTTTCCATATCGATAATTGGAAGTTTTCGAAAGATCTTAGCAAGGTAAAATTCCAATAATTCTCCCCTAAGATTTACCTTACAAGGATAGAAGAGAACATCGTCTCCTACCATTTCTTCGATTCTCTTTTTTGCTCGTTTTGAGAAAATCGGAGCTGGCAAAAAACTTTCAAGATAGTCCAGCTTTTGGATGGATTCCAACGTCAATCTATGGTCAGCAAGCAGCACCGGCGGATGTTGAAGAAGTGTTTGCTTATCATTTATTAAAAAGTCATACAACCCTTCTTGTTTTTGCTGATTCCTGAAGTGACAGGGGGTAAAATCCATATCACTTTGTTGCTTAAGTCTGTACATTTATATCAGTGCATTTTATATTTTCCGGAATCCAACCCTTGTCAGACTTTGGTTGGTCAACTTGCAACTTCCTTTTGCATTCTTCCTCGATTCCATCTTCCTATTTCGGAAACCTCGTCGAGTTCATCCGTCGCGTCAACCGGCAAGTGCAAAATTAGACTATTCTTTGGTAGAACTCTGCTTTAGGAGGTTCAAACTTTCGTTTTTGTCTCGCGCTACTGTTGATTGGCTGCTGTTTGCTCGTCATCTTCTTATCTGATAATTCGTCTGCACTTTCAAAATCGAAGTGTATGCTTGATTGGGTAAAGGCAGGAGCATGAGAGTAAAGTGCCTGAGTGGATGAGCGTGGGCTTCATGACGGCGACGAACTGAATCGGAACGACTGTCGCCCGCCGCGAAGTGGGTGTTACGAACAACAAGATAAAGATGAGAAGAGCACGTGTTTAGGTTTTGTGTAGGAAAGGCACTTTGAGTGGAGGATCATCTGCGCCGCATGATTGCCGCATCACTCCACATGTTGGATGACCAAAAGCTGGTAAGAAAGTTGAGAAAACGGTCTACTTTCTCCGGAAAGTTCGCCACAATTTTAGCAGCTTCGCCCGAGTTATAATATGCAAGTTCGCTTTGTCCAACTCATGTACATTTCGCCATCCTCGCGCGTACACGCACGCGCGCGCATCCAGCTATTTTGTGTTTTTACCTTCGCATGTTCACCAATAGGCTGAAAGTGTTTGTGAATCAGTTATTTAGGTGTGAAGGTTTTACCCCCTTTTTGCCTTCACCCTTGCCTTCACCTGCCGTTTTGCAACTTTATTCATTATCCGTTTTTCATACACGCTGCGCAAGGGAACGTCGTGCCATGGCTTGCCATGCTGAGGGGTGAAGGAAAAGGTGAAGGAAAATTAGGGTGAAGCCTTCACCCATAAGTAATTTTGTATCAGGTGTTTGTGATCCGTGGTGAAGGGTGAAGGCTTTTTCTGCAAATCGCCTGACGCGCACGCGCGCGAGGAAAATAGGTTGGATCGCCCCCAAAAAAACACCCTCCTGTCCGAAGTCAGGGAGAGGCGAAGGAAATCCGCCGCTCTGCATGCGGACAAAAGACGATCAAGGAGAAGGAGGCAAAGTAGATCGGCATGGCCTCGTGAGAGGTCATGAGGAGGGAAAGACGCGGAGGGGGGCGGAATGAGTCTGCGGTGAGCTAACCTGTGGTAGCCATGGCTTCGAGCCCGCTTGGGCAACGAAGCGGTGTGCCCCACTCCGCATGCGCGATCTCGGGTGCTTCGTTCGCTCAATGGCCGGAGGGTTTCGCATTGCAAGCTGCTCAGTGGCGTTTTTGGGCGTTGTGCGGGCGTTAACGATGTGCGGGAGAGGGCTTCGTGCGAAGGAGCGTTTTTACACGCGTTAGAGACCGCAAATGGGCATAAACAAAACTGCGTCCCTTTCCTCCGAGAAAGGGACGCGGTTTTTTGCTGTATCGATCAGCTTTGCGGCGCGGCGAAGTTCATGAGGTGAAACTTCCCACACGCTTTGCAGCGACTGCGGTTTACTTACCGGCAGCGGGTGCTTGTTGGCCTTGCGTTGCAGGAGCCTGTTGAGCGGGAGTCTGCTGACCGTTGACGGGCGTAGTGGGCACGGTCGTGGTCGGCATATTGGTGATCACATCGCTCGGATCCTGAGCAGAGGATTTGGCGAAGAAGCTCGTGGCCACGCTAAAAACGACCAAGAGGGCGGCGAGGGTCCAAGTGGCTTTCTCGATAAAGTTCGTCGTTTGGCGAACACCGAGCACAGAGTTGGCACCCGAAACATTAGAAGCAAGCCCGCCACCTTTGGATTCCTGAATGAGAACCACGATGGCCAGCAAGATAGCCGTGATAACGGCCAGAATGACTAAAAACGTGTACATTTGGGGTTATGAATTGTATTTACTATTAATTGCGAGTTTACGAATAAAACGAATCTTATCTGCAAAGTAAGCACTTTTCTTCGGATTATTCAAGTGTAGGTACGTGAGAATTTCTGCAGCACGCTCGTAGCGTCCTTGTTTGAGGCAGATATTGGCGAGTGTCTCCGTATAGCAACTTTGGGCGTCGAAGCCTTCTTCTGCCGTGTCGGGAGTGAGCCATTCGTTGGGGGCGCTTGCGATTTCGTCTTCGCGACGGGCTGCGGGTTTGAACCACTTCTTTCCGTGCAGTTTGGCCGCTTCGAGCACCTTGAGCGTGGGGTCGTTTTCGACCTCTTCGGCAGTGGTGTTGCATTGCAGGGTGGGGCAGGGTGTGCCTGCCTGTGCTTCGATTTGAAAGAGGTAGCCCATGTAGTCGGCGGCGGGATCGACGGCTTTTTCCTTCTTTTCCTGTTCCTCGCTGTCGCCGAACAAGAAGCGGTCGATCATCGTCGACGTGAGATCTGTTCCCGTCGGTGTGTTTGTTTCTTCGACCGCGGTGTCGTCGTTGCTCTCGTCTTGTCCGTGCAGGTGCATACCCTCCGTGAGATCGAAGAGCACTTTGCGGTCGGGGATGAGCACCGCTGCCTTTTCCGCTTCGGTTCGGTAGTCGCTTTCGCCGAGTCGGAAGGCATTTTCCACCAAGAGCAGGCGGGCGGCCTGCATGCAGGGGAATTCGTCGACCAACGCTTGGAGTTCAGCCAGCGTGGTGCGATTCATTAGTTCGGGGTTTTCGATGAGCGCAATCAGATCCATGAGTGAGACGAAGGGTCACCAATCGGCAACCGTGGCATTAAAAATTTGGTCGGTGATGTCGCGAATGAGTTCAGTGACGATGCGTTCCTGCACCTGTGCCAGTTGTAGACGCGAGTCGTAGGGGGCGGAAGCCGAGAACTGTCGTTCCCACCGCTGGTTGTTCTTCTTGTTTTCGAATCGCACGTTGACGGTGAGTCGAAGTTGCACCTGCGATGAAAAGCCATCGGCGGCAATGCCTTTGTTGAACTGGTCGTAGCCCACGATTTCGCCGCTGAGGTGCATATCGCCGGCGCGTTTGACGATCGTCAGTCGCGTTTGGTTGGCGTAGATGTCCTGCAGTTTGTTGTTGAACATCGCTTCCATCGGTGCCCATCCGTAGGGCGCGCGGTTGGGGAATCGGTCGATTTGAATCGTTTTGATCAGATCGTAGTTGATGTTCGTCCCCGTGAATCGATAGCTGATGCAGGCAACGACAAGGACCGACACGCAGCAGAACGCAAGGAGGCGCAGCGCAGTGCGGTGCAGTGGCGTTGGGGCTTTGGCGAACCGCAGCACTCCGTGTCGGAGGCGTGAGAAGGGGGAATCCATATCGGGTGGCAACGTTTAGAGGTCGTCGAGACCGTATTCTTTGATTTTGCGATAGAGCGTTCGCTCGGAGATGCCGATTTGGTCGGCGGCCTGTTTGCGGTGGCCGTTGAAGCGAATGAGCGCTTTGCGAATGAGTTCGCGTTCCAAATCGTCCTTGGTGAGGAGTTTGTCGTCGTCGACGGCATCGTGGTGCTCGTGTTCGACGACTTCTTCGGCCACGGTCACCAGTTCGTGGGGCACTTCGCGGTGGTAGGGGAGCAGGGAAGGGGCAGCGGCGGCAGCGGGAGTGTGCTGTGTCGTTTGGCTGTTGCGCAACTCGGCCACTTCGGTTTTGAGTTTCTCGATTTCGTGGCGCAAGACATTGATGGCTTGGAACACGATTTCGCGATCTTGCTCGAAATGCGCTTCCTCGCCCACGATTTTCGTCGGGCTCTTGACGACGCTCACCGCCGGGAGGGTGTGGGAGGAGGTGGCGGGGATGTAGAGTTCGAGCACTTCGGGCGTGATTTCGCGTTCGTCGGCCGTGATCGACATGTTTTGCACCACATTCTTCAGTTGGCGGACATTGCCCGGCCACGGGTAGTGCAAGAGCAGTTGTTTGGCTTCGTCGTTGAGTCGGACGGGGGGGATTTTATATTGCTCGCTAATTTCGAGTGCAAACTTGCGGAAGAGCATGTCGATGTCAGCTCCTCGTTCGCGCAAGGGGGGCATCTGAATGGAAACGGCGGCGAGACGATAATAGAGGTCTTCGCGGAAGCGTCCTTCGGCGATGGCGCGTTGCATGTCGACGTTGGTGGCGGCCACAATGCGCACGTTGGAGCGCTTCACTTCGCTCGATCCGACCGGGATGAACTCGCCGGTTTCGAGCACGCGGAGCAGTCGCACTTGTGTTTGCAGGGGGAGTTCTCCCACTTCATCGAGAAAGAGCGTTCCGCCGTCGGCTGCAGAGAAATAGCCCTCGCGGCTGTCGACACTTCCGGTGAAGGCGCCTTTGACGTGGCCAAAGAGTTCGGAGTCGATGGTGCCCTCGGGCAGCGCACCGCAGTTGAGTGCGAGATATTTTTTGCCCTTGCGCGCGCTCGCGTCATGTATAATGCGTGGAAGCACTTCTTTGCCGACGCCGTTTTCGCCTTGAATTAGGATCGAGAAGTCGACGCGTGCGACTTTGAGTGAGGTTTCGAGCGCACGATTGAGGGCATCGCAGTTGCCCACGATGCCGTAGCGTTGTTTGACGGTCTGTAATTCTTTGGGAGACATAGCGTCGGGAGTGTTTCAGGTGCAAGGTGTTGCCGCTTATGCGGATGTGTGCACCCCTGCCTTGCAAAAATACGAATTTATTCGGTACACTCTCGTTTGTTCGTTGCTTTTTCCTTACTTTTGTCACATTAAATCCGTGTCTCAATACAGATCTCTTAAAAACCGTAACGCATGAATCGCAAACGAAGTGGCCGTTTCTCTCTGTCGGCAGTGAATTTTCGCCGTGCTTGGCGTTCCTCTTTTTTCTTCGGCGCCGTCTTGTTGGCGCTAAACCTCTGTTTTACAGCCTGCATCGACGAGGAGAAACCGAATGTCGGCAAGGAGCGGACAGAAAGTGTGGGAGTTGGACGAAAAAGTCCACAGTTTTCGGTGAAAATGTCAGACAATTCTGATTTTTCTTCCCAACTTTTGAAAGGGCACCGTGCGGTGGTCGTTTTCTTCTATAGTAAATGCGGGGATTGTCACCGCTATTTGCCTGTGCTCAACGAGTTTTACGAAAGTGTACGGGCTGAGCGTGACGGAGAGTTTGCCGACGTGCAGTTTCTTTGCATCAGTCGTGCGGACGATCCGGCGCGGATTGCTCAATTTTGGGCTGCTTCGCGGTTGAGCTTGCCTTATGCTCCCGAGACGGATCGGAAAGTCTTCGATCTGTTCGGCGCTCGCCGTGTTCCGACCACCTATGTGCTGAACGCCGAGGGCGTTTGTGTGGCCGTGTATGGCGACGACAATGCACCGGATGCAAATGAATTGCGAAAGGCACTGCGCAAGGCGAAGTGAACGGATAAAAAGCCTTGTAGAAAAGCAGAGCGTTATGACGTGAACGGTCTTTGCTTTGCTGTCGACCTGTCGTGTGGGGAGGTGAAGTGGGGAGGAGGTCAATAAAGAAAGGAGCAGACTGAACTGTCAACCCGTAGATTAAACGATAAGAATCAATACCTATGAAACGAAACAAAAAGTGGTGGATCGTAGCCGCCGTGTTATTGCTCATTGCGGCGGTGGCTTTTTTCGCGTTGCGCTGGGCGTGGAAGTATTACGGTCTCCCGGAACGTCCGGATCGCACGGAGTACAAAACGATAGAAGAGCGGGCGGAAAAGGCTTTGGCTTTTGCGCAGCGGCACAACATGAGCGAACGCTATGCGCTGTTTGTCGACTATGGCATTCCCTCAGGCACACCGCGGTTGTTCCTCTGGGATTTCCGTCGGAAGGCGATCGTGGCGAGTACTTATGTGATGCACGGTCCCGGTCGGGGCAGTACGGCGAAAACGCCTCATTTTAGCAATCGCCCGGGAAGCGAATGCTCATCTTTGGGACGATTCCTCGTCACGAAAGAGCGTGGGCACAAGATAAAACGCAGTTTTCGCCTCAAGGGGATGGACACCGACAATCAGTCGGCTTTCAGAAGAGGACTGATGATCCACAGTGCGCGCTGGGTGGATCGATGGTGTTGGAAAGATTATATCCCTCTCAACCGCGTGTGTTGTCAGGGTTGTGTGACGATCTCCACCCGAGGCATGGATTGTTTGTGGCCACTGATCAATCAAGAGCGCAAACCGCTGCTTTTGTGGAATTTTAGAAGTAGAAACACGGCAAGGTGAGCGCCGTTCATCGGATTTAGTTCGTGGTTTAAGATGTTTTTCGATTTGATTGTCCCGTGATGTCACTGCAGTTCGCGGGTTGACGGCGAAGGCGATAACGATGGGGACGACGTGAGAAATTATGAAGGTGGCCGAACTTGCACTTCTGTTTTGTCAGAACGACACCGACAAGTAGAAAAAGCTTGAAAATAAGCGTGTTTCTTCTTGTCGGTGTCGGTTTTTTTTCGTACCTTTGCCCTCGTAAATGAAGGAGCTGTGTGCCCTTCCGCGGCTTTGTGTCGTGAAAATCAATAGGTTATAGCAACTGAATAATAACCATTCGCCCCGCTTGGGTAGAGACTCCGGCGGGCTACGAAATCAAACTCAATAAATTCCAAATGCCAGGATTATTAGGAAAGAAAATCGGAATGACTTCCGTTTTCAGTGCCGACGGCAAGAATGTGCCGTGCACAGTTATCGAATGCGGTCCTTGCGTAGTAACTCAGATCAAAACTGTTGAAACCGACGGTTATGCTGCAGTGCAAGTAGGCTTCCAAGATGTGAAGGAAAAGAATGTTTCCGCACCTCTTTTGGGTCATTTTAAGAAGGCCGGTGTGACGCCTAAGCGTCATCTCGCAGAATTCGTTTATGATCAGGAGCTTAACCTTGGTGATGCAGTGACTGTGGAACTCTTCGGTGAAGAAGACTTCGTTGACGTAGTCGGAACTTCTAAGGGTAAGGGTTTCCAGGGTGTCGTAAAACGTCACGGTTTTGGTGGTGTAGGTCAATCGACTCACGGTCAGGACGACCGTCAACGCAAACCCGGTTCGATTGGTGCATGTTCTTACCCTGCGAAGGTTTTCAAGGGCATGCGTATGGGTGGTCAGATGGGCGGTAAGCGCGTCACCACTCAGAATCTCAAGGTTCTCAAAGTGATCCCCGAACACAACCTCCTCCTTGTGAAGGGTAGCGTTCCCGGATGCAATGGTTCAATCGTTATCGTAGAAAAGTAAGACATGGAAATTAGTGTATTGAACATCAAGGGTGAAGATACCGGTAAGAAGGTAACCCTTAACGACAGTGTCTTCGGCGTTGAACCCAACGATCATGCCATCTATCTCGATGTGAAGCAGTATCTCGCTGCTCAGCGTCAGGGCACGGCTAAGTCGAAAGAACGTAGCGAGATGTCCGGTTCGACTCGTAAGCTCGGTCGTCAGAAAGGCGGCGGCGGCGCTCGTCGCGGTGACATTAACTCACCCCTGCTCGTTGGTGGTGCTCGCGTGTTTGGTCCCAAGCCCCGCGACTATCGCTTCAAGCTCAATAAGAAGGTGAAGCAGTTGGCTCGTCGTTCGGCACTGAGCTACAAGGTTCAGGAAAATGCCCTCGTGGTAGTTGAAGATTTCAGCTTCGACACGCCTAAGACGAAGAGCTTCATCGACGTGCTCAACAACCTCAAGGTTTCGGACAAGAAGACGCTCGTAGTAGCTGCCGGCAGCGATAAGAATCTTTATCTCTCTGCTCGCAACCTTCCGAAGGCGAAGGTAGCTCTCGCTTCTGATCTCAACACCTACGGCGTGCTTGATGCAGCTGTTTTGGTAGTGACGGAAAGCGCCGTGGCTAAGATCGAAGAGGTTCTTGCCAAGTAATCACCCTCTCAACAGACAACGAAGTAATGGCATTCATTATCAAACCCATCGTCACGGAAAAGCTCAACCAGCTTTCGGAGAAGCAGAACAAGTTCGGCTTCGTTGTAAAGCCCGAGGCTAACAAACTTCAGATCAAGGCCGAAGTTGAAGCCCGCTATGGTGTGACGGTTACCGATGTGAACACAATGATTTACGCCGGTAAGAGCAAATCTCGCTATACGCGCGCCGGTCTCCTCCGCGGACGCACCAACGCGTTTAAGAAGGCCATCGTCACCGTAAAGGATGGCGAGACCATCGATTTCTATAGCAATATCTAATCAAGACAATGGCAGTACGTAAATTTAAGCCCACAACTCCGGGGCAAAGACACAAGGCTATCGGTACTTTCGAAGAAATTACTGCATCAGTACCGGAAAAATCTCTCGTCTGCGGTAAGCGTGCCAGCGGTGGTCGCAACAACGTCGGTAAGATGACGATGCGTTATCTCGGCGGTGGCCACAAGCGCAAGTTCCGTTTCATCGATTTCAAGCGAGAGAAGGATGGAGTTCCCGCAGTGGTGAAGACCATCGAGTACGATCCTAACCGTTCGGCTCGCATCGCTCTTCTTTACTACGCTGACGGTGAAAAGCGTTACATCATCGCTCCCAATGGATTGAAAGTGGGTGACCAGCTCCTTTCCGGCGCTGACGCTGCTCCCGAAGTGGGCAACGCTCTCCCCCTGCAAAACATCCCCGTGGGTACCGTTATCCACAACATCGAGCTTCGCCCCGGTCAAGGCGCCCTCTTGGTTCGCTCGGCCGGTAACTTCGCTCAGCTCACTTCTCGTGAAGGTAAGTATTGCGTGATCAAGCTTCCTTCCGGAGAAACTCGTCAGATTCTCAGTGCTTGCAAGGCTACCATCGGTAGTGTCGGCAACTCTGACCACGCTCTCGAATCGTCTGGTAAGGCAGGTCGCAGCCGCTGGCTCGGTCGTCGTCCTCACAACCGTGGTGTTGTGATGAACC
>ERZ773027.779-NODE-779-length-18856-cov-3.644008_pt1 | contig 18856 bp, 10 predicted proteins | sample MGYA00511032_ERZ773027 | MGnify/ENA primary metagenome ERZ773027 (study PRJEB29015, sample SAMEA2738138) | human oral metagenome | biome: human oral; feature: human-associated habitat; material: saliva | place: China | collected 2190 ... | reverse complement strand
TCGTTTTCTAATAAGCACCATTTTACCTTGCAAACTCCAGCAAAACACCTTGCGTTTTGCTGCATATTACCATGCGTTTTGCTGCATATTGCAGTGCTATTTGGTGCAAATATCGCTAACTTTTTGTTGCAAAAATACGGTTGTTTGTGCGTTTGTGCTTTATTTGTGGCTAATAACAGCACAAAAAGAAATTAAAAACAGATTATTTGTGACAGTCTTTTGCGGAGTTAGAAATTCATTATAAAATGGAACTTTTTTACCGATGCACAGGCGCTAACGTGGCAAAAATAGTTGGTTTAGAAGCCTTTAAAGGGCTATTTTCGCCTGTTTTACGTGTAAGTAGCACAAAATCAGAGGGTTATAAACTTTCGAAATACGCCAGAATTTCGAAGCTTCGCCCAGAAAATTTATAGCGATGGCACTCATAATGTTAAATTTTAGTACAAATAATTTACAATTTTATTTCGTGCTTTGCTGTTTTATCTTCATCAAGGCGCAACACGAGTTATAGTTTTACTCGTTGTTTAGAAGCATAAGTATTAAGAATGTAGCTTTAATATTCGTATTTATTGTTGTTAAGTTCCAAATATAACATTGTTTTTGGTTCATCTTTGTAGCTAAATAAGTAGATGTATAATGTTTTATTTTGTTTCTGCAACTACCCTTTAGTTGTTTGTGGTTCTGTCTTTTGCATCATATAGGCTTGCATTTTCCTGTTTGTAAAGATTGCAAATACTATTAAATACCATACGTAAAATATGCAAAATTGCTGCATTTATTAACTTATTTAGTCAAAAAGGTCTGCAATTCAGAAAAAATGAATATATTTGCAAAATGATATAAAGTATTAGACTAGATATCAAAGCTATTAGAATAAGATTAATACAAGACCTAAGCATTTTCCACATAACCTTGTTATGGTCGCGTAGGTACATGCGTAAACTATAATCAACCTAGATAATTGCATTTATGAAAGTAAGGATTTGGATGTTGACCCTTTGTTTGTTAACTGGCTTAAGTCAGGTTTTAGCACAAACGATAACAGTAAAGGGCAACGTCGTAGATGAAAACGGGGAGGCCTTACCAGGTGTAAGCATCGTCCCTAAGTCGGCTCCTAAGACGGGCACCGTGTCTAACATAGACGGTAATTTCTCTATTAGCGTGCGAAGCGGAGAAAAACTCACGTTTAGTTTTATGGGTTATAACAGTCAGGAATTGGCTGCTTCGGCGCAGATGAAAGTGCGCATGCAGCCCTCAGACCTCATGCTAAACGATGTAGTAGTGGTGGGTTACATGGAACGTAAGGTGGCCAACACCTCGGCTTCGGTGGTAAAGGTAAGCGCTAAAGACCTTGCCATGAAGCCTGTTGCCAACCCCCTAGACGCTGTTCAGGGCAAAGTAAGCGGTTTGCAAGTGTTTTCTTCGTCGGGCGAACCCTCTGCTCGTCTTTCAATGGCCTTGCACGGACAAGGCTCGTTGGGTGCAGGTACGGGCTTACTGATTATACTCGACGGTATGCAAGTAAGCATGAACGTGTTACAATCCATGAATCAAAACGACATTGAGAGCGTTCAGTTTCTTAAAGACGCGGCAGCAACCTCTATTTATGGTGCACGTGCGGCCAATGGTGTGATGTATGTAACCACCAAACGCGGCCGAACAGAGGCGCGCCCCACTGTAAATCTCAGGGCACAATATGCTGTTTCGTCGTTGGCTAACACCGATTATTTCGACCAATTGATGTCGGGACCAGAACTGTTGCGTTATTATCAAGAAACAGGTATCTACACCCCAGCCGAGATTGCAGCCTTTAAAGAAAATTATTTTAAGGAAACCGACTTTCAATGGTATAAGTATGTGTATCAGCCTGCGCCCATGTACACGGCCGATGTGTCGGTGTCGGGTGGCACAACAGGCGTGAGATATTACCTCTCGGGTGGAGCATTGAGCCAAGACGGATTGCGTATGGGCTCGAGTTACAAAAAGGTTTACGGACGTATTAACCTTGATGCCAATTTAGCCGAATGGGTTAAGGCCAACGTAAACACACAAGTGTCGTATGATGATACGCAAGTTTCGCCCTTCGGAAGCAACAATGCCGTGGGTGGCGGACTAGCAGCTATGAACGCTCCCTTTGCTTCTCCCTACGACCCAAACACGGGATTGGAGTTGGAACGTGTGCCTTTGCTCGACCTTTCAACGCCCAAGCACGTCATCTCTACCAATCCTGCCAAGACCAATGCCTTCATACTCTCGGCCAATGGTAGCCTAACGCTCACTCCTATAAAGAACCTTACCATCCGTTCGCTCGCTGGTTTGGAGCTAAATTATGGCGATAGTCGTTCGCGCACCTTGCCAAGCTATTACCGTGCATATGGCAATGGCAGTTCGCAACGTGCCTATTCAATGGCTTCAAACGTCACCCTAACCAACACCGTGGCCTACAATATGGGTTTCGACGACCATCATATCACGGCATTGCTAGGTCATGAGTACACCAATTATAAAGACGATGGTTTCTCGGCATCAGGTTCGGGCATCCTCGACGATCGCCTTTACCTACTCAATAACGCCACCCAAAGCAAGTCGGTAGGCGAAGACACCAACAGTTATGCCTTTCTATCGTTCTTCACCCAGTTGTCTTACGACTTCTCGGAGCGTTATTTTGTCGATCTCGTTTTGCGAAACGATGCTTCGTCTCGCTTTGGTCGCAACAAGCGCAACGGTCTATTCTGGTCGTTAGGTTTACTATGGAAGGCCAAGAGCGAAAGCTTTCTAAAAGACGTTTCGTGGCTCAACGAACTCGACTTGAAGGCTAGTTATGGTACACAAGGCAACTCTTCCATACCGCCTTACAGCACTTCGTCGTACGTAGGAAAGGTGGGACAGAAGAAGGGTGGCATGAGTTTGGGTTTCGTTAGCCTTGGAAATCCCGACCTGGGATGGGAACATCAAAGCAAATTTACTGTAGGCGCGAAGGCTCGTTTGCTCAATCGATTGGATGTAAACCTAGAATACTACAATCGTATAACCAGCGATATGCTTTTCGAAGTGCCTTTGCCCTATACTTCAGGACTACCTGTGAGCAGTGCGGGTTATGCCACTCGATACGAGAATGTGGGACGTTACCTAAACCATGGTGTAGACTTTCAAGTCAATGCCGACCTTCTTCGCGGTCGCGACTGGGGTGTTTCGGCCAACATTAACTTCAACTATAACCGCGATAAGGTGCTAGAACTGTTCGAAGGTCGCCAATCATGGCACGAGCCAGGCGGACAATTGGCCTACATTGTGGGCAAACCCATCACCTTTGTTTTGCCCCTTTATAAAGGCGTTAACACCCAAACAGGTGTGCCCGAATGGTATAATCCAGGAACAGATAAAGACCAAACGCGCCGCGACGACAGCGATGTTGTGTCTGAATATACCACAGCATTGAACCAAAACACAGGCGTTAGCGCCTACACACCCTTTACTGGAGGATGGGGAATATCGGCCTATTGGAAAGGATTTTATGTTAATGCCGACTTCTTTTTGGCGCTTGGCAAGCACATGATATCAATGGATAAGCAGTTCTATGAAAACGATTACCACGTGCGTAACCGCGAAGGCAACTACAATGGCTCGCGTAAACTGTTTGATTATTGGAAGCAACCAGGCGACAATACCGAATTTCCATCGTTGGATTGGGTGCGTCAGGCCAATCACCAAAGCACCTATCTCGACTCTAAGATGCTGGAAAACGCCTCGTTTATGCGCCTTAAAAACTTTACATTGGGCTATGATATCCCTCGAAAGAGCCTCGGAAAGCAGAACATTGTGCGCTCGGCAAAAGTGTTTTTTACTGGTCGTAACTTGCTAACATTTACTAAATTCCGCGGTATCGACCCCGAAGTAAACCGTAATGTTTCGTATGGCGTTAATCCCAACACCAAGCAAATGAGCGTGGGTGTGGAGATTGGACTCTAACAACTCACACAACAATGAACACGAATATGAAAACAACGAAGATATTTTTATGGACACTCGCGCTCGCAGCCATGCTCCAAGGGTGCAATCTCGACCGCGAACCAGCCGACTATATAGACTATAACAGCGCTTATCTCAACATGCAAGACGCCGCTAAATGGGATAATGGCATCTATTCAACACTTCGCGGCAAGTTTGGTGGCGGGTATGTGCTGCCACAAGAGGCACAAGCCGACATGTTAAACGCACACGCCGCCTTTGGAAACCTTTATGGTGAGTTCCACGGATGGAAGGTTTTGCCCGAAAGTAACGTGCTGCAAGAAATCTACCACTCGTATTATTCGGCTCTCGTTGATGTCAATGTGGTGATAACCAACCTGCCAAACCTCAATGTTAGCGAGGCAGAAAAGCCTCTGAAAAATCAGTATTTGGGTAACGCTTACTTCGCTAGGGCCTTTTATCACTTTAACTTGGCTTTGCGTTGGGGCACTGCTTACGATGCTGCTACGGCCAATAAAGACCTCGGAGTGGTGCTGGCGCTGGTGCCAGGCGACCTGAATAAGCCCAAACGAGCCACTAATGAGCAAACCTATAAACAGATTTTAGACGACCTCAACGTGGCCGAAACATTGCTCTCTGGCGTTGAAACCAAGGTGGGCAACAGCGAAATAAGTGCCGATGCCGTGCGAGCACTTCGCGCTCGTGTGTATCTTTATATGGGCAATATGGACAAAGCTTATCAAGAAGCAAAGCAATTGGTAGACCAAAACACTTATCCGCTTATTGCTCCTTACGTGTCTACACTCAACAGTGAGGGCAAAATCAATCCTCAAGAGGATGCTTTTGCACAGATGTGGTTTTATGATAAGGGTACAGAACAGATATGGCAACCCTACGTAGCAAAAGAAAACGAAGTGCCAACAGTAACTCCTCTCTATGGCGCCGACCTCTCTACAACTACTTATTGGGATGAAAGCAATCGTTCGAGTATGGTAGGCGACTACAATAAACCGCCCTATGTACCAACGCGCGAGGTGATAAACGACCTCTTTGCAAGCGAAACCGACCATCGCGCACTGGCACTTTTCGAGTTTGTTAATACCACGGTGAACGATAAAAACGCATCAACGCAGCTCTATGTTGTATCTAAGTTCAAAGGCAATCCCAGCTATTCCACCCTCAATTCCACACATTGGGGAGGTTATGTTCCTAACGGCAATCAGGCTCCTAAGCCTTTCCGCATTGCCGAACAATACCTCATCGTGGCCGAAGCTGCTTATAACTTGGGTAATGTAGCCGATGCTCAATACTATCTTAACATGCTAAGAGACTCGCGAGGGGTGCCTACAACCAGTGCAACGGGCAACGAATTGTACGAAGAAATCAAAAGCGAACGTGCGCGCGAATTGGCTTTTGAGGGCTTCCGTCTTTGGGATTTGCGACGATGGAAACAAGGCTTTAGCAAGCGTTCGTACCAAGGTGCGCAAGGTTATTACCAAGTTCCAGCCTCCTTCTATGCTGCAGGCTTTAGAGTAAATATTGCTCCAGACAACAAGATGTTTGTGTGGCCGTTCCCCGAAAACGAAGTAAGAATAAACCCCAACATCGTACAAAATCCTTGATGTGATAAGCAATGAGACATAAGCAAACAAAAAACACAAACGCTATGTATAAGAAAATAAAATTATGCGCGCTGCTCATCGTGGCATTGTTGGCTGGCGCATGCCAAAAAGATCTTATCTTGGGCGGCACCGAAAGCATCGTTCAAGGCGAGGCACAGACCTTTACACTCAAGCAAGAGGGCGAAACTAAGGCCGTGAATATGGCCACACTTGGCGACGAATGGCAAGTGGAAATGGGCTCTTACGGTGCTTGGCTCACTGCAAAGAAGGTGGGACAAACGCTCGAACTCACCGCCACAGCCAACGATGGCGCTGAAGAACGTCGTGCCGAAGTGGTGATTAACACGCCCAATGGTAAACAAATGTTCGATATTACGCAGTTTGGCACCGACCCCTTCATCGCTGTTGAGGGTAGCAATGGCACGGCAATCTTCAACCATGAAGCGCATTCGGGCGTTGAACTAAATGTTATTTCTAACTCGGATAATTGGCGAGTGCAACAGGTGGACAAGCAAAATAATAGCTGGTTAACCTATGACGTCGACCTCAAACAACGTAAGTTGAGGCTTAACCTCACCGCTATCGAACGCAATAGCGCGTGGGCACAGACCAGTAGAACCGAGAAACTGTTTCTCTCTAACGGCAATAAGCACTTCTTACTCAACGTAACTCAAAACGGATTTGTGCAGTTCCAAATGCCTGTTTGGGACATCGAGAACTTTGATTTGGCACGCGTCACCGAGCTTGAAGCACAAAGAAACAACAGCCGCGATAAAACTTTCGAGATTGATTCGCTCATGCCTTTCAAGGAAGATAGGGATAAAATATACTACGCTTTCCACTCTCCAGGCGAACAATCACCGCGAATTTTCTATATGCCTAACTACGAAAGCAAGAAGATTTACAATGCTTGGCTCAAAGCTCCTAAGGGTCAAACCTTCCAAAAAGAGTCTTTCGACCCCTGGTTAAAGCAAAACAACTTTAAGCTTGGCAACAAACAGCGAGACGAAACCGAAACACAATACTATTGTGAAGAAGAAAACGTAACCCGCTTGATGCATGTTTACAACGACCCCAACAACTTTAAAATGTATGGAGGCATTTATAAAAGTGCCTGTATGAAGTATGTTGTGTCTTCTAATAGTATGATTGTGGGCAGCAATGGCCGTGCAACTTGCTTCCCTGTGTTCAATTCTAGTCGTTTACACAATAAGAATTTCAAGCTTCAAGAGGTGATTGAATTTGAGAAGAAGCGTGGAATGAAACCCGACTTCAACAACGAATTCAACGATGAGAAAATCACAACCACCACCGAAGACCCACTTTGTCGATACTCACGCCTGCTTTTCGTTCCCGAAAATGCTAGCTACGAACCCGGCTCGCTGGCTAATGTAACTTATTATTTCAACTGGCAAGGAGCCACACCCGAAGACTTAGATGCGGGTTTGGTACCCGATGTTGAACTCAGTGGTACTGTTGGCTTATGTCATGTGTTCTATATGGGTGGCGATATCCTATATAAACGCGAGCTAGAAGGCACCCCTGGCGTGTACGAATGGTACACTTACACCTTGCCCGTTAGCACTAGAAACGTTATCGAAGATAAGGGGTACACCTATTTCCGCGGTGATGATAATGGCTTTGTTACTTTCTTCCGTGGCGAAGAAGACCTCATCGACATGCGCCCACAGCAAACGAGAACAGTCATTACTTATTATAAGAGTAAGCACTATGTAGACCAAATCAAGAAGACTCTCAATCTCTAGACCCTTATTCAATGAAAAAGTTCAATAATAAATATGCTTTGGCAGCCTGCATTACGTTGGCCGTTGGCCTCTTCTCGGCTTGCAACGACGACTTTCTTTCAGGGCAAACCAACCCCAATGCTGCACAAAATTCAGACAATGATGCCTTTCCTTGGCAACCAGGATTGGCCTTTATTAAGCTGAAAGCTAACGTTTCGCCTAGCACGCGCGCTGCAACGCAGAGTGTAACACGCGCTAAAGTGTTCGATAACTCGAATGTAAAGGTGGAACAGGTGTTTGATATGACCAACGATTATGCCAACCTTAAACGAGCTAGAGGCCTCGATAGATGGTTCGTTGTGAAGTTTGATAGCACCAAAAATGTTGAAGATGTAATCAACGAACTACGCCACGACCCCGCCATTGAGAAGGTTCATGGCAATGTTCAGGTTGCTCCTGCTAAGGTGAAATACACCTCGGCCACGCGCAGTCCCATCTCTCCACGCCGGCTAAGACCGGCTAACGATGGTACTGGTTATCTGGGTTTCACCGATCCCTACCTGAAATACCAGTGGCATTACACCACTACCAACAGCGTATATGCCACCTTTAAGCCGGGTGCCGACATCAATCTCTTCTCGGCTTGGCAAAAAGAAACGGGCGACCCCAATGTGGTTGTGGCGGTAATGGACTCGGGTATCGACTTCGAACACGAAGACTTGGCTGCTTCGGCATGGCAAGGTGTTGACCCTTCTACGGGTGCTACCATCCACGGACGCAACTTCTATGCGGCCGAAACAGGCAATGGCGACCCCAATGTGATTATTCCTGGAGGGCACGGCACGCACGTTGCAGGAACTATTGCCGCACGAAACAACAACGGAACAGGTGTTTGTGGCGTGGCTGGTGGTAACGGTGATGCCAACTCGGGCGTGCGATTGATGAGCTGCGAAATATACGGACGCGATGGATATAACCAAACGGCATCTACTGCTTACATCGTGAAAGCTTTCGAATTTGCTGCCGAAAATGGTGCTTCGGTTTGCAACTGCTCGTGGGGTTACGCCTTCGACCGCAACAAATATCTTAACAACGAGCATTTTCAAAACATCTTTAAAAAGCAGTTCGACTTGCTTAAAGAGGGCATCGACTATTTTACTGACATCGCTGGATGCGACCCTCAAGGCAACAAAAAACCTGGTGCTTACATGAAAGGTGGACTGGTGGTCTTTGCTTCGGGTAACGATTCGCAATACGATATCGACATGATTCCTGCTTGTTATCCGCGAGTAATGGCCGTGGGTGCATTTAATAGTATGGGCGTTCCCACCGACTATATGGATAAAGGCACATGGGTGGACTTGCTTGCACCTGGTGGTACCACCAACGCGGGAGAGGTTACAAAAGGCGTTTTGAGCACTGTGCCCGCTAATTTCTATCAACTTAGCACTGGCGAATACCCTAATACCGACTTTACTTTGCCCACCGACTACAGCTATGCCTACGCTCAAGGCACGTCGATGGCTGCCCCACACGTATCGGGTGTGGCTGCTTTGGTGGTGTCTAAGTTTGGTAAAGACAATCCCAACTTCACAAGCGAAGACCTTCGTAACCGACTAATGGGGGCCGTAAAGACCAACAGTCCCTATGCTGTTAAGACCGATGCCAACCTTGCAGGTAAAATGGGCGTGGGATATATTGATGCCGATTTCGCTCTTTCAGACCCCGAAACGCTGAAGCCCGAAACGCCTGTGCTAAGCGTTACTGATTGGTCTGCTGATGCTACTCGTGGCTATTACGACGCTCAAATCACATGGAACGTCACCGCCGATGACGATGCTCTGAATGCCGAACGCACCGCGTTTGCCTATGATATATGGCTCTATAAAAAGGCTGATATGGCCAATGCCGTTCTAAAGGTTACGCGTTATTCGTATGATATGACTGTGGGAACGCAGATACAGCACGATTTCAATGGACTTGAAACGGGGGTTGACTATGTTGTGAAGATGGTTGCACGCGACCGCTTTAACAATCTCTCGCCCGAAGTGATGGCTAATTTCACCACCCGACTGAACCATGCCCCAGTGTTTGGGGCTACTATTGGCGACACGCTGCGCCTACTCGACACGCAACCTTACTTCCATAAGGTGCTACCTGTGAACGATGAGGATGGACATACCTGGATTTACAACACCACCGAACTGCCACGAGGCGTTGACTTTAAACGTGTGGGCAATGCCTTCGACTTGCTTATCAAGGTGGATAAACCGGGCTTGTACAGCTTTGATGTTACGCTTACCGACCAATTGGGTGGTCAAACGCTTCAGAAATTTGTGTATAAGGTGGTGGCTCACACTGCACCGCAACTCGTTAACACGCTGAGCGATGTGTCGCTTTTCGAACAAGGCGATGCCGCCCAAATCAATTTGGCCAACGTTTTTAACTCTATGAGTGGCGCCGAACTGCAATTCACTGCCTCGTCTAGCAACGAAGGGGTGGTGAAGGCCTCAACAAAGGGCTCGCAACTCATTCTTGAGTCGGGCAAAAGGGGGGTTGCAACCATTACCATAACGGCCATCGACGGTGGCAAACGCAGCTCCACCACGCTGCAAGTGCGTGTAACCGATAGCAATGCGCCCGATGTGCACGCCATCTATCCCATACCAGCGCACAGCTATCTCAAGGCACTGATGCGTAGCAATGTGGCACAAGTGCAGGTTATTGTAACCTCTCTTCGTGGTGAAAAACTCATCGACGAAACGCTAACACCCAATGCCACCACGAAAGAAGTTACATTGGGCATCGACCGCCTTGCGCCTGGCACCTATTACCTGCTGCTCAAAACCGAGCGCATAACAAGCAAACATACTTTCATTAAGAAATAATAGCACGCTATGAACAAGATATCTATGGCACTTATCACACTGGGCACTTGCCTGGCAATGGAGGTAACGGCGCAAAGTCGCATTCTTCCTGTGCTCGAAGCCACACCCGATGCGCGCAGTGCAGCGATGGGTGGAACCCTACTTGGCCATGCCAATCAGATGCATATTTACGCTAATCCGGCTGCACTTGCCTTTGGCAACCAGCGTTTTGTGGCTGATGCTTCGCTCGAAGCACAACCTAAAACCGATGATGGCCGACTAATGCAGTATAATTTTGCTGCTGGTTATCGCTTTGCTAATCGTTCGGCGCTGATGGCTGGTATGCGTTATCTGGGTGGACTCACTGTTCCGGCCGTTAATGCCGTGGGCACCACGGCCAGTGTTTCGCCCTACGACGTAACGCTCGACCTGGGTTATGCTTTCTCTGTAACGTCTCAAGTGGCAGTGTATGCCACGGCAACCTATGCGCATGCGCATGCTGCCACCAGTGCCAACGCTTTGGCTTTCTCGCTGGGAGCGGCATTTCAGCAACCATTTTCTGTGGCTAAGAACATGCCTAGCGTGCTAAACCTGGGCGTGAGACTGCTGGATTTTGGCAAATCGGTGAAGTTTAACGATACGGGGGTGCCTCAAAGTTTGCCCACTTCGTTGGTGGCTGGGGGCGATTGGCTGGTGACTGTTGCGCCTAAGCACAACCTAACTTATGCGCTTTCGTGCCGATATTTCACCCCAAAAGATGCTCATGAGACGCTCGTTGGTACTGGCTTGGAATACACCTACAACCAATGGGTGTCTGCACGTGTGGGCTATCAGTTTGCCAACAAGGGCTCTAATGCGCTTACTGTTGGTGCTGGTGGGCAACTTAAAGGCTTTAAACTCAACTTGGCTTATCATCATGCATTTGCCGAATATGGTGTTGATGCGTTGATGGTTGGCGTGGGTTATGCTTTCTAGTATGACTTTTTTTTTAACTTAATGTGGCTGGGCACGAATAAATACTTTGCCCGCACCCTTATTAAAGGCTGAATTCCTATATGGGGTTCAGCCTTTTTTTGTGGTTTCTTGCTCATAATTTATGGCCTATATGCCTTATTTATCTCGGTAGAATGCATGGTTGTGTGCGAGGGTTTAACGCCACAACCTACCAATGGTTGTAAGGGTTAGCCACGAATGCTACAATAAAGATGGGGTTTTACCGAAAAATATTAAGACGCTGCGGTGGATTAGCTAATCTGTTTGTTGTTATAATATTGTTAAAGGGAGTAGCAAAACTTTACAAAACATGCTCTTCGGACCAAGCCATTCTAGAGAAAATAAATGCTTTATAGCATGCATTTTGGCCCAAATTTCGGCATTTTATTTTTTATTTTACATCGTTTTTGAGTGCCAAACTGCAATTTAGTAGCATGTAGCCTTTCTATTTGTTGCCCCAGCACCAATTTTTAACAGCGCTAAAAACAGCTTTTAGTAGCTAAAAGGTAAGTTTTTAAGACCGTTTTTACCTCAAATTGGGGTTATTTGTTTCTTGTTCGTTAAATGTATATACATCCTTAATGAGCAAAATAATGCATTTCTGTTTGCGTTTTCTAGCATTTTACCTTGCGTTTTGCTGCATTTTACCTTGCGTTTTGCTAGAGTTAGCCTTGCATTTAGTAGGAGTTAGCATTGCGTTTTGCTGCAAATAGCCATGTGTTTTGCTGCAAATAGCCCGTTTTAACTGTTGAAATTGAGTCTTTCTGTAAGAATATGCGTTTTGTTGACCAACGTTAACGCAACTTTTTGATGGGTGAAAAACCTTCGCGAGAATTGAATATTTGGCAACGAGTTTGAAGTTGGTGCGTAAAAAGTGAGCTATTGGTGTTAAAATTTGCGCTAAATATTTTACATTTTGATTTCGCCTTTTACGCGGGCTTGCATTACTTTGGTTTGCTGTTGTTGAGATTGGTTGAGTACTTGTTGGGGGGGGTGGTTGTTGCGTTGTTGTGAATGTTTTGCGTGTTTGTTGTAAATGATGCGGACTTTATGGTGACAATGCCATCGAATTGTTGCCGATAACTAATCGAAATCAGTGCACAACACAACGCAACGGGGGAGGGTGAAAAATAGTGTTGAACGCGCTAACAACATATAAGGCTTAGACATAGACACAACAACAAGTTGAAAGGGCCAAATATTGTACAAATATAAAATGCACAATTCGAAACAAGAAAAATTAGGCGTTAGACCGCTTGAGCTCTGTTTTATCTTGCATTCATTGCTTCCAGTCTCTCTTTATTTTTTCAGTTGGCATCTTGTACGTCTTATCCTTTTTTGCGAAGCGCACTCAGTCTTCAAGACTAAGGCGGTTAATTGGCTCAACAAGCAAGCAAAAACAAAGTGGCACACACAACCGATTTAGGATAAAAAAGAAAGGAGTTTTTATCTGGGTAATAATCTTACCCACATAAAAACTCCTCTCGAAGATAAAGCTATTATTTATAGCTTATCGCATTGGTCGAGCCACATTTGAGCCGTTGCATCGCTAGGCATGCGCCAGTCGCCACGCGGACTAAGGCTAACGCTGCCCACTTTAGGCCCATCGGGTAGGCACGAACGTTTGAATTGCTGCGTAAAGAAGCGGCGCATAAACACCCTTAGCCAATGCTTTATCTCGTCGTCGGTGTATTGATTGGCACGCTGTTGGGGTGCAGCAAAGGCGTGACGAGCCATGAGATAGAGGCGTTGGGGCGTGAAACCATGGCGTAGGAAGTGGTAGATAAAGAAGTCGTGCAACTCGTAGGGGCCAACCAAGTCTTCGGTTTTCTGCTTGATATTACCTGCTTCGTCGGCCGGAATAAGTTCGGGCGAGATGGGTGTATCGATGATATCGTAGAGTGTGGTGCGCGTTTCGTCGTTGTGCATGGTTTGCGCCACATGGCGCACCAGGTGCCTAATGAGGGTTTTGGGTATGCTAACGTTCACGGCATACATGCTCATGTGGTCGCCATTGTATGTGGCCCAGCCCAGCGCCAGTTCAGAAAGGTCGCCCGTTCCCACAACAATACCGCCCTCTTTATTCCCTAGGTCCATCAATATTTGTGTGCGTTCGCGTGCCTGTCCGTTTTCGTACACCACATCGTGCACGGCCATGTCGTGGCCAATGTCTTCAAAATGTTGTGTAACACTCTTGGCAATATTAATTTCGCGTGTTGTAATTCCCAATTGGCGCATCAGGTCGATGGCGTTGCGATAGGTGCGATTGGTGGTGCCAAAACCAGGCATAGTGACGCCAATAATGCCCTTGCGCGACAGGCCAAGTTTGTCGAACGTGCGCACACAAACGAGCAGAGCCAGCGTGGAGTCTAGTCCGCCACTGATGCCAAGCACCACTTTAGAGGCGTGGATGTGCTTTAGACGTTGGGCTAAGCCAGAGACTTGAATGTTGAAAATTTCTTCGCAGCTATCGTGCATCACCTCGTTAAGTGGCACAAAGGGTAGGGGATTGATGGCCCGTTGCAGTGTAAAGGGCCTATTGTGTATGGGTGCAAAGGCCTTGTGCAGCAAAGCCGTGTGGCCATGTTGAGCATTGACGTAGGTGCTATTGGTGCGGCGTTCGGCCCTCAGTTTAAAGATGTCGATGTCGGTAACCACCATTTGCGGTTCGAAAACAAAGCGTTGGTTTTGTGCAAGCAGCTTTCCGTTTTCGTAAACCATGGCATTTCCCCCATAAACCAGGTCTTGTGTGCTTTCGCCAAAGCCACATCCGCTGTACACATAGCCAGCCATGGTGCGCGCACTTTGCTGTGCAAGCAGACTTTTAAGATAGTTGTGTTTACCAATAAGTTCGTCGCTAGCCGAAAGGTTGCACACAATGTCGGCGCCAGCAAGTGCCAAATAAGTGCCAGGAGGATTGGGTGCCCACACGTCTTCGCATATTTCAACGCCAAATTTCACGCCATCGGCGGTTACGAATATCTGACTTTGAGCTGTGAGCAGCGCATCTTGTCCAGCGTAGCAGATGGAAGTGTCGTTAAGATGGTGAGTGGAGGCAAACCATCTTTTTTCGTAGAACTCGCTATAATTGGGCAAATAGGTTTTAGGAACGATGCCCAGGATGTGCCCACGCTGAAACACTACGGCGCAATTAAGTAGGATGCTGTCTACCGCCACAGGCACACCCACCACCGAAATAACGTCGAGCGCCTTGGTGTTGGCCACCAATGAGCGCACAGCCACTTCGGCTTGTTCGATTAAAAGTTGTTGAGCGAAGAGGTCTTGACAGGTGTAACCTGTGATACCCAGTTCGGGAAACACCACAATCTCGGCCCCTTGTTCTTCAGCTTGTAGTATTTGGGCCTCTGTTTGTTGGGCGTTAAAATGGCAATCGGCCACCTTTACAGCTGGAATAGCTGCCGCCACTTTGATATATCCGTGTTGCATGACTTTATTTTTGAGAAGTTAAGAAGTTGTCTTTGAGAAGTTAAGGAGTGGTTTTTGATGTGTTAAGGAGTTATGGAGTAAAGGAGTTGAGCCAAAAGCTATGCGAAATTCGTTAGTCAAAACTCTCAAGGAGCAGTGAAATATAGGAGAGTAAAGGAAATTATGCCTTCAAGAGAAGCGAAGATGGAATGTAGTTGTACCCTGCATTGTGTGCGAAGCCATCTTTTACCCTTTCTCTTTTCTAAGGCTTTTTACCTTTTCACTTTTCACTTTTTCACCTTTCTAAGGCTTTTCACCTTTTCACTTTTTCATTTTTTCACCCTTTCTAAGTCCTTTCCCTTTTATCCAATCTTCACCAAAGTAGCCCCGTAGCCATATTCTTGGAACGAAGCATCCTGATAAGAACACTGTTTAAAGTAGCGGTTAAGTTCGTTGATGATGGCCTTTCTCAACACACCTTCGCCCTTACCGTGAATAAACACGATTTTAAGTCCACGTTCGGCAGCATGCTCTTTAAGCGTTCGGCGGAACACTTCAAGCTGATATTGCAGAATATCCATTGAGTTCATACCTTGAGTAGTTTCTAAAATCTCGTGCGCATGAAGGTCAACCACCAGCGGTTCGTTGGGTTTGCGGTCGCCATGAGCTGTTTTTGCAGATGCAGCAGTAATGTTTTTAGACGAATTAGCATCGTGTTTCATCTTTTGAAGAGCCGCTTTAGAGAGCATTTCAAGCTTCAGTTTATCGGCATCAATTTGTTCGATGGGTGTCTCAGTAGGTTCGTCTCCCTCTACGATGGTGTAGAGCATGGCAGGTTGGTCGTAAAAAGGAGACTCGGCAAAGAGGTGTTGTTTGAAGAGTTTCAGCGGTTCGATGTGCAATTTAGCATCGATAACAGGTTTGCGCACATAGCTTTTTTGTCTTTTGAATGCAATAGCTTGGAAAGCCGCTTGTTGTAAGCTGTTATAGTCTTCGGAGGTAATGGTGTCGAGTTTCAGTTTGGTGTTAGGTTCCATTTCGCCCTCGTGGCGTAGCGTCCAGCTTTCTCCTTCGGCTGTGGCAAAGGTGTAATGCAGGTAATAATTGCTGTCGTTAACCAATTCGATATTCATCTTAGTTTGACCAAGTTGTTGTGCATTTTCGGGCACAAAGGCCAGATACACGTTTAAGCTGTTGCCCCCTGCGCGCTCTTCAACCGGTTTACGAAACGTGATCTCATTGTCCGAAGGGTCGGTTTCGTATTCAGAGTCAGTGTTATCGGCATCGTTTTCGTATCTGCCACTCAGCAGCGCCTTGATAGACTGCTTGCCGGGTGCATCCTGTTGTGTGGAGTTGGGTTTGGGTTGAGTAGCAGCCGAGGAGGTTCGTCCTTGTTTGCGGTCTAACTCATCGTCTACCACAACCACCTCGTTTATGCTCATGGGAATTTCAAAACCATCGGCATCTTGCACCAGAACGATGTTTTTTCCTTGGAAGCCAGCGACGATGCCACCCCCCGTTTCGCTTAGAAATCTTACTTTATCACCTTTTTTCATTGTTTTGCTGTTGTTGTTAGGGTATGAGAATGCTGCTATCGCCATAGCTTAAGAAACGGAAATCGTTGTCAAGTGCATAGCGATAAATGTTTTTCCAATTGCCACCCACAAAGGCACTAACCAGTAAAAGCAGCGTGCTTTGCGGCTGGTGAAAATTGGTTACCAGGCGTTTAACAATTTTATAGTTGTAACCAGGTGCGATGATAATCTGCGTGCTTGAGTGAAGCGTAGGCAGATTGTTGCGTTGCATGTAGGCAATGAGTTGGCCAATGGCTTCAGCCGGTTTAATATTGATGGCCGTAGGCGCATAGGGTTCCCATTGATTGACGTGCAGTTTTTCGAGAGCGATGTTGGCATCAGCCATTACCTTACATCCCATGTAGTACAAACTTTCGAGCGTTCGCACGCTTGTGGTGCCCACAGCAATGGCTTCGCAATTGTGTTTGAGCAGTTTTTCGAGAGTGGAAAGGCGCACACTTACATATTCGGTGTGCATGGCATGACCTTCGATTTCGTCGCTTTTAACGGGTTTGAAGGTGCCAGCGCCAACGTGAAGAGTAAGTTCTTCGCGGTCTATGCCATGCTGGTCGATATCAGAAAGCACCCTTTGTGTGAAGTGTAAGCCCGCAGTAGGTGCAGCCACCGAGCCTTTAATTTTGGAGTAAACGGTTTGGTAAGTGGTTTTATCGCTCTCTTGTGTGTTGCGGTTGAGATAAGGAGGGATGGGCAGTTCGCCCACTTTGTCGATGAGTTCAGCAAAAGAAAGCTTATCGTCTCCCCTCCATTTGAAGTCTATTTTCAACGCCGTGTCGCACGAAAGGTCACGTTCGGCTGTCAGTGTTACGGGCGGTTGTCCTGGTATATCCACGATAGTGGTGAGTGCACCCGTCTTCCATTTCTTGAGATTTCCCACCATGCAATACCACGAACAGGCGTTAGTGGTTTGGAACATCTGTTCGTAATCGGCGGGCAAAGCTGGTTCGAGGAGGAATATTTCAATAAGCGAACCTGTGTCTTTTCTGAAATGAAGTCGCGCTTGTATAACCTTGGTGTTGTTGAAAACCATGAGAGCGCCTTGCGGAAGATAGCGTGTTATGTTGGTAAACACGTCTTGCGAAATGTCACCATGATTGTAAACAAGCAGCTTACTTTGGTCGCGTTGGGGCAAAGGAAACTTTGCGATGCGCTCATCGGGTAAGTCGTAGTTATAGTCTTTTATCCTGATATGTTTTGTATCCATTGTCATGTATTGAAAATACTATATATGATGACGACGCCAATCCATAGCGCCATGATGTAGAGCAGCTTGGCGATGTCGGCCTGGAGATAGCTTGCGGCGGTGGTTTGAGATGTTTGTTGCGTGCGGGGTAGGCCTAATGGTTTGCCAAAACGACGATAAACGGCATAGGCCGACCATCCCACGAGGCCGCCCCAGAGCAGTCCGAAGAAGATGTCTGAGGGGTAGTGGAGGCCCAAATAAAGGCGCGTCCAACAATTAATAGCCGACCACGAAACAAGCATCACAGACAAAGAACGGCTCTTGATGAGCAAACTGAGGTAGACAGCCAATGAGAAAGTGTTGGCGGCATGGGCCGAAAAAAAGCTGTATTGACTGCCACGCATGCCATTAACCACTGCGATGGTGTGCATAATGAATGGGTCTTGGCTGGGTCGTAAACGAGCAAAGAGGGGCTTGATGATGAGTTCTACCGACACGCTTACCACAACAACAGCAAGCACCGCACATCCTATGGTGAGGAATATTTGGGGCATGGTGTCGTTGTTTTTAATAATTACGAAGACGAGTGCCAAGTAAAGGGGTATCCATGTAAAGCCCGACGTGAGGTTTTGAGCTAGCGTGTCTACGAAGAGCGAGTTGCTCCCGTTGAACCAAGCAAGCACTGCGCGGTCTATTTCCAATAGTTGGGTGAGGTTCATTTTTTTCTTTTTCTGTGGCCTTTTATTGATGACTGTTTTGTTGTTGATGATGCTTGCCACTGTTGCGGCTGGTGTTTGCCGTTATTGCGACTGGTGTTAGCCACTGTTGTGACTGGTGTTAGCCGTTATTGCGACTGGTGATAGCACTGGCAAAGCAGGGATTTTATTGGGGCGTCGCCTATTGTTTGTTTGCTATGGTCTGCATTTGTGCTCTCCTTATTATATAAGGTGTAGTTGCAAAAGCAGAAAATGGGTGGTCACATTGTAGCCTAAAGCATAGTCAAAAAGATGAGTTAGTGCGAAGATGACTACACCTTATATATATAAGCGCACCAGAAGTGATGGCTAAAGGGGTGCAAATGCAGTGGCAATTTGCATCCCCTTGTATTTTATAAAGTGCAGAGGACTCGCCAACAGCAAGCATCGCGCAGTGCAAAGAGCAGCACTAGCAAGCATGCGAACCACGTTTTTACACCTTAAATTTCTTCAACAGCGTCTTGTTCAATCCACCCTTCGCGTCCATCGGCCAGCTTAACGCCAATCCATCCCTTGATAGAGCGGTCGGCAATGTCAACCCTTGTGCCTTCGTGTAGCACAGCTTCATCGGCTCCCGAGCGGATGGGTGTCTTCTTTAAGTTGGTAGACGGCGCTATGATTATAGCCCCTTCCTTATTGGTTAAGGCATTTTTTTGGTACATAGCGAAGACCGTACACAAGATGAAGAGTACACCAAAGGCGAT
>ERZ773027.776-NODE-776-length-18877-cov-7.130911_pt1 | contig 18877 bp, 16 predicted proteins | sample MGYA00511032_ERZ773027 | MGnify/ENA primary metagenome ERZ773027 (study PRJEB29015, sample SAMEA2738138) | human oral metagenome | biome: human oral; feature: human-associated habitat; material: saliva | place: China | collected 2190 ... | reverse complement strand
GTTTAAATGATGCAAAATAGCGGATTAATGCTTGCGTATCACGTTTCGGTAAAATGTCTAATATTTCATGTGTATCTGGATTGGTTAAATTGACTTGGTATTGATAGCCTTCTGCATTTCCTTTGAATTCATCAATACCAATAACAGTAGGTAGTGTTCTAGGCTTAGGTATAGTAATCATAGAGCAATAGCGTAATACTGTAGTAATAGATGTATCACACTCGTTAGCGATAGCAGTATAGGTTACACTTTCAGTAAGTTTATCAAATAACAAATTAATATTGGTTATACTTAGTTGCATATGTTTTCGTACAAATGGATTGTTCTCGGAAAAAGAGTGCTTACAATGAGGGCAAATATATCGACGTTGTCTGTATTTTCCAATTAATGGTCCTCGTTGTACTTTTCCAAATTTTACCGTACGTATGCGGTAATCTTTAATACGCTCTGTAGTTTCTCCGCATTTTGGGCAAATATGTGGTGTTACCGGTAATTCTATGTCAAAAATAAATGTTCCGTCCAATTCGTAGCTGTTTGTAATAAACTCTTGTTTTACATTATGTAAAAATTCAGTATAATCAGTAGTAGGCATATAAGCTCACATCCTTTCTTTAGGACTTTGACACTTTTATTGTAAAGTATGTGAGTCTTGTATGCTTATTTTTTTGCAAAAAAATAATGTTGGAAGTGACACCGTAGTGGTGTCACCCCAACATTTATTATAGAACCCAAAAAAGGGGCTGTAACTAAAATGCGGTAAAACCGCATTCTGTTACAGCCCCTTTCATATAGGATATTTTGTTATTTAGTCTATATAGTTTTTAATCGCTTCATTGAACAAATCGACTTTGTACTCACGAATTTCATAGGTTGCCAATTGATCGGCATAATATGAATCAAATTGTACAGCCTCTTCTAACTCCTCTCGTGTTCCATGAGCGATAATAAGGCTTTCACCTGAAACATCAGGACATGTGCCAATCATTAAAAATTTTCCTGCATTAAAATATGTTTTATACCATATGTGATGCTTCTCTCTCAACGTATCAAATGTATCCTGGGGGATACGATTCATGTCGAGCTTAATATAAATCGTATACATAATAGGCTCCTATATACTTCTGACTTATACACTATAAGGATCCCTCTCTTAAACACATTATAGCATTTTTCACATCATCTATCCATTGTACGAAACAGGGCGCAGCTTTACATAAGCTACGCCCTGAAAACCTACAAAATATCTTGTTTTATACTTTCACTAATTATAGCATTAATGGAGCTACCACGAAGCCAAGTGCTACTGCAATGGCAATGGCAAGTACACCAGGAATAAAGAACGGATGGTTGAATACGAGATTACCAATTCGTGTGGAACCAGTATCATCCATTTGTACAGCCCCTAACAATGTTGGGTATGTTGGCAGTACGAAGAGCGCGGATACGGCTGCGAAGGATGCGATAATGATATACACAGAACCTGTATTTTCTGGTGTAATGCCTAACGCTAAGATTACAGCTGGTACCAAAGCTTGCGTTGTTGCCGCTTGGCTATACAATAATGTACTAGCAAAGAAGAATGCTACCGCTAATAAGAACGGATATGCTGTTACCATGCTAGAAGCAAGAGCTTTAATTTCAGGAATATGACCTTTTACAAAGGTATCGCCCAACCATGCTACGCCAAGTACACAGACGCAGGCAGATAAACCAGATTTGAATGTACTTGTATTAACAAGTTGCGCTGTATCAATTTTACAGAAGAATGTAATTGCCGCCGCAATGATCATCATAAAGCCGATGATGGCATCATTGCGACCAAAGATAACCGGTTTAATAAGACCGATATTTTTAGAGATTGCTGTTGCATAAAATACGATACAGATAATACCAATTAAGAAAATTAATACAGATGTTTTTGCACCTGGTTTCAATTGGAAATCACTGCTCTTTTCACGAGGTGGAGCCACGTGACCTGCTGCCAAACGTTCTTGGTAAACAGGATCAGAGGACAAATCATTGTTTAAGAAATTAGACATAATGAATGCAGTCAGTAAAACTGCCACAAATGTTGTAGAGATACAGATTGCTAATAATGTTGGATAGCTTACACCAAATGGTTCTAAGAAACCACTCATGGCCACAACAGCTGCGGATACAGGGCTAGCTGTAATGCCGATTTGGCTCGCTACAACGGCGATGGATAATGGCACGGATGGCTTGATGTTTTCACTTTTTGCTACCTCCACAATTACGGGAATCATAGAGAATGCTGTATGACCAGTACCTGCCAAAATTGTTAGAAAATACGTAACTGTTGGAGCTAAGTAGTTGATGTGTTTAGGGTTCTTACGCAAAATATTTTCTGCAATGCGAACCAAATAATCTAAACCGCCTGCCAATTGCAACGCACAAATCGCTGCGATAGCCGACATAATGATAAGAATAACATCCCAAGGAATCTGCCCTGGGAACATGCCCATACCAAGACTCAGCAACACAACGCCAAGACCACCGGCATAGCCGATGCCCATTCCACCGAGGCGAACGCCAAGGAAAATAGCACCGAATAGAATAATGACTTGCATAATTACATAAATGTCCATACGATGACCTCCTTTTTACATTTATACCTATATAGTATCATAGATATGCAAAATAATCATCGGATTTTGATAATGTATATACTATAGTTTAAATCTTTCATGAAATAGAGGCTGGACATTAAAGAATAATAGGGCGCATGTCATCAAGCAAACCCTCTTCTTCTGTGGCACGTTGAATACTTTTACCTACGATGCGAACCATATCTTCAAGTTGTTCAACTGTAGATGCTAATGGTGGCATGAGAATAACTACATCACCGATAGGGCGACAAATAAGACCTTGTTCACGAGCAAGAACGGCGACTTTGGCCCCTACCGCATCATTAGGGCGATATGCTTCATGAATAGCCACGTCTTTTTCAAGCTCAATACCAACGATAAGTCCGCGTTGACGCACTTCTTTTACATGTTTTAATGATTCAATTGGCTTCAAGGCCTTTGTGAAAGCTTCAATCTTCGCAGGCAACCCTTCAATTACCTTTTCATCACGGAATACTTTCAACGAAGCTAATGCAACGGCACAAGCCAATGCATTACCTGTATAGGAATGGCCATGATAGAAGGTCTTCTTTTCTTCAAAGGTGCCAAGGAATGCATCAAACACGCGTTTTGTTGTCAATGTAGCCGCAAGTGGCATGTAACCACCGGTGATACCTTTCGACAAGGTCATAAAGTCAGGAGATACACCTTCATGTTCGCACGCAAAGAATTTGCCTGTACGGCCAAAGCCTGTGGCCACTTCATCAACGATGAGGAATACATCATGTTTCGCGGTTAACTCGCGAACCCGTTTTAAATAGCCGTGAGGCATTACGAGCATGCCCGCAGCTGCTTGTACTAATGGCTCCATAACGAGAGCTGTAATTTCATCCCCTTCTTCATTGAGGATGCGTTCCAATTCTGCCAAGGACTCTTCGAAGGCTTTATCGCGATCAGCTACATCGCGATATACGCCAGGACTTGGCAATGTTAGTGGTTTGAACAATAAATTATGGAATACTTGATGAAACAATTGAATGCCACCGACGGATACAGTACCTAATGTATCCCCATGATAGCCCGCATTGAGTGCAATAAACTTAGTTTTTTTAGTTTGTCCCACTTGTTGACGATATTGGTAGGCCATCTTGATTGCTACTTCGATAGCCGTACTGCCATCATCGGATAAGAATACCTTTTCCAAACCTTCTGGTGCAATCTCAACTAATTCTTTACATAATTGAGCAGATGGAGGGCTTACTAAGCCGAGCAATGTGCTATGCGCAATTTTATCAATTTGGTCTTTCAACGCTTGATTAAGAACAGGGTGATTATGACCATGAATATTCACCCACAAGGAGGATACACCGTCATAATATTTTTTGCCCTTATCATCGATTAAATAAACTCCTTCTCCACGTTCGATAACTACTGGTTCTTGAGCTAGCCAATCTTGCATTTGTGTAAACGGATGCCATACAAATTCATGGTCCCATTGTGCGATTTGTGAAAGTTGTTTCTCTGCCATCATAACACCTCATACTTAAGATTTTTACATCTATACTATCTACTTAATATCGTATTTCTATTAATACTATATTTCCTATTAATACCATATTTTCTACAAGGGGGCTTTCACTAAATGTCCCATACAGCATACCAAATCTTAGCTGTATGTAAGAAAGAACGACCCCACCCAAGCTTAATATGCTCTTGATTTGGACCTTGATATGGCGGCACTACACCGAGCACAGGCACACCTGTATAACGCTCCATATCCTCTATATTTGTTTTCAATAAGAATGGATCTACCAACGTTGTATCGTTAACAATGATACCTTTCACATCAATATTATGTAATTTAGCATACTCATAGGTAAGAACAACGCGATTAATAGAGCCGAGTCTACCATCCGCAACAAGTATCGCTGGATAAGCGATATCTTTCATAAGATTTGTGAAAGTAATATCTGCCGTAAGTGGCGTTGTAATACCGCCAGCACCTTCTACAAAGGTAATATCATGCTGAGCGACTACTTTTTTTACATGAGCCACCACCTCTGGATAATCTATTTCTACGCCTGCTAATTCGGCAGCCAAGCGAGGCGAATAATCACCAGCAAGCGCAATTGGATTTACCTCATGACGACGGGATTCAGGAATACCTACAGACTGCATTAAATACGTCGCATCCTTACTTTCAAGGCCAACGCACATCTCATCCTCATCCATCGTCACAAATTGAGGAAAAGGCACAGCACTAGACGATACAGGCTTAACCATGCCCACATCGAACCCATCAGCCATTGCCAACGCACCAAGCAAACCAGTGATAAACGTCTTACCTACATCTGTATCCGTACCGATGATGGACACACCTAACTGTTTCATACAAGCACCTCTTCTAAACTACAATCATCGATCTATTAGCAACTATATATTAGATATTAGTTAACAATTCAATTACAGTATAAAACTTACAGCTGGATCAGTCAACTATATCAAAATCCATAAGGTTAACAATCTTTTTCTTTGCTAACACCTACAGAAGAAACTCCGCTCAGCTGAGGTCATCGTACTACTCGATGGGACCTAATTTATACCTACAGCTATAACAAGAGCCACTCATGCCCTCGCAGCGACTTTGGCCCTGTTTCGTAGAAACAGACCCGGCCGGTGGAGCGAGAGGGTGTGAGTGGCTCTTGTTAACCTAAATGTAGAGTTCAAATTGGGCCCCATCGAGTAAACAATTTATACCTCAATATAGCGGAATTCCCCTGTATCAGGATCCATCATCCCCCCATAGAACCCCATCCCCTTAGGGAACAATGGATGATGACGTAGGAATTGTACTGTATAACGTACGTTTTCTTCAGAAATGTGGAATCGGTCCATCCAGTCGATGAGACCTGGTTCAATCATGCGAATGGCATCTTCACTAATGCCTTTTTCCTTCATAGACTCCATAAATTGTGTGGCAGAAAAATCGATCATACCACAGTTTTCATGGCCGATAATGAGCACGTCTTCAATTTCCATACCGTAGGTAGCAACGAGCAAACTTTGTACAATATTATCAATGGGTTGTGTCACACTATTGCCTGCTGTTTTAATCGTGATAATTTCACCACGTTCAAAACCGAGTGCATCTTCAAGCATTCCTACCAAGCGCGTATCCATACATGTAACAATAGCTAGTTTCTTTGTAGGATGGCTAGTTAACCCCTTGTCTGCAAGTTCAGGATGCTTTGCCACATAGGCTTTATTCTTTTCTAATATTTCATCAAGATTAATCATAATGCACCTCGCAATATACGCCTAATATTCGAATTTTATTATTAAAACTTTATTATTCGAATCAATATCTATAATTATACTTGAAAACATCGTTTATTAAGTATAATTACTCCGCTCTTGATTATATAAACTTTCACCATTAGATACAATAGAATATCTCATGTATACAAGATATTTTTTTGATATATTCATTTCAATGCAGGCCATTACACTAACATACGGTATAGCATTTTAATCTATATTCATCGAAAAAACAAAACATGCTTATATTCTCGCTTAAATGCTTGTATTGTGATACTATTAAATAAGAAATTATTTATGCATCCTGCGCGATACCACAGTGATGTATGTGCCACAGGTACAGTTAGGAGGTTTTATAATGGGTATCAATACAAAAACACTGCCAGGCATATTGCTCTGTGCAATTCTAGCCATTCCATGTTGGCTATTAGGACAGCATTTTCATTTTATCGGCAGTCCAATCTTCGCTATTATCCTCGGTATTATTATTGGTTCTTTATTCACATCTTGGAAACGAGAAAAAACGGGCGCCGGCATTGGATTTACGTCTAAAAAAATCCTACAATGGGCCGTTATCCTTCTCGGCTTTGGTCTTAACATCACCCAAGTATTGCATGTAGGTTGGGTTTCCTTACCAATTATCATCTCTACAATTGCCACATCCCTCATCATTGCTTTCATTATATTCAAAGCGACACATATTGATTCTAATACAGCCGTGTTAATTGGCGTCGGTTCCTCCATCTGTGGTGGTAGTGCTATTGCGGCCGCTGCTCCTGTTGTGAAAGCTAGTGATCAAGATATTGCACAAGCAATTTCCGTTGTATTCTTCTTCAATGTAGTAGCTGCCTTCGTGTTCCCACCACTTGGCGATGCCATCGGTTTATCTAATATGGGATTTGGTCTATTCGCTGGCACAGCCGTAAATGACACATCCTCTGTTACAGCGACTGCAGCTGTTTGGGATAGTATGAAAGGAACAGGCACTCAAGTTCTCGAATATGCTACTATCGTGAAATTGACACGTACATTAGCAATTATCCCTATTTGTTTAGGTCTCGCTAGCTATCAAGTATACAAGGCAAAACAAGCAGCAAAGGCGAGTGAAAATGCGGAACCTGTTAATATTGCGGCCATCTTTCCAAAATTTGTACTCTACTTTGTCATTTGTTCTCTTATTACAACAGTTTTATCCTACGCAAATGTAGACATTCATTTCTTGGATATCTTTAAAACTATTTCTAAGTATTTCATCACTATGGCCATGGTTGCTATTGGACTTAACACAAATCTAGTTAAACTCATCAAATCTGGTGGTAGCGCCCTCGCTTTAGGTGCTGCATGCTGGATTGCGATTGCTCTCGTTAGTCTAGGGATGCAACATGTCATTGGTTTATGGTAAAATAGAATAAAGGATAATCTGATACGGAATAGATTTCTATTAAGTGTATATATTACACTCAATAGGGGTCTATTCTTTTATTCAGCATATATTAATTTTGCCTAGCTTTTGTATCCATAAAGAAAGGGGGATTATGTATGTACTTCTTACAAGGTTTATTAGTTGGGCTCGCTACGTTTGCACCTATTGGAATGCAGAATTTATTTATCATTAATACGGCTCTCGTACAGCCATTGCCTCGCATTATATTGACGATTACCATTATTGGTCTCTTTGATATGACATTGAGTGCAGCTGCATTTTATGGCATCGGAACTCTACTAGAAACATGGCCCACTTTCAATCTCATCATTCTCATCGCCGGCGGATTGCTCGTAACCTATATCGGCTATAGAACATTTAATACCGAACCAGCTCTCAAAAAGGTAGATACAAATATACCAATCAAGGACATTTTACTAATGGCCTTACTGGTTACGTGGGGTAATCCTCAAGCCGTTATTGATGCTTCTATGATGCTCGGTGCCTTTCGTGCTAATATTCCTGTAGAAGGGATATATCATTTCTTCTTCGGTTTCCTAGCTATGACGCCAATCTGGTTTGGTACCTTGGCAGGCACGATGTATATATTAGCTAAGAAAATTAAAATATCTCATCTCGTATGGATTAATAGAGTGTGCGGTTTAGTATTGATTATTTATGGCCTAAAACTCGTCTATGAAGGCATTATGATGCTACTTTCATAAACACATAAAAACAGGTATTTCGCGAAATCTCTAATACCACGTTACGGACAGTAACATGGATGATTTCAAGAAATACCTGTTTTTGTTATATATTCTAAGTTAAAACTCGTCGAGTACTTGAAGAAATAAGTCTTTAAAAGCCTCTGCATAGGTATTGGAGTTATGTAATGGGACTTGGAAATAATAGTCTTGTTCGATAGGTTTTCCATGATTCAATACGCATTTTCGCTCGATACCTGGTATTGTATCTACCAAATATTTAAACCGATCGACTAATAATATCCCTTGACCAGCAGAAACGAGAAAACGTGCCTCTTCAAGATTTTTAACTTGCACAAAGGAACCACCAAAACCAAGGGACTTGCGGTAATGTTCCTCTTCATCAAAACGTTGATCTTCATGACATACAAGAATTAACGGTAAGTCTGCTAGTTCTTTTAGCTCTATAGCACCTTCCAAAGTATACCCTTTAGGTGTTTCCGCTACAACAGTAGCCGTACTAATGGCATAACTTATACTATCAGCTTTTTCCGTTGTTTGCCAATAGTCTATAAAAATAATATCCACCAAATTATCTTTGAGCATTTGATTAAGCTCAGAATGACTACCGCTGTACATACGCACATCTAAATCTCGATATCGCTTAGTTGTACGCATTAACGCCTGCTGCAATGCAATACCACTGTAGCGATTTAAATAACCTATACGTAAATACTTACGGCTATCCTTACCAATACGGGCCGTCTCCTCTTGTAAATTTTTAATACGCAATAGCATGTGCTTGCCGTTACGATATAAATATTCACCAGCCGAAGTCAGGTAAAAGCTACGTTTTTCACGTACCATCAGGGGAATCCCCAAACTTGACTCTAAGGATTTAATTTGTTGTGAAATAGCCGATTGTGATACATAGTGCTCATAGGCAGCCTGTGTAAAGCTATTGTGATCCACAACAGAAATAAAGTATTCTAATTGTTTTAATAACATGACTCTTCTCTCTCAACTTTGTATTAAACGGTAACTCTCTAATTCTACGCTTAATACTATACACATTAATATCTACTTAATGATTATATTTCAACACTGGTTTATAAATCAAATACCAATATACACCAAGAGCCGCTATAAAGAATATGGCGGCCGTACTCCAGAATACAGCACCGTAACTGATGGCACGTGCAATCATACCGCTAATGACAGGTCCCAACACATTGCCCATCATGACTACACTTGATACGGCACCAAAAACAATACTTCGCCGTTCTATAGGCACAGCCTTTGAAATAAGGGTATTTGCAATGGGCGTAATAAACCCCATAAAGAAACCTGCAAGAGCACGAGATATCCCTAAACCCCACACATCAGGCATTAAGTATTGAAGTATGAAAAATCCTCCTACACCACAAGTAGATACGCATAATATACGTGGCATAGGCATAAATCTAGACAATTTACCTATTGATATAGACGCTAGAGCACTAAATACTCCGGCGCCAAATATGATAATCCCTACTATGGTCGCTACAAAATCATCATTTACACTCATATAATGTTTAATATATAGCGGCAAAATGGGACCAATTCCTGTAATACCGAAATTACATAAGAATAAAATAAATACCAATAAACGAACAGTGGGAATAGACATGAACGACTTGATCAAGGACCACTGTGACTCACTAGCATCTACCTTATGAGTATGCTGTAAATTTGGCATACATTTGTAAACCCCTAAAAGGCATAAACCGGATAAGGCAGAAAACAATAAAAATGGAGCACGATAACCTAATAAGTCAGCCGTTATCCCACCCATAAGAGGTCCAAAAACTAGCCCCATCACCATGGAGGCCTGATAAAGTCCCATTGCCCAAGGAACTTTATCCTCAGGGGTGACTAATACAATTATACCAAGCCCAATGGGTACAAAACCTCCCACTAACCCTTGTAATGTGCGCAATACAAGTAATTGAGTTGGCGTCTGTGCAAAGCTACAGGCTCCAACGGCAAGCATTAATGTTATAAAAATAAACATCATTACCTTCCGAGGGCCTAGCTCATTGGCCTTGCGCGACCAAAAAGGAGCACTTAAAGCAACCATACAAGGTGTTACCCCTGATACGAGACCTGCCCACATAGCGGCTTCTCCTTGATCTGTTAAACCAAGCTCCACAAGATATAAAGGTATAAAGGATAATACACCTATAATCGTAATACCCGCACCAATCTGTATGGCACACATCAAATAGATTAAGCGTTTCCATGAAAAATCCATATAACCCTCTTTTTCTCTTTGACGATGGTATATATTTACACATAACGAAGGTATATATTTACACATAACTATAGAATATATACTCATATTCATATTGTATCTTAAATAGCAAAAAAAGACCATCTCTTCCAATTATATTGGATAGAAATGATCTTTTTATAGTCATATTTGTAAGTACAATCTTACTATATTAACGAAAGATTTTAGCCTATTTTTGTTTGAGCATCCAATAGATGTAATACATAACTAGACCATAAGTTAATACATCAAGCACCGTCATAAACGGAACCATTTTAGAGATTCGTCCAAAACCATGGACATGAAGGTTGGCTGCCACGATGGCCACTAAATTTAAACGATGAATCCATAATGCCTTTTTGCGAGAAACAGATTTAGCTCTATCCCCTAGCCATGAAGACAATTGTAATACACCAAATACTAAAGCTATAAGCATTGCCGCAGTTGAAATATAACCCGTCCAGAATGCAAAGGTAAGATTATATGCTTTAAGGAAATATACATACCAGTGAGCACATACAAGCACCACACTAACAACACCAACAATGCGATGAACATCAAACATTTCTACTGGATTATACCGATCCATAAACCATTTTGGTTTTGTCGCAATATAGGTCAAAACTAGCCAGGCTGCATAGGGAATCAATCCTAAATGAATCTTCCAAACCCCAAAGGCTCTGCCGATAACAAAATAACCATACTCAATTAAGCCCATCAAAAGCAAAGATAATCCGGCAATCCAAATTAAAATATGGTACTTACTCTTATACTGTTTTTTCACAACTTCTGCCATAATAAACCTCACATATCAACTATAGAGAATGAAAAAAGAATGAGTAAATGATGGGCATATTTTTTCTCATACCATTATTAAAATAATACCAATTTTAACTATTTCAGTAAAGTGAATATGTATACCAATATCACAATTGATAAACTTTCATAATAACGTATCTAATCTATTAAAAAGAAAATTCCCTCTGCATAATCCAGAGGGACTAAAATTCTTATATATTATTTCTTTTTAAACATCAAGTAGATGCAATAAATCACAAGACCATATGTAATGATATCAAACACTTGAAGGAATGGTACCATTTTGGAAATTCGTGTAAAGCCATGGATATGAATATCTGCAGCAACTAATGCAACAAGATTTAAGCGGTGAAGCCAAATACCTGTTGTTCGACCAGATGCCGTTACCTTTCTCAACTTTGGTGTTAAGAATGCAAGACCAGAAATTGTAGCAATACCAAAAGAAGTGAGGGCTACATAGCCACCCCACCAACCGAGGATAGATTTAGCAGCTTTACCGAAATAGAGGTATAAATGGAATGCAATAACAGCCACAGTTGCTATACCTAATGCACGATGTACCTTATACATATCCCCTAAATTATAGCGGCTTGTAAACCATTTAGGGCGAGTTGCCAAATAGGTCATAACAATCCATACACACCATGGCACAAGACCAGTATAAACTTTGTAGTTACCAAAAGCACGCCCGCCTGCGATGTAACCCCACTCTAATAAACCAATCATAATTAAGGAAAATACAGCAATCCATATAAAGATATGGTAAATGCTCTTGTGTTGTTTCGTTTCAACTTGATTCATCTTAAAACCTCTCAAATAAAATACTTATAAATATGATTTCTACTTAATATAGTTTATCATTTGTAAGCCTATATGTAGATTACTTATATTAGATAAATACTATTAATTATAAGAATAATAATAAGAATAGTTCTAAATAAAAACCCCTTATACGAATAAATTGAATCTTTATTCGTATAAGGGGCTCAGATTAATTTGTCATATTATAGAAGGGCATACAAATCAATCAACATCCTAATTATTTTTGATCTCGTTTACGATATACGATAAACGGACGTGTTAAGTAGTTGAGTGGAGCACTCAAGCAGTGTACCAAGCGACTGAATGGGAAGATAATTGCCACTGCCATCCACGCGAACATGTGGAATTTAAACATAAATGGCACACCTTCCATCAAGGATGGATCCGGCATAAACGCTAATAGGCTGCGGAACCAAGGACCGATGGATACGCGGTAATCAAAGAAACCAGATGCATTAAGCAATGTTCCAGCCATACCACTGAAAATGGCTAATGTTAAGAATAAGTATAACCATTTATCAAGGCGAGATGTGTTAACTTTTAACTCAGCTACTGTGAAGCGGCGTTTCATCAAGAGCAAGAAGCCTACGATAAAGATAAGCCCCGCTACAGCGCCCATATATAACGCACCTTGATGGTACATATGGTCATTAATACCAATAGCAGCAGTCCAAGTCTTAGGGATTAATACGCCTACTACGTGACCACCGATAACGCATAGCAAACCAAAGTGGAACAATGGATTGGCAATACGCAATTGTTTTTTCTCTAAAAATTGACTCGATTTTGTAGTCCAGTTTCTTTCAAAATAGAAGAAACGAACCAAGGTACCTACGATTAAGAAGGTGAAAGCGATGTAAGGCAATGCGCCCCAAAGGAATAGATTCATCGTGCACCGTCCTCCAATCCATTTGCAACAGACAAGATAATATCAAACAAGAATGCATAAGGCAATTTAGCCTCAATGAAGCGTTCTCTAATGTATTCCAATTTTGGCTTACAATAGTCGTAAATTTCTTTTGCTTTTTCATCATCGATAACGGCACATAATTCAAGAAGTGCTGGAATATAATCCGGCATTTCTTTTGGCAAATCATAGCCATTTTCGAGGAAGAAAGCTTTCGGGCGTTTGCGTTTGAGAATCTCCGCCACATCGAAGAACAACGTACCGCGAGTCTCCTCAAATCCCATCCGTTTGCCCGCCAAGGAAAAAGCCTGACAGGGGAAACCGGCGCAAAGCACATCGAAATCGTCGGGAACATAGCTTTTGGTTTCCTCTGAGGTGATGTCCCCGAAAGGCACTTCGCCGTAATTCAGCAAATAAGTGCGCTGCGCCTGCGCATCCCACTCCGAAGAGAACACACACTTGCCACCCAACTGTTGCATAGCCATGCGAAAACCACCGATGCCCGCAAAAAGATCGATAAACGTGAAGCGCGGTTGCGCGGGAGGCGGAAACGGCACCTCAAAGAAGTCGCGAAACAAACCATACTGCGCTCCTTCCTCCGCACATCGCCCTTTCTTTTCAGCGGCAACCGAAGGTGTCCAATCGGCAATGAGACCTTGCGCCCGGTCGGCCAAGGTTTTATTGGAGGGATTGTGCAGATGGTGCGAAACGATGGCCATTTGTTCGGCAAAACTCATCACTGAACCGTCAGATTTCAAAGCATGCGGCCCGAAATTGCGAACATTGATTTTTCCGCTCGATAATTGTTTGGCGAGAGATAGACTTATGTTCTCGTTCTTCATCTGATTGACTTGACTTAATATAATATTGAGACACCGGTCGGGCGTTTTCCGTAGTTCGGTCTCCCAAAATCGAAAAACCTTCCATCCCATTTGCCGCAGTGTCTCGTTCACTTGCCGATCGCGCTCCATATTGGCTTCTATTTTCGAGATCCAAAACGAGCGATTCGTCTTGTGATCGGCCTTTCTCCGCTCCCAATCGCGTCCGTGCCAAAACTCTCCGTCGCAAAATACGGCGATTTTCAGCCCGGGGAGCGTAAAATCGGGAGAACCGCAGACCTTTCGGTCATTTTTCCGATAGCGCACGCCGGCCGCATACAACAAACGTCCAAAAATCACTTCGATAGACGTACCGATAGACCGATTCGCGCGCAAACTCTTGCGCTGCTTGTCCTCGATGGTGGAAGAAGAAATAATTTTGCGCGGCTTAGGCATTATCTGTTGGGAAACTGATGTGCAAAGTTAGTGTTTTCCCCAAGAACCCGCCGTCGCTTTCTCCTTATTGTTTCGCGAAGTGTCGGCAAACACAGGGAGAAATCTGTGCACATTTATGCCCCGCGACCTCCGAAAGATCGCGGGGCATAGACTAACAGACACTAAAATTCAGCACAAACGGAAACAAAACAGCTGCTCCACTCAGTCATTTTCTCCCAAGCCGAAGCGCTCCGAGACGAAACGGGCGATGAAGTCGGTCGTACCATCGGCGCCGAGCACCGAAGAGTTGACGCAGAGGTCGTAGGTTTCGGCCGTGCCCCACGTGCCGAGAGAGTAGAAATTATAGTAAGTGGCGCGCTCCTCGTCGGCCTCTTCGAGAATGCGGCGCGCCGACTTCGCGTCGATGCCGCGACGGCGCATCATTTCCTGCACGCGCTCCGACATCGAGGCGGTGATGAACACGTTGACGTGGTTCGGGTGGTGGCGCAGGATGTAGTCGGCCACACGTCCGATGACCACACAGGAGCGTTCGGCCGCCACCTTCTGGATGACGCGGCTCTGGATGGTGAAAAGGTTCTCGTCGCTGAGCTGATTGTCGTAAAAACTGCCCCCGCCGCCGAAAAAGGGCTGCACCACCTGCGCGATGGAGTGGAGAAAACCTTTCCGCTCGTCGCTTCGCTCGAACACGCCCGTACCGAGTCCGCTCTCCTGCGCGGCGAGCGAGAGAATTTCTTTGTCGTAATAAGCAATGCCAAAGCGTTCGGCGAGACGCTTGCCGATTTGTCGGCCGCCGCTTCCGAGCTGGCGACCCACGGTGATGACGAAGGGAGAGGTCATAGGGAGGAAAAGAAGAAAAAAAGTGAGCGAAGAGAAGAGCGTCCGCACTCAGGCGGCGGAACGTCGGAGTTGACGGAGTTGGACGACGAGCATCGTGCCCGAAAGGAGGGCGGCGGCGCCGTCGGCGATGGGAATGGAAAGCCACACCCCGTCGCTCGGGCTGAGCCACCCCTCGGCCAAATGAGGAAGAAGGAGAATGCCGGGCACGAGGAAGAGGAGTTGGCGCGTGAGCGAGAGGAGAATGCTCTTGCCGGGCATACCAATGCTCTGGAAGAAGGCCGTCGACACGATTTGCATGCCGACCACGGGCCAAAAGAGGGAGACGATTTTGAGTCCCTGCGCCGATGCCGCGATGAGGGAGGCGTCTTTGGCAAAGAGCGACACGAGTTGCACGGGGAAGAGGTGGCTCGCCGCAAAACCCAAGGTGGTGATCACGGTGGCCACCACGAGGGTGTATTTCACCACGGAAACCAAGCGGTCGAACTTGCGCGCGCCGAAGTTATAGCCCGCAATGGGGAGCATGCCTTGGTCGAGTCCCATGACGACGAAGCCGATGAACATGGCCAAACGGTTGCAAATGCCGTAAGCCCCCACGGCGGTGTCGCCGCCATAGCGCTGCATGGAGTACATGAGCAGGCTACTGATGAGCGAGGAGCACGAGTTGACGAGAAACTGGGGCAGTCCGATGACGATGGCCTCGCGCATGATGCGGCGGTCGGGACGAAAGATGTCGCGGCGGAAGCGAATCATGTCGCCGGGGCGCGTGAAGAGGTAGATTTGCCACAGGAGCATCGACGATTGCGCGATGAGTGTCGACCACGCCGCGCCCTTGATGCCCCAACCCAGCACCATGACGAAGAGCCACGCGAGGACGGCGTTGATGAACACGCTGCCGAAGGTGGAATACATGGCCAGTTTCGGCCGATTGGTGCTGCGGAGCTGCGCATTGAGGCCGTAGTAGAGGTGGGTCACAACGTTGCCGCAGAGCAAGATGCTCATGTAGTCGTGGGCATAGGGCAGGGTATTGTCGCTCGCGCCGAAGAGGCGAAGAATGGGCGTGAGGGTGCAGAGCAAAACCACCCCGAGAGTGAGCCCCATCACGACGTTGAGGATCACGACATTGCCCAAGATGCGGCGCGCCGCTTCGTAGTCTTTCTGTCCGAGACGGATGCTCATCAGCGTAGAGCCGCCGACTCCGACCATCGCGCCGAAGGCGGCGGTGAGTGCCATGAGGGGATTGGTGAGCGCCAAGCCGGCAATGGCGAATTTGCCCACGCTCTGGCCGATGAAAATGGCATCGACGATGTTGTAGAGCGAAGAAGCCACCATCGCAATGATAGCGGGCAGGGAATATTGGAGCAAAAGCGCGCCGACGGGGCGCTCTCCGAGTTCAGCGAAGTGGTTGTGTTGTGCCATGGGCGCGTGTTGTGCTGTGACGCCCCGCTCGGCGGGCGCGCTTTGTGCCTGCAAATGTACGAAGAAATGCGGGGGCTCGTGCAGAAGAGGGGACGTTTTTGTCGATGGACTTTAGCCTGTGCGGCCAATCTGCGCAGTGGGCTGAAAAAAGTGGGGAGTTTTCGGCCGAAAACGGACTTCTTTTGTGCGAAACAAGGGGACTTTCGTCGGAAAACAGTCTACTTTTTTTGCGCGCCTCTCGCCGGCTTAACTTTTGCTGGCCGGGGGCGGCCGCTTCGTTGGGGAGCAACGGGGGAAACGGCGGAATATTGCGGCGAGAGAAGGCAAAAAAAATCCCCGTCTTCGCCGAGGCGAGGACGGGGAGTGCGGCCGAAAAACGACCGAGAGAGGGATGATCAAAGGGCTTTGTAGCTGTCTTTGACGTATTCAAATTGGCCTTTGCCCACGACCTTGAACTTCATTTCATAGGTCTTGGTGTCATTGCCGTCATAAACACCGAAGCGGAGTGTATAGAACACCTCGACTGGAGGCGCCGGAACAGCTTCGGGGTTCAGTTTCGTGAGGGCGGCGCCGAGCGTTTGTTGCAAGCGTTCGGCCATCTTGGCCGTGATTTCGGCATCGCTCATCGAGGCGTATTCCTTGGCATACTGCGTGCGAGCAGTAGAGGGGCGGAGATCCACGTTGCCGTAGTAGGCCGAAAGTCCGGAGTAGACTTCGTTGTTGCCGTACTTCGAAACATAACCGGCACCGGCGGCCACCCCGAGGGGCGCGTCGACGTGTTCCTTCACCCAGTCCACACCGGCTTGCATATAGGCCACGGTGAGGGGGTTGCCCTTTTCAGCTTTGAGCTCAATAACGGAGGATGGGTCGTACTCCCACTTGGCATTCTTGCGCACGAACTGGTCTTTGCCGGGCGTCTCGTCGATGGTTTGGTTGCCCACCATAACATTGTCGAGTTGCACGGCGGTCGTTGCACCGGTCTTGCCGTTGCCGTCATAACGGAAGGCGAGGCCGATGTGCTTGCCGGCGTACTTGGAGAGATCGAGGTTCATGGCTTGCTTGAACGTGCCATACTTTTGACCGGCGGCGGGGACTTCGATCTTCACCTTCGCGGTGAGGTTTTCGCTCAGGTGGTGCTCGATGGACGCGTTGTTCATATTGTCGTCGACAACGAAGACACTGAGACGACCGCCCTCGGCTTTGTAGTATCCGTAGAGCGCATCGAAGGTGAGGTGCGAGCCCTTCGTCACGGTGAAGTGGGGCGAGAGGAGATAGGTCTGCGTGGAGTCGGGCTGTTTGTCGGCCGATGCCTGCACATAGTGGTTATTGTTGTAGAAGCCAGTGCTCCATGCGGCCTTGTCACCGCCGAGCGGGGTGAGCGTCGTCCAACCTTTCACTACGGCGGGTTGGATTTTCTTGTCGCCGATGCCTTCAAAATTTTCCTTGAAGTCGAGCGTGCCTTTCACTTCGCGGCGATTGTAGTTGATCACCACGGCGCTGTTGTCGTCGGCAGTGAACCATTTCTCCGCAAGGAAGGCGGGGAGGAATTTGATCGCGGTGACAGTTTCGGTGAACTGCTGCGTTTTGGCCAAAGCCTTGAGTGCGGCGCTGTCGGCCTTCGTGGTGCAGAGCGCGAGGTTGGCTTTATTCTCGGCAATGGCCTTGTAATCGGCGGCAGTGAGGGTGTATTCGATCTTTTTGACGTCAGTGGGCTGCGGACCCTTGACCAATCCGTCGAATTGCTCGTTGTAATCGCAGCTTGCGGTGAACAATGCCGCAGCGGCGAGGGCGAGATATGCAGAATATTTCATTGTGATCAAGAAAAAAGAGGGATGCGCTGTGCCGCCGGCGCGGTGTGCGTTGCGGCACAGCGCTTCCGGCGATTAGAAATTGACTTTGAGCTTAACAGACATCTGACGTCCGAAACCGTAGAACACGCGATGCGCGGTGCTCCAGTCGTGTCCCGGGCCATCGTAGGCTTGACTGATGTATTCCTGGTCGAGGAGATTCTCGACGTTGCCGGAAAGTGTGGTTTTGTAGCCACCCATTTGGAAAGTGTAGCCGGCCGAGAGATCCACCAAGCCATAGGCGGGCACCTTCCAGGGCGTTTGGAACGTCTTCACGCCGTCGAGGCTGATATCGTTGGCCGTTACGGCGTAGTCGGCGTAGTAGTTGGAGAAATACTTCCAATCTAATCCGATACGGAGGCCTTCCATGGGATAGACATTGAAGCCCAAACCGGCGGTAAGTTGCGCCGATCCGCCTTCTTTCACGTCCTTCTGATTGAAGCGCATGCGGGCGTGGTCGGCACCTTGGCTCTGTTCGAGCGGATGTCCGAACTTGTCGATGGGTTGTCCTGCAGAATTGTAGAAATAGCCCACGGGGTCGTTCGTCCAACGCCAGTTGCCGACCGAAAGCATACCGCGGAGCGAGAACCACTTGGCGGGTTTATAGCTCAAGT
>ERZ773027.767-NODE-767-length-19005-cov-3.612876_pt1 | contig 19005 bp, 26 predicted proteins | sample MGYA00511032_ERZ773027 | MGnify/ENA primary metagenome ERZ773027 (study PRJEB29015, sample SAMEA2738138) | human oral metagenome | biome: human oral; feature: human-associated habitat; material: saliva | place: China | collected 2190 ... | reverse complement strand
CGTTGGTCGAGCGTTCGAATCGCTCACGACCCACCACTTTTCCTAAGCCTAAACAATTGTTTAGGCTTTTTTCTTAGCCGCCGCCTATCTTGGGGTGTGCCTGTTTTGTGTCGAAACTAAGACCGACACTGTCCAATATAGCCGCGTGTCCGTGCAAATGTTCGGGGGCTAGATGGGCATACTTCTGAACCATCCCGACATTTTCCCAACCGCCCATTTCCTGCAAAGCGGCTAGCGGAACTCCGGCTTGTACCAGCCAACTTGCCCAAGTATGCCTCAGATCGTGCCATCTGAAATCAACAATGCCTGCCTGAGACAATGCGTTTTTCCAAATACGCGAACTGATGCTTTTCACGGGTTTGCCGTTTGGTTGGGTAAAAACAAAAGATGGATGCTTGCCCTTCCGTTTTTCCAATATACCGAGTGCCGTCTGATTCAGAGCAACGCCGATAGCGCGCCCTGCTTTGGCTTCGTCGGCCTCAATCCATGCCGTCTTGCGGCTTAGATTGATCTGCGACCAATTCAGCCCCAGTACATTGCGTTGCCGCAAGCCTGTCGCTAAGCTGAACACTGCCATATCGGCTAAATACTCCGGCAGGGCATCAATCAGCCTTTGGGCTTCTTCATGCTTCAGCCAACGGATACGGCGTTTGGCTTCACGATACAACTTCAACTTCGGCACGTTGTCCAGCCAGCCCCATTCTTTTTCCGCCTTATTCAAAATCGAACGGATTAAGGCAAGATAGCGATTTTTGGTACTGTCTGAACAAGTCATGCGGTTGATGGTCTGCATGATGAAATCACGGCTCATATGGTGCAGGAAGACACCTCTGAAATGAACCAGGCAGCGCAAACGGCTGATGTCATCCCTGATGCTTTTCTTGTCCCCCATCTCTTCAATCCACCGAACTGCCGCTTCATCCCACAGCCGTTTCGGTTTTTCGTTGAAATGTTCCTGCTGCCATAATTCGTGTTTTAGTTTGTCGTGCAGCCTTTGGGCTTCATTTTTGTCTTTGGTGCGAGAAGATTGTCTAATTCTTTGACCGCTTCGCGTTGTGATGTCAATGTAATAGACGCCATTTTCGCGTTTATAGATCGGCATTTTTGTTCACTCCTACTTTCGAGTGAAGCCAGCAACCGCGCATTTTCCAGTTCGGTCAAAAATGCGTCAAGTGCGGGCTGCGTGATACAGTATTTCCGCCCGGGCATGGAGGCTGCCAAACGGCCGGAGCGGATGTGTTCCCGTATGGTTTCAGGATGGCATTTACAGTATTGCGCCGCTTCTTTTACGTCATAAGTTTTCATGGCTACCTCACTGTTTCATAGACCGTATAAGGGGCATTTTCCAGCAGCAGCGACAGCCGCCGAACTGCCGCATAACGTTTAATACGCGGCTCAAGTACCAAAAAATTGCTCCTGTCGATATAAAACAGCAGGCAGAGATAACCCTGCCTGTCTGTATCAATCGGAACCAGTTTGTAATGTGGGTATTGTTCCTCATGTGGGACAAACAACCTACCTACTTTTTCGGTAACAACCTTTATTCTTGATTCCGATAACATATGAATCCTATACAAATTTTGGAATAAAGAGCCCCAAAAGAATAATTGCAAAAAATATCAATGCAGCGACTAACCAAGAACGATTCATTTTAGCTACCACTTCATCAATATGTGCTTGAGTTTGCTTTGCAATTTTTTGTTGAATGGAACTGGATATTCGTCCTTCGCTTTCGGACAATTCTTTGCCGTACCCTGCCAGCAGATCAGCCATAATCTGCTCCCGATAGGTTTTCAAATCTTCCGCAATCTGAACCGCTGCTTTCAGCGGTTCTTCGATTTCGGCAGTGATTTCGTCAAAATCCTGACGGGTATGGACGCGCTGCTCGGCAAACAGGGCTTTCAGACGGCCTTCCATTATCAGCAGGATGGGAATGATGGGATCGTCCGGGGTCAGCTTCACACCCGACAGGCGGAATGTTTCTGCAATAATGTTCTCTATATCAGACTGATTCATCATTACTCACTTCCGTGTTCATGTTGATTCACCAAGAAAGGAACTTGTTTCAATTTCTCCCACAAATCGCGTTGTACAGTTCTCAGACGTTGCCGAGGCATCAAGCCAAATACGTCAGATGTAATTGCTTCGGATAAAGACAGATTCTTGCTTGTCATCTCCTCAAGGTCTTTCCCGAAAGTGTCGGGATTGCGGTTTGGGATATGGACGATGCCGATAATTTGGTCTTTAAAGTCTTTATAAACTTTGAACTGGTCAAAGGGTTTTTCCTGCTCCACGCTACCCCGAAAATCGTTCAACCACACAACAACCTCGGCTTTCAGGCTTTTCAGTATTTGAACCAAACCTGTAATACAGTCGTTCAATGCCTGTCCGCCCGTCAACGGCACATGGATTACCATTCTCACATTATTCTCGGCCAACAACTCCGGAATTGAGTTCTCCGCCATATAGGACATCAACGGCACAAACGTTGCCGCTCCGTTGTCAACAATGGCTATGCCTTCTTCAAACACTACTTTCTCCACCAAACTGTCAAAATTACGCGAATTGATGGTATTGTGTTCCGTCATGATTTTAACCAGCTCGGGTTTGAAAGCCTGATGACGCAGGAAGGTTTGGTTTACAGGGTCGGTATCGAAGCAGTGTAGCGGGATAGGCAGAGCACCCGCGTTTTTTAAGTAGTCTGCGAGAAATGAGGCAATCGTAGATTTACCGACACCGCCCTTACCCTGAGCAATAAAATGGACTTCCTTCATGGCATAACCTTTCGTTTGTAATGTTTTTTCACAAAAAGAAACCTGCTCGTCCTTGAACAGGCTTTCGTTTGTAAAAAAGCAGCTCTTACCAATTGGAAGAGCTGCATAAACTGCTAAACATTATGCCGATGTAGAGCAGGAGTGAAATTTTCAGCGAACATCAACCCAGCGTCCACCATTTCGTTCTTCGCCGACGTAGCGTACTTTGTCGCCTGCCGTCGTCAGGTTGTGATCGAAATAAGCCTTGCAATAACCCGGCTTGTCGGGGCGGATACGGAATTTTTTAACCATCTGACAGTTTTCCTGTTTCGTGTAGTTTCGACCAAGGCGGTTATAAGTTTTTTGTTCGCAAACCTGTTCCCGGGTCGAATAACGCATCATGCGGTTCAACTCCTGCGCGTCGCAACGACCCGCTCCCTCCGCAATCGCGTCTGTCAAACCCGCCATTTCAGCGTTTTCCGAACTTGCCGGACACATTTTCAAAAAGTTCCGACGTGCTTTGAGGGTATCCCCCAACTTTTTATGCCGAATCGAAAAATACCGTTTAATCGAAGCGGTACACTCGCTTGGACGGTCGCCTGATGACAGACACAAAATCGCCTCACACGCCAATCGCGTATCTCCTGTCAGTACATCATCCGCATAAACGGCGGGCGCGGCACCCAGCAACGCCGCTGTCAACAAACCCAAGTATTTTTTCATACAATACCTTTTCCATATTGAAATAAAAGACGAAAAAAAGGATAATCTGCGTACCCCTACGAGATTACCCAAGTCTCCGAGAAAGCCGCTTTCGCAAGAAAGCGGTTTTTTCATTGCCATACGACCGTCCGAACTTGGAACTTTCTTCCTTCTTGGACAATGTTCACACATAAATCACCATTGCCCTTCATCAGCAGGTCAACCTGCTGTGCAGCGGCTCTCATGCTTTGATATGTCCCGATGACGATCTGTTTGACGGGCTTGCGGAGTTTTTTCATGTTGCTTCCTTTCGCTTTTAGATAAATTGAAGGTCGTCTGAAAACTTTCTTCAGACGACCTCAGAATTTAATTGCAGGGCTTCCACCTGCTCCCCGACGTATTGCCGGTAGTCAGCCTTATCAGGGCATCGCTCAAAACGGCAGGGTGTGATAAATACCAATACCGCCGATTTTTACCCTCCCGTTACTGATCGTTGTTTCACGGGCAAAGTGCTTGTTCACACAACATCACACACGGACGGTATCGGAACCGCTCAGTCTTCCTTTCTCTCGAGCCGCTGAGTTGCCCGCCGCCTTTTGTGTAGCTAGGCGGTAGAAATGGTCGTCTGAAACTTCTAACGACCTGAAATTAACCTTGCTTATTTTGTTATGGACTTAAGTCCCATTTCCAAATCATGTTTTTTGCAATCGAACATAATATCCTCGATGTTTTCAAGGGTAATGGTTTTTCCGAGCGTACATCTTCTTATGTTATCCTTTTGGATATCTGTACCACTAACAGGTATATATCCATATGGGTTTAATGAATAAACTAAGCCAAATAGGCATAAATACAAGAAAATTGCAGAAAGCGAAGTATATTTGAATAATACCTCTTCTTCTTTTTTTCTACCCGAAGAGAATATCCAGAAACAGGCCACCGTTATACCACAAAGAATAAAATAGATTACCCACGCCCATAGATTAGGAAAACCATAATCATCAAAAAACAGACTAAGTAATAAAGTCATTCCCATCTTTACGGGCATCGTTCTCAACCTTCCCGAAAAAATTCCGCAAACCTACCCTCAAACTCCGCCGCCACATCATCAATATCATCAGACTCTGCATCTTTCCAAAGATCACTGCCTTTCAGATACCACTCAAACTTCCACCAGTAGTCGTTCGCGATGCACGATGTGACGAATGCGTCATCGTGATTCTCACGGTTCGCCTCATAAATTTCCTGTCCCGATCGCACATAAACCGCCGAGCGTTTTTCAAAATGATCACTGATTTCTGCTGCTTTGATTTGCAGGGCTTTAATTTCATCCTTTGTCATATTTGTCATAACCGCACCTTTGAACTATAATAAACTGTCTGATTATTTCGGATGAATCTAAACGGAAACCCACTTGTGCAAGAAGTGGGCTTGGATTTGGATACACCTTTAAAGACGGGTAGAGCCGTCTGAACATTTGGGCATACGCCCTATCGGATTTATCCGATAAATACCCGCTCACGGCGGGGAAAAAGAAAAACCAAATGTATTTTGCAGCTTGTCCGCAGATTATCGCTGCTGCATCGGGATTACGTCCCGATTAAAAAATACGTCCAACTTGCCGCCTGTTACCGGACCCTCTCATCAGGCTACCCGGATGCGCGGCATTTTTTTTGGCAGGTTGAAAGCTGCCCGCAACCGTTTATCCGATTTACCCAAAGGCTCGATCGCCTTTTCTACGCTTGTTGTTTCGGACTTTTTAAGCCGAAATAACTCCGAAGGCCGGTTGCTACGTTCCAAACTGTTAAAGATCAAATTGTTATGTTTAGTATATTTTAAATATACATACCTGTCTATTACAAGTTGACATTTTTCCTAAGAAAATTTTTTACTTATTGATTATTAATGTTTTATTTTCATTTAAAAAAAGAAAGGACATCTGAACCTTGAAACGACCTTTTTGGGGAATTGAAATTGGTGTCCTAGAAATGTGAAAAACAAAAAGGTCGTCTGAACTTTTAGACGACCTTTTTGTTTTGATGAAAATAGTAGCTGTTTATTGCAATATAGGATATAGTTAGCTAACTAAACTAAGTTAAAGGTATTAATCATGTTCCAGGCAAATATCCATCAGGCAAAAACCAATCTCAGCCAATTGATTCAAAAAGCTGAGGCAGGCGAAACCGTCATTATCGCCAAGGCAGGAAAACCCTGCGTTCAATTGACCGGTATTGTCAAACAAGAGCGGAAAGCAGGCGGTCTGAAAAAATTCAGCAATTCCCAAAATACCGATATTTCCAGAATCCTTGAAAGTGATGACGATACCGCAGATTTATTTGAGGCTTCTTCACTATGAGAAAGATTCTGTTAGATACGCACGTTTTACTGTGGTGGCTGATGGATGATGACAAATTAGGCGAAAATGCCCATAAAATAATCAGAAATCCCAATAATCTGATTTTTGTCAGTGCAGCAAGCATTTGGGAAATTTCCATCAAATTAAATAAAGGGCTGCTGAAACTGCCTGAAGAATTTTTTGATATTACAGGGCAACAGGATTTTGAGAATCTGCCAATAGATTTCTTCCATGCAAAACAAGCAGGATTACTCCCTCCGATACACCGAGATCCCTTTGACAGAATGCTGATTGCTCAAACTCAAGCGGAAGGCTTAGAACTGATGACTGTTGACGGATATATCCCTCAATACGGAATCAGGGTAATTGATGCAAGCAAGTAAAAATATACTTCAAACACAAAAGGTCGTCTGAATTTTCAGACGACCTTTTTGGTTTAACTAGTAGTTTTCTCTGATTAGATGTTGATTGGCAAACTTCAAAATAGGGCTTGTGTTTGGCTAGGAAAAGTTTCTATTAAGATTAATAACTACGCCGATAATATTCGCATCGGACGGCATGATTTCGGGTTGGTTATCATTGTATTTTAAAAAATGCTGATTCTTTATATCCAGCAGAAGTTTTGCAACAATGCCTCGGTTGTGTGCAGAGACTACCATTATAAAATCACCATGTTTGGCTATGATATTTGGGTTAATAGTTAGAATATCATTTTTGAAAATCCCTTCACTTTGTAAATCGTTATCAGGGACGCGAGCCAAAAAAGGTTTTATAAAACCGGTCCGGGGGACATTCTCAAGATTTATTAGAGGACTATCTATCTTATCGTTGTGTGTGCAAGAAAAAGAGGCATCTCCAAAATTGTTTCCTCCTACTTGTATATGATTTGCATTATTATTGATCACTTGATTTTGGTAAGGTAGTGGATAATTGCATACCTCAGATATTTTTACCATAACCTCAAATGTAGGCTTATTCCTTCCTTTTTCAAGAGCGGAAACGCTACCCTTGCCAGAGAATCCAATTGCCTCAGCCAACTCTTCTTGCGTCAAGCGCGCCTGCCTTCTTGCATTTGTGACCCATTTAGCCAAATCGTAGTTCATAGGACAGTCTTGATTTAAAAATTTGATTCTATATAGACTCAAAATAGTTGTCGCATCTGAATAATTGACTAATATGTATATTAAAAATATACTTAAGATAATATTTTACCGAGAAAATATATGCTGAAAGCTCTTCAAGTAGTAGTCGAATTAATTGGTAGTCAGGCATCATTAGCTCGAAAGTTAGGTGTTCAACGCTCAACAGTGAATAGTTGGATTCATGGTAGAAACAAAATTCCGCCCGAGGTTGCCATCAAGATCGAGAAATTGACCGACTCCAAAGTGAAGAAAAAAGAACTGAGACCTGATTTATTCGACTGAACATTCGGAATAATCATGCTCACCGCCGACCTCCGCCATCACATTACAACGGACTTCGTGGTTTACCGCGAGTTCGGGCTTTTGTGCGGCTCTAATATTCAGGCGGCAACATTGCTGTCGGGGCTGTTTTGGTGGAGCGATGTGGCTGACAAGGAGCCGAAACGCCAGGGCTGGATATACAAGACAGCCGCCCAGTTGTTCGCTGAATTTGGACTGACGCGACGTGGGTACGAAAAGGCACGGAAATTTTTATTGGGCAAAGGCGTAATCCAATGCCGACGCGCAGGCGTACACGGCAGAATGCACTGGCAGCTCAACAAAGAGCGTTTATTGGAGCTTTGCTATCTAGTTAAAGGCGAGGCAGTGCCGCAATTCGACAGCCGTTATCATATCGATACCGACAATTTCCGCCTTGAGAAGTGGATCAACCTCACACTTTGGAACGACTTTCTCAAAATGCGTGCCGAAAAAGGCAAACCTGTCAACTTGAAGCAGAAAAAAATCCTGCTCAACCAGCTCAAAGACCTCAAAAATAAGAACTACGATCTCGAAGCCGCCATGCAGAAAGCTATTCTGAACGGCTGGGCAGGCTTCTATGCCTCCGACCGTTCACCCAACATCCCTGCGCCGCCGACATCTGAAGCGGCCACGCGCAAAGCTAAGGCGGAATACGAGGCGCAAATCAAACAATCCGCCGACCCGCCGCCCGATACAAGCAGACAGCGGAATCCTGACAATCCCGATCGCCAAAATCTCAAAAACCTCTTTAGGAAAAAACAGTAATCATCAGGCTGTTGGCACCGCCACGCCCAAACGCTGCTCCGGCAGCTTTTTTTGCGCCCTTTGAAGCGGGAAAGGTCGTCTGAAAGGCGGTTTTGCCTGTTTTTCGGCGCAGATTGGGTTATGTTTACCTGTTTTTCCGTCCTGCTTTCGTGTTTTTATACCAATTAGATTATCAGAACCCGCTTTTTTGATGAAAATAAGTAATTGAAATCATTGTGTTTGTACATATTGAACAAAGAACTTTGGCTTTAGAAGACAGAGAACTTTGTCCGTATAGGACGGCCTTTATACAAAGACCACATTCACAGACCACTATCAAAAAATATTACAGGCGGCCGCCTGATTGTTTTTTGTGCAATTTTTGATGGATGTAGATAGATATTGGTGTTTGGACGGATATGGGAGTTTTTGAGGGAGGGATATGTACAGGTTTTGTGGATAAATGGGTTGAGACGAGACAAAAAGTAAGGTAAAGTTACCTTACTTTGTTTGATGGAGATTTATCATGGGAACGGCTTTGAGATTAACCGCTAAAAATCAGGTTACGCTGAAAAAAGAGTTTTTGCTGCATTTGGGCATTACTGCCGGAGACAGAATCCATGTCAGCAAACTGCCTAACGGCGAGCTGCGGATACGGGCAGAAAAAAAGAAAACTGTTTCTCACAAATCATTTAGGGATTTCGCCGGTTGTTTGGGCAACCCGCATGATGTCCATCTATCCATTGACGAGCTGAACGAAGCTATTGCCGATGCTGGGGCAGCGGCAGGTTCTGAAGGATTGAAACTCAAATGAGGCAGATTGCTATTGATACCAATGTTTTGGTACGGTTGTTCGTTGATGACGATTTGGTACAAAGAGATAAGGCATTGGAATTATTGGAAAATGCTGATAGTGTGATTGTGCCAACCACGGTATTTTTAGAATGCGTATGGGTTTTGACCCGTAGTTATAAAATGGAAAAAAACCTTGTTTTGCAACAACTTCGCAGTTTTTCCGAATCTATCCCCAATTTGGTTATACAGGAGGACGAGCTGGGAGCGGGGTTTGCCATTATGGAAGACAATGGCGACTTTGCTGACGGAGTCAACGAGTTTTTGGGACGCAAGATGGGAGCGTCGTGTTTCGTTACTTTTGACCGTAAGGCAGCAGTTTTGCTTGAAAGTAAGGGCTTGGTAGTCGAACAGATTAAATAATTCGTTATTGTTGGTACAGCCGTCTGAGTGAATCAGACGGCTTTTTCATTTGTATGCCTCTGGATCAATCTCACCCTGCCAGTCAAACTTGCTTTTGTTTGTTGTAGGTGAGCCATTTGCCGGTTTATTTGTATTTTGCGATTCATTTTTTTGAAAATGAGTTTGGAGTTTTGGCGCCTTTTGAACTTCCACTTTGCTGTTTTCCGGTTTAAGGAGTGATTCTGATTTTGAACGTGTTTTGATAAACCAGTTAATTGTCGTCAATCCAACTTTGAGACCGTTTTCCTTCAAAAACTGTTGAATCTGTTTTTGAGAAAAGCCTTTTTGCTTAAGTAGCAGGATGTCTGTTTTGAACGGTTCCAATTTAGATCGACGCCCTTTTTCTTCCTGCTCGGTTATGAATTTTTCTACCGAAATACCCATATATAATTCCAATCCAATATAAATCTATTTAAATCTAATGATATCTAATATATAGCCTATAAAATCTAATATTAAACTAACAGAATCTATTTTTCAATCTAATATCATTCTAATTTTACAACTATTTTAAATCTAACTAAATCTATTAATAGTCTATTTTAGTCTAAATCCATCCTATTAATAATCTAATATCAATCTATTTGAATCCAATAATATCTAATCTTTGAACTAATATTTTCTCAATCAGCGCGTATCTACCCTTCAAAAAGGGATATTTCATAAGTACAACACCAAATTTAACTACAACGCAGGATAGGCAACGAGTGCCAAAAAACGCCCTAAAGCGTTTTTTCAATTCCGCCCAAAAGGGCGGAAACGCCGCAGAGCGGCTGAAGGTTTGAAACAACCATCGGGGGCAGCGGCCGCCGTGTTGTTGGTTGATGTCTAAATTTCAAAGCGCAAAAAGTCCAGACCAAGACAAGTGTCTTTGCACGTCTTCCACCTTTTCCACCACGCCACAGAGGGCGCACCGGACAAAGATGAAAGCCGCACAAAGCCAGTCTGGACTTTTTGCGCTTTGAAATTTTTTACGACATCACAACACGGCGGCCGCTGCCCCCGATGGTTGATTATTTATGAATGAACATTTATGAAAGGATTATCAAATGGGACTTGATATGTACGGCTACACCATGAATGCCGAGTTTGTAGGCGACCGTCAAACCGATGTGAATGTGAGTGAAGATGAACGCGATGAAGCAGAACTGAATCAATTTGCGTACTGGCGGAAGTTTAACCATCTACATGGCTGGATGGAAAAACTATATCGGCAAAAAGGCGGCAAAGCCGATGTATTTAATTGTTGCACTGTGCGGCTAGAACTCGAAGATTTAGAACGGCTGGAAGCTGATTTAAATGATGAAAAACTAGAACACACGCCGGGCTTTTTCTTTGGAGATTCGCAAATCTATCCCGAAGACATTACAGAAACCAAAACCTTTATAGCAAATGCGCGGTTAGCGATAGCTGAGGGGCGAGCAGTTTTCTATGACAGTTGGTGGTAATGGCATTTAAACGGTTTCGGGCGGCAAAGGTCGTCTGAAACCTTCGGGAGCAAAAAATGGATAACATGGTTAAAGAGCTGAAAAAACTTATTTATTCATTCGGTGCGGCATATAAACCGTCTGATGTTTTTCGTGATTTCGTGGAGCTGGCAGCCCTTGCGATTTTTAATAGTTATATGCGGGATGATGATTGGGAAATGCGCGAGGAGCGATACCACACTATCCGCCGAGAATATAAAGAAGAGGTTTTTAAAATCTTTCCAGAGCTGTTGGGCGTTTTAACTTCAGGCTGTCTTCGTGCGGTGAACGTCGGAAGCTACGAAGATTTTTTGGGTGAGCTTTATATGGACTTGGGCGCGTCAAACGAGCGTAACGGGCAGTATTTTACGCCGATGTCGGTGTCAAGGATGATGGCGAGACTGGTAGGAATCGACACGGCGGAGAAACTGGAGAAACAAAGATTTGTTTCCTTGCTTGAGCCATGTTGCGGCAGCGGTGCGAATCTGCTTGCCTTTGCGGAACATATCGCCGATAGCGGAAAAGTTCCGACTTTACATATGGCAGCGGTTGCGGTCGATATAGACGTGTTGTGTGTGTGGATGTGTTTTGTGCAATGCCATTTTTACGGTATCCCCGCGAAAATCATACATGGAGACAGTTTAAAAAACGAATTTCATACGGCATGGCGGACGGTGCATTGGTTGCGTGGAGGATTTGAAGACGAGATGAAAGCCGAAATTGACACTGACAAAATAGCCGCTTTTGACGCAAAACAGCACAGTCAAGACGAAACGAAGATAACCGCCCCTTTATTGACATTGGAAGAACAGTTGGTTTTGTTTTAAAGAAAGGCAGAAGAGTGATGATTCAAGATGTGAAAGAAGTGAATATGATAGATAGAATTTTAAATGAAATTTCGGCGTTAAGCCCGAAGGAAACCCGAGAAATTTTTATGCAGATGTGGCGGCATATGGATTCACTGAATGACGGCTTGACGGCTGACGATTGTGTCGAACTTTTTGCAACAGCTTTAAAAGGCAGTTCAGATTTGACCTATGATTTGCTGAAAGACACCTGCCATGATTACAGTGTTGGAACGATGACAGAAACATTTGCATTATTGCCGCGTGAAACGTATGACAAAATGTTTTCTGAATGCCTTAAAGGTAAAATTCCCGCTGAAACGCGACTGGATACCGAAGCCCTAATTAATTTTTTGATGTTGGATAATGTTTCTGAAATTGAAGTGAGCATTAGAAAAGGTTGTATTAGGGCAACACATTTTATAGGTTCTGATAAAAAATTTATCTATGATACAGGGGTTGACGATGAAAATATTCAATGGAAAATTGAAGATTTCAAGGCTAATTACCCGCATACATGGTGGACGGTAGAGCAGGTTATTTACAATGACTAAGATATAAAGGTCGTCTGAAACGGCGATTTCAGACGACCTTTATATGCTGAAGGAAACTGAACGGAAAAAACGCCCGCCGCAGCCCCGTTACCGCCTCTCAAGGTTCGGCAGAAACGTCCCCACGCCCCCAAGAGAAAAACAGACTTAGGCAACTTTTCCGGCACCTTCGGCAGCCTGCAAAATTGCCACGCCTATTTTTCTCTTGCCCCCTACGGCGGGCTTTTTTTTTTATGAAAAATTAGTACTATTCAATCTAGTAGCTGACAGCTCTTAAACTGGAGCTATTTAGATAAAATATCTGCCTTTGCCGATTTGAACGGTGTTTAACGTGAGCAGGGATGGAAAATAACAAATAAGGAAAACTAATGCTTTTACTACGGCGTGAACACATTGGTCGGTTGTTTGATATGTTAATAGCAAACCGCAGGTTTGATACTCCATTTAAAATTACGGAGTACGATGGTGGGATGAATTTTTTGGGCACGTTTGGCGAAGTTCCGGTACACGAGCTTGGAAACCGATCGGCGACATTGTGCTTTGAATGGAAAGGGGAGATTTCTGAACCACGAGATACCCATGATATTGCGGGGATGAAGCCAAACATTCTTTATGACTTTAACGGATCAGGACGGCACTTTGATAACCCTGATCCGCGTTACCTGCTTCCTGTGGGTTCAAAAGGGCTGATTCTGAAGCATATCGTGATTAATGACGAAGACGAGCTTTTGAGGATTTGGTGTAACCGACGAAAAATTTATTTTTACCGATACCGACTATTGAAAGCCATCCCAATTGTGCGAAACATTTTATTGCATAAGGCATGGCAGGAAATTTACCGGATAAATGAAATATGCCGTAACACTTCATTCGAAATTGCCATATGCCACCGCCCAATGGAGGGTGACTAAACATCCAACCAATCTTTAATTTCATAAGGTTATGGGGGCAATCCTCGGTCAAACTATGGGTAAATCAACAAAACGTGTGGTATAGCACTGGCTCAACCTATCTCTGTTCATTTTCCAGTCATCCGCAAGCAGTTCGGAGGCAAGTTTCAGATGGCCTCTACCATACCTGAGATTGATTTTGTCCCATGCCTCCATGACCGGATTGGTAGTTGCGGACTGCCAAAGGTCAGTCTGTACCTGTCCTGCTGGTTTCAGCCCATGCAATTCAATCCCGCATTTTTTATAGAGGTAGCCGCCTCGGTAAACGGTCGCCAACAGATTTTGCGCCTCCCGGTTCAGGATAACGGTATCGGCTGTCGGCACGGCCAGGTTACGACTCAGACTCTTATGGTATTGAGGGGCTTCTTCCCGGAAAAAATCCGTGTGTAAGAATACGGTAACGGCAGAAGCCGCCAGTCCGTCACGACGCAAGGCTTCCGCCCCCGAGCTAATGTGATGTGTAATTGCGGCCTGCAACGCCTCCGGCGTTTCGATACATGTTCCGAAACTGCGGCTGCGGACAAGATTCTGCCTTATTTGCGGTTCGGGGTGCAAACCATCACAGACAATACCCTGCATTTCACGCTGCGTTCGTTCGATCGTAACGCCGTATCGCCGGCGTAGGGTAGCGGTATCCGCCCGAACGAAGTCCAATGCGGTATAAATTCCTTGCGCCGCCAGTTTGGCCGCCGTTTTCCCCCCGATTCCCCAAATCTCATCAACACCCCGGCTGTGCAGGGCACGAAGGCGGACAGCCTCATTCCAATTTGACCAAACTACCACTCCCCCAAAGTGATCGGGGTAACGTTTGGCAAGATGATTGCAAAACTTGGCCAGTGTCTTCGTGGGAGCGATGCCGACACAGGTCGGAATACCGACCCACTGCAAAACACGGCGACGGATTTCGCGGCCGAGTTCGGCGAGATTATCGATACTGTCCATACTGGCGAAACATTCGTCAATTGAATAGACTTCAACCGCAGGGACACAACCGGCGATGGTTTCCATCATCCTACGGGACAGGTCGGCATAGAGTTCATAGTTGCTGGAAAAAGCTTTCAGACGTCCTTGCGCCACTAAATACCTTACTTTGAAATACGGCTCGCCCATCTTGATGCCGAGCACCTTTGCTTCGACAGAACGGGCAACCACACAGCCGTCGTTGTTTGAAAGGACAACGACTGGGATATTCTTCAATTCCGGTCTGAAAACTCTTTCACAAGAACAGTAAAAGCTGTTCCCGTCAATGAGGGCAAACATCTTAACTCCCCTGTCGGACATCTTTTATGACAAAAGTCACAACACCGACAACCGACCATGTGTCTTCATCGGTTGGTACAAAATCCGGGAACTCGCCAGAGGAATTTTCAGAGTGTAGCTCGGGCTTGCGACCTGGAACTTTGTACAGCCGTTTGATCGTAAACTCGTTGCCAACATCGGCCATCACAATATCGCCGTGCTTCGGCGTTTTAGAGCGGTCAATGATCATAATATCGTCTTTACCGATACCCGCATCGAGCATGGAATATCCGCCGGAACGTGCGGCGAAGGTGGCAGACGGGTTTGTGATAAGGTATTCGTTAAAATCGAGATAGTCAGCAACATATGGCTCCGCCGGAGAGGGGAAACCGGCGGGTATTTTCTCGAGTGCAAATGGGATCTTTAGTTTTTTCCGATTGACAGGTATCAAGCTACTTAGGGGGAGGGCAGTAGAAGCGATCATAGCATCCACCGTAGGTATCAGCGACACAGGAATACGCTTGACTGCCGTTGCTTCACCGGACTTGCTTTTGCGTCCTGCACCGTCTCTACGGCCGCCTCTTTTCTTTGGGATTTCGCTCATAGTTTTTGAATTTTGATTTTGTAACAAAATCATTTTACCAAAGAATTATAGTTCATTTGGATTTAATTTCTCGTAGCTAAACAACCATTTGTATCAGATACAAAAAAACCACCCCGAAGGGTGGTTTTTCAGACTAGTTTTTTCGAGTTCTAACAGGAAAGCACCAGTATTCTCTGCCATAATCATGAGCATCAAGATAGTAATCTCGATTTTTGACACGACGAAATCTTACTTTAACCCAACGTATAGTTGAGTTTGAATAGGGAATGTTTATCATTTTCCCTCCTGAATTATTATTATTCTTTCTGTGATTTTTTTTAAAATCAATTATCATCATATAAATATATTACATTAATATGCAGATACTATTTTTCTAATACTAGAGTTTCGTTACAATATTTGACTCTAGTTCAAGTACGAGGGAAATGTTTGAATTATATTTCAAAACTCACTTAGGGAGTACCTACTTAAACCTAAGTGCTTCCTCGGGTCAAATTAATAATGACCAATTTACTGGATACAAAAAAAGCCGGAAGTTTAACTCGGCCTGTGCTTTTTCTCTTACAGCATGATTTATTCTAAGATAGGGTTTGAATTACGTCAATAGTGCATTTTCTCATTGTGAGCGGAAAATATCCCATTGTTTAATATTGATTTTTCAAACTTTGAAAATAACTCTGCTTATGGGGATGTTAACCCAATTTGCTGGATACAAAAAAACAGGAAGTGTAACTCGACCTGTTTTTTTATTTATAGCATAATTTATTCTAAGATAGGCTTTAGATTACGTCAATAGTGCATTTTTTGGGATTACTTTCTAACTTCATATTTGAAAAAATACTCTATAAAACAATGGGTCTAGTATATTTAGCGATCAATATCTAAATCTCTATATTGTTTGGGATGTTTATCCAACTGTTGAAGTTGGCTATCATATAAGTTGATTTTTGCTTGAATTTGGAAAGAAGGCGGCAGTTTGGAAATCAAATCTTCTGCTCCAGCGATTACTTGTTTTTGTGTATTTGACAATAAGTGGGCGTGTTCTTGTAAATTAGTTTCCAATATTCTCAGACGACGTGTGTTACGGTGTAGTTCATGATCTATGGCTACACTTGGCATTTCTTGGAACTGTACACGACTATCAAATATTAATCCCTCACGCGAATATACTTTAAACACATCAGCTTTGCCTGATAAAAACACGGCGTCCGCATTTTGTGGCAACAACTTAACAACCAAATCATGATGTTCTTTGGGCGTTGCCCTTGGCGTTTCTCCAAGCAGCTCCATTGCATGATAACGTTCCAAGGTGCTTTGCCAGCTTACTTCTGATGGTGCTGTTTGGATATAGACGGCAGTTTCATAACCTTGTTCACGCATTTTTTCTAAAGTTCTCATGGGCGTTTCGGTAGTGCGAAATGTACCTTCTACACTGATGTTATATCCTTCTCGTAATGCCTTTTCTATTACTCTTTCGGTCATATGTCCTGAAAAGGCAGCGGTATGTTTGGGAGAGTCAATACCATACTGTTCTTGTATGCCGTCAAAATTGGGATGGTAACGACGGAACTCGTCGCCGTTAATGACAAGAACGTTTCGATTCAATTCTTGACGGATTATTCCTACTAAGTTTGATTTACCTGCTCCGGGTTGCCCTCCCAATACAAATCCTTTCGGAGATTTAACCGGACTGACCTGTTGTTCGGAAATCAAGTCATTCCACAAATGCCGGAAAATCAATGCTTCTCGTCTGTCTGATATCATACGTCCCATTCGATGTTAGGTATGATTGAATATTTTTGATGTAAGGTATTGCACTCCTCCGCTACTCGGCCGAAGTCGATATTTTCCGGTTTGGTGTCATATAGGAAACCACGCAACTCAGCAATGCGTTTTTGGTCTTCCGAGCGCACCTCCGAATAGGGTGTTTTGCGTGAAATAAGTGCCTGTACACTGGCAACTCGTTCTATTAAAGCGTCTTTCTGCATTAACGTAGCCAATTTTCATTCCTCTTTTGGGATTTGAGATTGTTTGTGTTGCCGCATTACCACTTTGACTAACGATACGCTGCATCCGGCTAGAGCGGCCGTTTCTTGAAGGGTATGGTTTTGGCGTAGGCTGACAATCAGTTTATGCTTTTGGATATTTGCCTGGCGGCCTTTGTAAAGCCCCTGTTTTTTTGCCTCAGCAATGCCGGCGGCTTGACGGTTACGCCGTTGTTCATAGTCGTCTCTGGCCGTTTGTAGGGCAATTTTGAGCAGCATGGTTTGTATGCTGTCCAAAACGATTTTGGCAATTTCGGAATCGGTATGGATTTGGCTCAGGTCGATTATGCCGGGAATGGACAGGAACGCACCTTTCTCGCGGATGCGGCCGACCAGTTTTTCCGCTTCTGCCAAAGGCAAACGGCTGATGCGGTCGATATGTTCGGTGATGATCACGTCGCCTTCTTGCAAGTCTGCAATCAGTTGATTCAACACAGGTCGGTCTGCACGGACGCCGGAGGCCTTTTCTTTATAGACACCCGCAATGTAGTAACCTTCAGCTTTGACTTGTTCAATTTGGGCGTTTTGTCGCTCGAGATTTTGTTCTTTGGTGCTGACTCGTTGGTAGATTCTCGCTGCTTTCATGGTCGGCCTCAGTAGGCGATACCTAATACGGGACAAGATGGGTAATTTGAGTATGCTCTAATTACCCATTTTTGAGATATTACAAAGAATTGGACAATTTAAAATATTGTGGACTTAAATTGTCCACATTCAAATTATCTACCCTATTTGCCCATTGTGCAATAAAAAACCATCCCGAAGGATGGTTTGACTAAACAAATTAATGTTTCTTATTTTTTACAGGGAAGATCCAGTAATCTCTTCCGTAATCATGAGCGTCAAGGTAGCGGTCGCTGTTCTTGACTCTCCGGAACCGGCATTTAACCCAGCCGTTTTCGAAGATAATCTCTTGATTTTTCATCAGTTGTCTTTCAAAAAAGCGTGAATACTTTACAACCTTTTATTCTTTTGATCTCCTACTTTGACAGACTTAATTTATAAAAATGTTCATTTAAAACATCAGTTTTACATTAAATATGTTACAAAATACTTGACCTTTGATTAAAAGCCCAAGTAGAATACGTTACTTGTCAAACACAATTAGTTAGTAACGTACTAGCAACTTAGGAAGTATTCACACCAACCTAGATGCTTTCTACTAATTAACAAGCTAACTCACCTGTTATAGATCAAGTTAATGTTCCAGCATTGAACTTGAATCAATAACGGGGATTTGACTTGTAACCTATATTAGTATGAAGCATGTTGACATAGATGTCAACAGGGTAGTAATTATATTTAGTGTGAATTTATATAAGTTGTTAATTCCAAAAGATATTTATTTTGGAATAATTTTTCTGCCTATTTTAGGTACAAAAAGCCCTGCGGCCATACAGACATCTGTATGGCCGCAGGGCTTTTGCTTTATCGTTTAACGAGAGAGGTCGTTGTCTTGTTCAACATTTGACTGCTTGAAAGAGCGGGTTTCATGTTGCATTTGAGGTCTGACTTTTTGGTCGTATTCCTGTTGAGCTTTGGTGCTTAGAGGCTGTCCGACCATATCCTTAGCCAGTTTACTGATAAGCCGGGCTTCATTTTTGTGTCCCATCTTATACAGTTCTTTGGCTATAAGACCGTATTCGGCCAATATGTAACCGCGTGTCTGCATGACCTTCTGAATGTAGGGATGTGTCGGACGTTCCAAGTTTTTTACTGCTTGGTTTAATTCTTCCAGCCGTTGCTTTTCGATACGAGGGGTTGCACCACGTTCTTTCATGGCTCGCACTATGCCATTTTCAGCTTTGAGGATTTTTCCCCGGTGTTGCCGTTTAGTAGCCGCACACTCTACACCTTCCTCCCGGAGTTTTTCAGCAAAACGGACGCGCCATTCAAAAAGATCATTTTTACGCGGATTAAGCCGCTGCCCGTAGGTATCCCTCATCAATACACACAAATGTACATGGGGATGCTCGGGTTCGCCTTCTTTTTCGAATTCGTGGTGTAAAGCGAAGAGATATTGATGGTCGGCAAACTGTTCGGCGGCAAAATTT
>ERZ773027.754-NODE-754-length-19213-cov-36.209521_pt1 | contig 19213 bp, 16 predicted proteins | sample MGYA00511032_ERZ773027 | MGnify/ENA primary metagenome ERZ773027 (study PRJEB29015, sample SAMEA2738138) | human oral metagenome | biome: human oral; feature: human-associated habitat; material: saliva | place: China | collected 2190 ... | reverse complement strand
AATGGGAATACGCAACTGTACCGCTGATGATCCACACGACCAAGGCAATCCTCGACAACTGGGGTGAAGACGGCTGGGAGCTCGTAACTGTTCTCCCCGGCGCATCCGCACCTGCCGGTGCAACCCCCGCGTCGAACATGGTCGCTCCGACTCAGGGCAACCCTATCGCCTACTTTAAGCGCGAGAAGGCTGACTAAGAGCAGCGCACCCGGCGGTCACCTCAACGCCCGCTTTCCCCTACCTATAGGGGAGGGTGGGAATAGATGAGGCAGGCCGCCGGTTAGCCGTTTAACAGCTGCTTGAATATCAGTAGCGTTTAGGTTTACGGCATTTCCCCTATCACCGTTTGGGTGCCCGCACCCGCCATCCTTCTGGAGTAATCATGACTGAATCCCGTATTGAAGCACGTATCCGCGAACTCGGTTACGAACTGCCCGTAGCACCCGCCCCCGTTGCCGCTTATGTTCCCGCGGTAACCTCCGGCTCCTACGTGTACACCTCCGGTCAGCTGCCCTTCGTTGACGGTGCACTGCCCGAAACCGGTAAGGTGTCCGACTCCGGCGCTGAAGGCTTCGTGACACCCGAGGACGCTAAGAAGTACGCGGGTATCTGCCTGCTCAACGCTCTGGCAGCAGTCAAGTCCGTTATCGGCGACCTGGACCGCGTGCAGCGTGTGGTGAAGGTTGTTGGCTTTGTGGCATCCGAGGTGAACTTCACCGCCCAGCCCGCCGTCATTAACGGCGCATCCGAACTGCTCGGCGAAATCTTCGGCGAGGCAGGCCAGCACGCCCGCTCCGCCGTGGGTGTTCCCGTTCTTCCCCTCGATTCGCCCGTAGAGGTCGAGATCATCGTTGAGTATGTCTAAGCTGTACACCGGCGCTCTGCCGCTGTCCGCTATTCGTGCTGCCCAAGCTCAGCGGGCAGCGCAGGACGCTCCTGACAAGACTGCACGCACCGGATCCGTACAGGACAACGGCACCGCCCAAAACATCAAGACTCTACCCCTGCCGGTGCAGGAACGCCGCTTCGGTACTCCCACCCCGGCTGATGGCGTGGAGCGCCCCCGCATGTTTACCGGCCGCCAGTCCGCGGCTAACCCGCGAACCTCCTGCATTCAGCGTCTCTACGCGGTCCCTGAGTTCATGCGCACCGCCGCCGAAAGCTGGTGCGAAGGCGGTAACGAAGGCGCGACCGGCTGCACGATGCGCCAGGCGGCATCCGTTATTTTTGTGCGCGATGGTGACAACGGCCTCGAGACGATTCTGACCTACCGCCCCGGCACCTCTCCGCTGGGCGTGGTGGCTTTCCCCGGCGGTACGGCTCTTCCCGGTGATGATGACTCCGCCTCCTGGGTGGGGCCCGGCGCCGACTACTGGCAGGATCAATTCCACTTCTCCGATATTGCGCAGGCACGCCGCAGCGTCATGGCTGCCGTGCGTGAATCCTTCGAGGAGACCGGCATTCTGCTTGCCGGCGAGGACGACCAGGACGTCGTGGAGCACTCCAGCACGCCCGAGTTCATGGCCTGGCGCGAGGCAGTCGCGGCTCAGGATAAGAGCTTCTCTGACTTCTTGACCTCCAGCGGTTTGAGTGTGCGCGCTGACCTGCTACGCCCGGTCGCGCGCTGGCAGTCCCCGGATTTCTTCCTCAAGCGCTACGATATCGCCTACTTCACCACGGCGTTGCCCGTGGGCCAGGACCCAAAGCTGCTGCTCGGTAAGGGCGTGTGGGGTGACTGGCTGAACGTGCGTGAACTGCTCGAAGCCAAGGACACCAGCGAACTGGGTGACCGCATCGGCCAGCCCAACACGGTGGGCCGTACCCTCGACCAGCTCATTACTCCCGGCGTGATGTGCATGCTCGAATCTTTGGCGAAGGCACAGACTTCCGTGGCGTGGCTGTCCAAGCGCCGCAAGATTGAGGTGAAGAAGCCCGTGCTCGTGACCCACAACGGTGCGTGCATGCTCTCCTTCACCGAGGTGGTTCCGGCTACAACCGGTTCCATGTACACCGGTGCGATGGGCGCGCTCTAACGAGCTGCCGCATCCACTTGCTCGTAAGATCTCGTGAGATGAAGCGTTAAAGACGTCAGGAGCCGTTTCCCCATGCAGAGGGAAACGGCTCCTAATCTGTTTAAGTCGTCTTTCAGCGAGGGCGCCCTAGAATGCCCTCACTCAAAGAGGCTTTAGCGGGAACGCTGGCGCAGGCGGGGCAGGTCCAGAATGACAACCGCGCGTGCCTCCAGGCGGATCCAACCGCGGGAAACGAACTCGGCAAGAGCCTTGTTCACGGTTTCGCGGGACGCGCCAACCAGCTGTGCCAGCTCTTCCTGAGTCAGCTCGTGAGCAACGAGCACGCCGTCGGTCGCGGGGCGGCCGAAGCGGTCAGCCAGGTCCAGCAGAGCCTTAGCGAGGCGGCCGGGAACGTCAGAGAAGACCAGGTCAGCCAGTGCCTCGTTAGCGTGGCGCAGGCGGCGAGCCAGAGTCTTAATAACCTGATCGGAGATCGTGGGATCCAGCTGCTGTGCACGCTTGAAGGACTCGTGCTTGATGGCAGCCAGGCGAGTCTCAGAGACAGCCACAGCGTTGGTCGAACGGGGCGAAGGATCGAAGAGAGCCATCTCGCCGAAGACGTCACCGGGACCCATGATTGCCACCATGTTCTCGCGGCCGTCAGCGGCGGTGCGACCCAGCTTGACCTTACCGGAGAGCACAGCGAAGAGCTGGTCGTCCTGGTCGCCCTCGTAGAAGAGGACAGCGTTGCGGGAGAGGTCAATCTCCTGAATGTCATCGGTCAGCAGAGCGAAAGCTGCGTCGTCGAGGTTCGCAAAGAGAGGGGTACGACGGAGGATCTCGAGATCCATAAAGTTCTCCTAGATATGAGGTGATGAGCCGAAACTCGTAAATGTTCAGTGAGTGAGCCCGAACCGGTGTCATGCATCTCAACATCTGAAATGTGAGAAGGCTCAAGCTAGTGTGACATATTCAACTGATATGAGCGTACCCTAAAAAAGCGCTTTATGCATTCCGATACAGCGAGCTTTACAACAAAAGTTATTTCTTTCGAGTAAATTCAAAGCTTCCCCACAGGTTCACCGCCTAATATCAGGCATTCAGGTGTGTACTTTATCGGCCCAACATACGCCACCACACTCACCGGGCATAGCTCACCGGGCACAGCCCGCACCAACCACAATGGGCACACCGTGACCACTTCTACCCACCAAGGAGGCAATTAGTCGTGACGACTGGCATCAACCTGCTTGATATTGCTATCCCCATCATTCTGCTGCTCTACTTCCTCGCCGGAGTCCGCAGCGGATTCTTCACCACCCTCGGAACCTTCCTCGGCCTCGGCCTGGGCGTCTGTGCCGCAGCCTGGCTCGTGCCCCTCGCCGTAGCGTCCGTGGGATCCCAGTGGAGCCTCATTACCGCCGTCGGTGTGCTCATCATCTGCCTGACCATCGGACAGTGGCTCGGCCTCATCGCCGGACGTACCATCCGCCGCGTCACCGACATCACCCCACTCAAGGGCGTTGAACGCTTCTTCGGCGGCGTGCTGAACCTCGCCGCCTGCGCCCTGGTCATGGTCGTGCTGACCATCTCCATGCGCACCGTACCCATCCCGCAGCTCAACACTGCGCTCAGCGACTCCAAGACCCTCTCATGGATGGTCGCTGCCACCCCCGAGGTCGTCAAGGACCGCATCAACACGGTACGCAATGACGTGCTCGCCTTCGGAACCATTCCGGAAGTCAGCCAGCTCATCGCCCCCGAAACCAGCGCCCCCACCCAGACCGTAGAATCCGCGGCACTGGATCGGGCGGCAGCCTCCGTGGTTGAGATTCTGGGCGCCGCCGAGCAGTGCGGCTACACCTCCACAGGCTCCGGCTTCGTGGCTGATAACGGCCTGGTCGTCACCAACGCCCACGTGGTCGCCGGTGTGACCTCCCCGGTCGTGCAGGACTCCCGCGGCCGCACCTGGCCCGGCACCGTCGTCTACATGGACAGCGAACAGGACATCGCCTTCATCAGCGTTCCCAAACTGCCGCTCGAACCGCTGAACATCGGCACCAACGCCGCCGCAGGTAGCCTCGTAACCTTCATGGGCTACCCCAAGGGCGGCCCGTTCAAGGCACTGCCCGCCACCGTGCAGGGCATCGGCAACACCCAGACCATCGACGCCGACACCGGCCGCGCCAACGCCATGCGCCAGGTCTACCAGCTGGCAGCCGACGTGCAGCACGGCAACTCCGGCGGCCCCGTCCTCGACGAAAACGGCAACGTGGTCGGCGTGATCTTCGGTAAGGCAACCAGCGGCCAGACCGGCTACGCCATCACCGCAAGCACCCTCAAGCAGGCACTGGCTGAAGGCGGCGAGAACACCGCCGCAGTCTCCACCGGCTCCTGCCGCAAGTAACTAGCCGCCAGACAGCGATAAAAGTTCAGGCTCCCGCCCTCAAGTAAGGGACGGGAGCCTGAATTATTTAACGGAAGGATGCAGGGCTGGGCTATTCCGCCAAGTGCTGAGCTGGGCTAATCGGCAAGATGCTGAGCTGTTATTCCGCGAAGCGCTGGGCTATTCCGCCAAATGCTGGGCGAGGAAATCAACCGCCATGACATAGCCGTACGCACCCGCACCGGCAATCACCGCAGTAGCCTGCGGCGACACAAACGAATGATGACGGAACTGCTCACGACGATGCACATTCGACAGATGCACCTCAACCACCGGAAGCTCAGCCGCCTCCAGAGCATCGTGCAGCGCCACCGAGGTGTGCGTATACGCCGCCGGGTTGATAATAATCGCCGCACCACGAGTACGAGCACGCTGAATCTCATCCACCAGCGCCCCCTCATGATTCGACTGCATAAACTCAACATCAAAACCATGATCCGCCGCGCGCTCACGCACCATACGCTCAATATCGTGCAGAGTGGTGTAGCCGTACACCTCGGGGCGGCGTTGCCCAAGCAGGTTCAAATTCGGTCCATTAAGCACAAAAATCGTATCTGACATAAAACCAGTGTGGCACAGCGGGCACCCGCTGGGCGTTAGCCGGCGCGAACTGCCCCAAAAAAATGAGACACAGAAAAAGATGAGATACAGAAAATGATGGGGGAGCGCGCCAAGTACGGTGAACCTCGCTACCGCCCACATACCCAAGCCCGGTACCCTCGCGCTATGACCGAGAACGCCACCCAGCCCACAGCAGACGCACAGAACACCGCAGCACGCAACGCTGCGGCACAGAACACCGAATCGCTCCTGCAGATCCGATTCGTTCCCGAATTCAAAGCCGCAGCCGCCGCACGCCGCCTCAACGCCCGCGCACCCGAAAGCCACCTCGCCACCGTGCGCCGCGCCCGCAAAATCAACCGCATCCTCGGCGAAACCTACCCCTACGCCGTCGCAGAACTCGACTTCGACAACCCCTTCGAGCTACTCATCGCCACCGTGCTCTCGGCACAAACCACCGACGTGCGCGTCAACTCCGTCACCGGTGCACTCTTCGCACGCTACCCGGACGCCGCCGCGCTCGCCTCCGCACGTACCGAAGAGGTCGAACCCTACATTCAGTCCCTCGGCTTCTACCGCGCCAAGGCACGCTCCATCGTCACCCTCTCCCAGCAGCTCGTAGAACGCCACAACGGGCAGGTTCCCTCAACCCTCGAAGAGCTCGTAGAACTCGCCGGAGTCGGTCGCAAAACCGCGAACGTGGTCCTCGGAAACGCCTTCGACGTGCCCGGACTGACCGTAGACACCCACTTCGGCCGCCTCGCACGCCGCATGGGATTCACCACCGCAGACGCCCCCGAAAGGGTCGAAAAAGACGTCGCCGAACTCATCGACCGCAAAGACTGGACGCTCTTCTCACACCGCATGGTCTACCACGGCCGCCGCATCTGCCACGCCAAAAAGCCCGCCTGCGGTGTATGCCCCGTTGCCGACCTCTGCCCGTCCTATGGAGCCGGGGAGACGAACGAACAAGCAGCACGTAAACTCATGAAATACGAAATGGCACCCGGTCGAGAAGACCTGCACCTGCGATTCCTGCAGGGCGCAACCCGCCGCGAACTCATGGCAGAAGGCTACCCGCTCAGCGCCTAACGGCGACTGAACCAAACCGGAATGCAGCCGCACAGAAGAGAGGTACACAGATGAGCGCACCCGAGGTACAACCCGAACAGGCGGGGCAGGAGGCACAGCACCCCGCCCAGCAGGCACTGGCGGCTCTCGCAGAGGGCGGCGTGGAATTCGACGTCCAAGCCCTGCTAAGCAGCGCACCCGCCAGCCCGTTGAACAAAGAAGCCGCCGTGCTGATTCTCTTCGGCGTGCTCGACAACTCGCCCTCCACCGGCGAATTTGAAGGCTGCCCCGAGAACGTCAGCGCCGACCTGGATGTACTGCTCCTCGTGCGTGCCGCAACCCTGCGCTCACACGCCGGTCAGCCCGCCTTCCCCGGCGGCAAAATCGACACCGAAGACTACGCGCACGCCGAAACCACCGGCGAACCCGTCGCCCACATCGCCGCCCTGCGCGAGGCGGTCGAAGAAACTGGGCTAGACCCCGCCGGCGTGCAGATCCTCGGCCAGCTGCACACCCTGCCGCTACCCATCAGCAACTTCATGGTCACCCCCGTGCTTGCCTGGTGGAACAGCCCCGTGCCCGTCGAAGTCGTCGACCACAACGAGTCCGCGCTCATCGCCCGCGTGCCCGTGCGTGACCTGCTCAACCCCGCCAACCGGCACACCGCCTACGTCAAACACGGCCGCACTTCACACCGCACCCCCGCCTTCGAGGTGCGCATGCCCGGCGGCGAAGAATTCACCGTGTGGGGATTCACCGCGATTCTACTGGACCGGATCTTCGACTCGCTCGGCTGGACCGTGCCCTGGGATACAAAAAAGATGCGCCCGGCACCCGGCTACGAGGAGTAACTACGAGGAGTAAAACCGGCTGGAATAAATACCTGACCAGCGGATACAGGGTGCAGAATAGTGCGCAAATAGGGGCGGCAGATAGCTTGAATGAAGCTACCTGCCGCCCCTATTTTCACCCTTGTACGGTGCCGCTTATGTGCGGCTGATTATTTACCGCCGATTATTTGCCGTCCGCGTAGTTGCGCACCCGCGCCACCGACACCGGAAAATCAACCGGCACCCGACCGAAAAGCAGGCGCGCCGCCTCCGCAGCGCCCTCACGCACAATACGCTCCACGCGATCCGCCTCCAGCTCGGGACCGCACAGCAGAAGCTCATCGTGCAAAAAATACACAATGCGGGTGCGCATCGGCATACCAAAAATCCGCTCCGACAACAGACGAGAACGCACCGCGCCCATCCAACACAGAGCCCACTCCGCCGCCGTACCCTGCACAATAAAATTGCGGGTCATACGCCCGTGCGCACGTGCAGTCGACACCGCACGCGACTCAGCCGCCGGCGAAGACCGATCAGCCACAATCTCACGGAAACGCTCATCCACCGGCGGGGACGTACGACCCAAAAAAGTCGTCACCTGCCCGCCCGACTCACCAATACGAGCCGCACGCTCCGTAAACTCCATCGCCTGCGGAAAAAGCGCCGCCACATGCGGCAACAGGGCACCAATCTCACCGCTGCGGCCGCCATACATAATCGCCAGCATGCCCACCTTCGCGTGGGAACGCTCCGTCAAACCCACACCCTTCATGCGCGCCAGCTCGGCAATACCCGCATACAGGTCAGCGCCACGACCCGCCGAAGCGAGCGCCTCATCACGACTCAACGCCGCCAGAATACGCGGCTCAATCTGCGATCCATCCGTCACCGTCAGCACCTGACCCTCCGGCGCCTGCACCGCCTGACGAATCTCCGCAGGCAGCTGCAACGCACCACCGCCGGAAGCGCCCCAACGCCCGGTCGCGGCGCCACCCACCTCAAGATGCGGGCGGAACGCACCTTCAGAAACCCAGGTATCAGCCCACGTCCAGCCGTTAGCAGTCCAAATACGGTACAGCTTCTTATAGCGCAAAATCGGGTCAATCAGCGCCCAACGCTTCTCCCGCTGAGCCGGAATCGCATCCGCCCAACTCTTCAACTCCCACGAACGCGTAGACTTCACCGAAACCCCCGCAGACTGCAAAGCACGCAAAAGATCCTGCGGCGAATCCGGATTCAACGACGGCATAAACAGCATGCGCTGAATCTGCTCCGCCAACTCCTGCATCTTCTGCGGACGCTCCCCAGGCACCGGACGCGGACCCAATAACTCGCACAGATGCTCATGATGCGCCTGCACATTAAACGGGATGCCGTAATAACCAATCTCAGCCGCCACCAGCGCACCGGCAGACTCCGCCGCCGCCAAAAGACGCAACCGCTCCGGGTGCCTCGACTCGCTAATAGCGCGCGCCTGCGCCAGCCACTCACGCATCAGCACACGCACCACCGGATGCTCCGGCAGCAGAGTCACCGGGCCCGCCGCCAACTGCGGGGCAAAAGGCTCATGAGGCGCCGCCTCCAGGAAATTCGGGGAGGAATCGGTGGGGGAGGAATCGGCGGGTGCGGCGGAAGAGGTAGCGGGAGCACTCAAAAAATCAGTGCCGAACAGCTCCTCCTGGCCCTGAATCTGCCGCGCCACCGGCAGATACCCCTGAGGCTCCACCGCCTCACGCACATCAGAAAGATCTAGCACCGAGCTGTACTCCACAAAACCGCTCGGATGCGTAGCGGCAGTCGCCAAAATTCGCTGCACCAGACGCAAATCATGGCACAGATGCACCCGCACCCCGCGGCGCAGAAGCAGTGGGTCAACGTGGCGGGTATCAGCCCAAATCCAGCGGGGAAAACGCGCCTGCGCCGAATCTGCCGCTTGCCGCTCTACCTCTCGCACATACGCCGGAAGATTTGCCGCACTCACCCGATCCGCCCGCGTAATCCGCGGAATAAAGGTCGGGTCCTGCAACTGCTCAGCGGTCGGCGCCGAAAAATGAAAAGCACCCCACGAGGTCACCGGCTGAGCACCGCGCGGGGACGCACCCGCGGCAATAGCCGACGTGACCGGGTGCGCGGGGGTGCCGGTCTGGGCGGTAATACCCGCGCCGGTGGCAGGACTGAGCAGAACGTACATTCTTCCATTATCGAGGATGTGTCGGTAGAACGGGTGGTGCGTGGTTATCACCAGAATGTACGAGTGGTTTGTCATAAAAGCGCCGGATGCGTGCGTTTTGTTCGTTTGAGGTGCGTGCATCGTGGATATTTTGGGGTGCGCGAGGAGTTATCCACAGAACGTTCATTCTCTTAAAAATCGAGGCGGGCGCAATGCTCTCCTAGAGCCATGAACCCCGTCATGAACCCCTCCAGCAATCCCGCCGGGCACCCTGCCAACAATCCCGGCAGCCCCAACGGTTGCCCGCCGCGTGCCGCACAGGGCGCGAATCAGCCGGGCGCACAGAATACGGGCGTCCAGAACACCCGCACGCACTCGCTACCCGCCCTGCTCATTCCCGAAGACTATCGCGCCCGCGCCGTCGCCCTGCACGCCCGCGAGCTGATTCTGCGCTCGCCGCAGATGAGCGCTATCGCCCTGGGTGGTTTTAGTGGCGGATTCAGTGTCGGGCTCGAGAAGGCTGGGGAGCGGCCGTCCGTAGAGGGCATGGTTGCCGCGGGCAGTGCAAACACCGCGAGTGCCGCGGGCAGTGGGTTACTCCAAGAATCCCAACCCCTCCGCGAGATCCTCGAAAACGCCGTGGACGAGGCAATCTGCACCATCGACGGTGGATACCAGGGGAACACCTGGGGGAACGCGAGCGCAGAAGGAACGGGCGCAGACGGAACTAATGCGACGAAGCCCCGAAAATTCCGCACCAAAACGGTGCAACCCGCGCCCACCTCCTGGAGCTACCCCAGCGTGGAATACGTGCCCGTCAACCGGCAGACCGCGCTGCGCTACCTTGCCGCGGAACTCTACGGCCTCGGCGCCCTCGACCTGCTCCTTGACGAGGGGCAACGCGCCGGAACCATCACTGATATTTACGTGAACTCGCCCTGCGATATCTGGGCGGGCATCAACGGAACCACCCGCCCCGTGGCGCTGAGCCTCGGTAATGAGCGGCGTGTGCGTGACCTCGCCGAGCGGCTCATCCGCAGGCACGGCGGGCAGCTGGACGCCGCGCATCCGGCGGCTGACATCAGCGACGAGCACGGCAGGCGCATCCACGCGATTATCCCGCCGCTGAGCGAACGCACCCGACTCTCCGTGCGCCTACCCGCCCGTGAGCGCCCCACCCTGGCGCAGCTGCAGGCCGCCGGGCTGTGCGATGAGGCGACCGCCGCCTACCTGCGCCGCATGATTGCCGAGCGCCGCGGGTTCCTCATTAGTGGGGGCACCGGCACCGGCAAAACCACCCTACTCAACGCACTGCTGGGGCTGTGCACGCCGCAGGAGCGCCTCATTCTGCTCGAAGACACCCCGGAACTCGCGCCGCAGCATGAACAGGTTATTGCCCTCAAAACCCGTGCCGCCAACTCCGAAGGCGCCGGTGAAATCGGGTTGGGTGAGCTGATTGTGCAGGCGCTGCGTATGGGCCCGGATCGGCTCGTGGTCGGCGAGTGCCGCGGTGCGGAGGTGGTGCACCTGCTGACCGCCATGAATACCGGTCACCGTGGCGCCGGAACGACCCTGCACGCCAATAGCGCGCAGGCGGTGCCCCTGCGTTTGTGCGCCCTGGGTGCGCTCGCCGGACTGGATAGTAGAACGGTCGCTCTACATACGGCGACAGCTTTTGAACGCATTATCCATCTGGAACACCGGGACGGACGCCGCCGCATCGAGGGCGTCTACAGCCTGCACCCCGCAGTTGAGGGGAGCGAAGAGTATTTGCAGGTCAGGCGTATTTCTGTGGGCTCCGAAGTTGGGTACTAGCCCCCGTAAAGGGGAAACGGAAAACGTGAAAGGAGGAACCATGAAAAGGGAAGAAACGAGTCGAGGAAGCCTTCGCGAACGCTGGGCTGAGCACCTCGCCGGAGCAGCCAGCGCCGAGGAAATGCGCATGTGGCCGCTCATGCTACGCACCCTCGCCCTGAACCTGCGCGCCGGCATTCCCCTGCAGGAGGCGGTGCACGCCGACCCTGGCACCGGGCAGTTTGCACAGTTCGGGCAAAACGAACCGGTGCCGGATGCGGGGAAAATGCACGCGAAGAAAATAACAGCCCGGAAAAGCGCTGGGAAAAGCGCCCAAGCTCGACGGGCACGAGGCTTCTCGCCCCTCTCCGAAGACTACGGGCACAAGCGGTGCGCCGAAGATATCCGTCGTTTCACGCAGGCGCTTGCCGCACTTGCCTCCTGGGGCGCACCCGCACACCTCGCCTGCGCCCAGCTACTCGAAAACAGCAGCCGGATGCGCCCGCACAGCCGCGACCGCCTGTACGACCTGCAGCTGAGCCTGCGTATGAGCGAGAGCGCCGGTGCGCCGCTCGCCACGAGCCTGGAACGCGCCGCAGAACACGCCGAAGAACGCATCGACGCGCTCCTGGGGCGGCAGAGCGCCCTTGCCGCGCCGCGTGCCACTGGCAGGATTCTCTCCTGGCTGCCGCTACTCGGCCTGGGGTTGGGTGTGCTCATGGGAAGTGACCCCGTGGGCGTGCTGACCGGCTCCATCCTCGGGGCGCTTACCGGTTTGTTCGGGCTGGGGCTCGCCTTCGCCGGGCGCCGCTGGACCGCCGCGCTCGTGCATCGGGCGGAGGTGGAGAGCACACGAGCTGGGCATACAGGAGGCGAGCAGGCCTTGAATGCACCGACTGTTGATACCGCCCTCGTGCTGGAACTGCTCGCCGCGCAACTACGCGCCGGGCTTGCACCGCTTGCCGCCCTAGGCACCCTCGCTGAGGCGCTCAATAGTCGCTCCCTGCACGCGGTCTGCCAGCGCCTACAGATGGGCAGCGGATGGGGGAGCGCCTGGTCGGGCTCCGCGGCGGGAACCTTCGGCGAGCTGCGGGATGCACTCGCCCCCGCCTACACGGGTGGCGCACCCAGCACTGCGCTGCTGCTCTCCCTTGCCGATGCGCACCGCCTCAGCGAACGTCGCGCGGCAGAACGCGCCGCCGGAAAGCTCTCCGTAGCGCTCGTGGTGCCCCTCGGGCTGTGCTCGCTACCCGCCTTTATCTGCTTGGGCATTGTGCCCATCCTCATTTCACTACTGCCCACGCTGACCGGCTAAAGAATCGTGCCCATAAGCGCTGTTGACTAGCTGAAATGCCGAAAAGTTTAGACCCTCGCCCATCTGCCGTGAACGCCGATGAGCACCCACCCTGCCCCGAACGAACGGGGCATAACGAAAGGAAAACCAATGACGAACACCCTCTGCGACGCAATCCGCCACGACCTGCACACTGCCGATATTTCGGTCGGCGCCCCGGCCGGTGCTCCGCGTGAAATTCAGCCTGCCGCACCCGGTGCAGAAGCGCAGACCATTCTGGGCCCCGTGCCGCTGTCCGTTGCCATCGCAACCACTATGAAGCAGCTGCACGAAGAATGCCCCGAGCTTTTCAACGATACCGGGTTCTTCAGTAATGCCGAGCTTTTCGGTGATGCTGAACTGTCCGCCGGTGCTGAGCTGAAGCACGCCGGCCCCAGGATTGACCCCGCCGAAATGGAGATCGATATGAACACGGATCGTCTGAGCCCCGAGCAGGCGTTGACCATTGCCCGTGCACTCGCCGAGGGCTGCACCCTGGACGAATGCGGCACCACCTGCCGCAGCCTGGGTGAGCACGCGCCCGGCTGCGCCGAATATGTGTCCGCTGAGGGGGAGGTGCTTGAAGAGTACGCCCCGGCGGGCGACCCGGAGGAGGGCGCCTCCACCGCGGAGTACGGCATTGTGATGCTCGCGGCGGTCGGTTTTGCGGGTCTGCTGGTGCTGATTCTCAAGTCAGATGAGGTGCGTTCCATGCTCCTGGATATTGTGCGTAACGCCCTGTCTATTGCGGGCAATACGGGACTGTTCTAGAGGCCTTGGTCTAGAGATATTGAAAACCGCCGCAGGGTTTTGGGCTAGATGCTAAGTTCTGCGGAAAGTCAAGCCAGAAAGGAGGAATAAAGAATGAACGCTCATGTGAATTTGGGTGCTTTGTGGCGCACTTGCTCCGCTGGGAAAGCCGGGGCGAAATCGGCGCTCTCGACCCCGCACAAGAGCCCGGCAGAAGAGGGGGTGATTACCGCCGAATTTGCGGTTGCCCTACCCGCCGTGACGGTGGTGCTCGCCCTCTGCCTGGGTGCCGCCTCCACGGGGGTTGCACAGCTCAAAGTGGAGGAGTCCGCGCGAACAGTTGCACGAGCTGCCGCCCGCGGAGATTCCGAGGCGCAGATTCGCTCCGCCGTCAGCCGCATCGACCCGGCGCAGAGTGTGCAGATTTCCGTTTCTCCTGATGCTGTAGCCGCGGCAGAGGCGGGGCGCACCCGGCAGGTGCACGTGCGGGTGAGCCGCCCCGCCCCCGGCGTGATCGGCTCGGCAACCGGCTGGGTGCTACGGGCGGATGCCCACGCCCGCATTGAAGGCAGCACCGGCAGTGAAGAAAGCCCCGGCGATGATGGTGAATAAAAACTCGGTCCTTGCCTGGCCCGCGGAAGAACAACCCGAAGAGGGTAGCGGTACCGTCCTCGCTCTTACCATTATTGCCTCACTGCTGGTGGTGACCGTGGTGATTGCCGGGCTCATCGGGGTGGTGTCCGCGAACCGCAGGGCTTCCGCAGCCGCCGATTTGAGTGCGCTCGCGGCGGCGGACGCCTACCGCGGACTCACTGAGGGGGATCCGTGCGCGGTCGCGGCGGATCTTGCCGAACGTCACGGCGCGCACCTGGAATCATGTACTTTTCCGGATCGCCCCGAAACGGTGGAGGTGACGGTCGCCGTCCCGGTCGCCGGGCCCATGGGGATGCTGGGCCCGGCGAGGGTGCGCGCCCGCGCCGGGGCTGAGCATCCCGAAGAAGAGCGCGCCGAAGAAGAACACGCGGCAGGCAACGCGGAGGAGCTGAGCCCTGATAAGGTAGCTGAGCTGGAGGAGGAGCTGGAAGCCGAGCGGGACTCAGCGTCGGAACTTACCGAGCCAGAAAATCCAACCGATTCAGAAAGCCCCGCAGAATCAGAGAATCCAGCCGAGCCAGAAAACCTGACCGACTAGGCTATTTACGCTCATCGGGAGTTGTCATCCCAGCACGTCCCACGCCTCCAGCTCGCCCTCCGCCTCCGCCATGCTCCGCAGCATCGCCGTTAGTAGCGCCCGCGCGCCGTGCTTGCTGAGCGGCTCGTTACGGTTGCCGCACTTGGGCGAGTGCACGCAGGAGGGGCAGCCGTTTTCGCATCCGCAGCTTTCGATGGCTTCGAGGGTGGCGCCCAGCCACTGCGCAACCGCGTTGAAGCCGCGTTCGCTAATGCCCGCGCCGCCGGGTGCGGCGTCGTAGACGAAAATGGTGGGCCTGCCGGTGTCCACGTGAAGCAGCGTGGAGAGTCCGCCTAAGTCCCAGCGGTCGCTGGTGGCGATGAGTGGCAGCAGTCCGATGGCGGCGTGTTCGGCGGCGTGCAGGGTGCCGGGGCTGTCCTCTTCGGTCACGCCCCCGCCGAACAGGTAGCTGGGCTCGAAGGTGAACCAGACCGCCTCGGTCATGAGCACTTCCGGTGGCATGGGTTGCGCCTCTTCGCCCAGGTATTCGCCGCCGTAAACGGAGAAGCGCCGGTAGCCGGTGACCTGGTCGGTGACCTGAACCTGCCCGCGGTGCATGGTGAGCGGGGCGAGCTGCTGCGCGTCGGGAACGAGCTCACCGGGAGCGGACTCACCAGGAGCGAACTCACCGGGAACCGCTTCCCCAACATTTTGCGTACCGTAACTGACCCGGGCACGCTCCGCCAGAATACGCACCTCGGTGCTCTCAATGGCGCGCGTGTAGTAGTCCGGGTAGACGCGACTGAGTAGAATCACGCGCTCGCCCTCGCTGAGGGACTCGACCACGTACTGCGCGTTCTGGTGAATGTAGATTGCGCCCGGGTGCCCCTGGCTCATGGCGTGCGCGGCGTCCATGGTGCCAATCAGGGTGCCGTCTTCGGCGTCGATGAGCTGGTAGGGCCCGTCGCCGGTGCCGCGGATATCGACTAGCTCGGCGGCTGATTCGGCGTGCGTCCAGTACCAGCCGTCCGGGCGGCGACGCAGATACCCCTGCTGCACCAGTCGATCCAGCAGAGCGGTGGTATGCGGTCCGAAGAGGCTTAGTTCTTCGGTGCGGATGGGTGCCTCCTGCGCGGCTGCGCACAGCTGCGGGGAGAGCACGTACGGGTTTGTCGGGTCGAATACGGTCGCCTCAACCTCCTGCCCGAAAATCGCCTCCGGGTGGTGCACCAGGTAGGTGTCGAGCGGGTTGTCATCGGCAATGAGTACGGCGAGCGCGTCCTGACCGCTTCGACCCGCGCGGCCCACGCGCTGCATAAAGGAGGCGCGGGTGCCCGGCCAGCCCGCCACGAGTACGGCGTCCAGTCCGGAGATGTCGATGCCCAGCTCCAGCGCGGAGGTGCTCGCCAAGCCGAGCAGTTCGCCGTTGCGGAGTTTGCGTTCGAGTTCGCGGCGTTCTTCGGGGGTGTACCCGGCACGGTATGCAGCGACGCGGTGGGAGAGGCCCGCCTCCACCTCGTCGAGGTAGCGTTGGGTCTTCTGCGAGAGGATTTCTACGCTGCGGCGTGAACCGGCGAAAACCAGGGAGCGGGTGCGGGAAAGCACCAGGTCGGTGAGCATTTGCGCGCCCTGCTCCACGGGGGAGACGCGGCGCGGCGCCTCCTGCTCAGCCTTCGACTGGACCGCCTGCTGCTGGGTGCTGCGGGCGCCCTTGGCGAGCTGATCGTGCGCCTTGGGCGGCATGAATTCGGGCTCCCAGAGCGCGACGGTGGTTTCACCGCGTGCGGAGGTGGACTCGGTAATGGCGGTGACCGCCTGCTGTGGCACGCCAATGAGCTTGGAGAAAGATTCGACCGGGTTGGAGCTGGTCGCGGAGGCGCCGTAGAACACGGGCACGGTGCGGTAGAGCGCGCAGACGCGGCGCAGGCGGCGCAGCAGGTTGGCGATGTGCGCACCGAAAACGCCGCGGTAGCTGTGCGCCTCGTCGAGCACCACGTAGCGCAGCCCGCGCAGGAAGGATGCCCACTGCCGGTGGTTGCTCAGGATCGAGTAGTTGAGCATGTCCGGGGTGGTGAGGATGAAGTTGGCGTGTTCGCGGATCCAGCGGCGTTCGCCAACGGGGGTGTCGCCGTCGTAGCTCGCCGCGTGGAGTCCTGGCAGGTTGTAGGAGGTGAGGGCGGTGAGCTGGTCGGCGGAGAGTGCCTTCGCCGGTGAAATATAGAGAACGTTCGCTCTATTATTGAGGTTTTCCGCCCCCGAATACGCGGAAGTTGAGCTCGCCGGCTCGCCACAGGATGCACGATAAATAGCGTCCAGGGTGGGCATTAGGTAGCTCAGAGTCTTGCCCGAGGCGGTACCCGTCGCCACAATCACGTGCCCGCCGCTGCCTGCACTCTTCGCGTCTTCGGCGCGCGTTGCTGCCGATGCTTCGATACGCTCAGCTTCGATGCGCCCCGCCTGCCAGCCGTAGCGCGCCGCACTCGCCGCCAGCGCCGCATCAAGACCCGCGTGGGCGGCGTCTGCCGCCTGCACCTGGTGGGCGTAGGGCTCGGCAATACCGAGCGATTCAAAAGCCTCCACCACACGCGGATGCAACCACTGCGGCCACGGCGCGTAGCTCGCCTCCCTAGCGGCAATGGTGTGAATATGGGTCACCTGCTCGGGCAGGGTTCCGGTGCGTTCCGCCTCTGGCAGAAGGGATGCCAACACCTGCTGTGCGCTCGCGGGCAGCTCGCGGTAACGGAGCGTTTTTGGGTGCGCCGTAGGCAGCCCCTGCTCGGGCTGGTGTGTGGGTTGCTGCTCGGAGTGCTGTTTAGGGTGCTGGTTGGCGTTCTGCGAAGGGGTGCTGTGCGGCATGGGTTCCATTGTAGAGCGGCGGGCGAAAACCCGACCTGCCGCCGGTCATGTGCCGTCCTGAATCTGCGCCCCGTGGCTGTCTCAACCCCGCCCCAGCATCGCTCCTGCACCGCTTCCAGCATCGCCGACCCCGTAGTCAGCGCGCACATATCAAAAAATCTGCATGCTTTAGGCGTATATGACGATAAAATAGTTTCGTGGCTCAAAATAAGATTATTCTGTATTACCAGTTCGCCCCCATCGCCGACCCGCAGGCGGTCATGCTCTGGCAGCGTGCCCTCTGCGAGAAGCTCGGCCTGCGCGGGCGCATCCTCATTTCCAAGCACGGCATTAACGGCACCCTCGGCGGCGAAATCAACGCGGTCAAGGCGTACACCAAGGAAACCCGCAAGTACCCCGGCTTCAAGAACATGGAGTTCAAGTGGTCCGAGGGCGGCGCGGAGGACTTCCCCCGCCTGTCCGTGAAGGCACGCGACGAGATTGTGGCTTTCGGTGCTCCCGACGAGCTGCAGGTGGACGAGAACGGCGTCGTTGGCGGCGGCGTGCACCTGAAGCCTGAAGAGGTCAACAAGCTTGTTGAAGAGCGCGGCGACGAAGTGGTCTTCTTCGACGGTCGTAACGCGTTCGAGGCGAAGATCGGCAAGTTCAAGAACGCTATCGTTCCCGACGTGCGCACCACCCATGACTTCATCCGCGAGATCGAGTCCGGCAAGTACGATCACATCAAGGACAAGCCGGTCGTCACCTACTGCACCGGCGGTATTCGCTGTGAGATTCTTTCTGCGCTCATGAAGAACCGCGGCTTCAAGGAGATTTACCAGATCGACGGCGGCATCGTGCGTTACGGAGAGAAGTACGGCGATAAGGAACTCTGGGAAGGCTCGCTCTACGTCTTCGACAAGCGCATGCACATGGAGTTCACCCCGGACACTGTCACTATCGGCAAGTGCGAACAGTGCGGCGCCCCCTCGAACAAGTTCGAGAACTGCTCCAACGACTCCTGCCGCGAGCTGGTTCTGCTCTGCCCCGAGTGTGCAGCTGATGACGCGAAGCGCCACTGCGTGCCCGAGTGCTCGGTGGACCGTGAAGCAGCTGAGGTGAACGCCTAATGGCAGCCGCTAAGGGCGGCGCGGTTCAGATTTCTGAACCTCGCATTGAGGAGCACCCGGGGCTGGTCGTTGCCGGCGTTTCGCAGGTGTTCCCCCTGGATGGCGACTTCTCCTCGCTGTGGGATGAGCTGAATCAGAAGGCGTCCCCGGCGATGCTGGATGTTCTGAACGTGACCCAGTACCTGGGCGTGTGCACTCAGCCGAACCCGAAGGGGCAGGTCCGCTACACTGCGGGCTTCCTGGTGTCGGAGCCGGCGAGCGCGGCGAAGCTTGGTCTGGGCGTGCTGGAGTTGCCTGCGAGCACCTACGCGGTGGTTGAGGTGACCGGCCCGATTTCGGAGTCCATTCCGGCTGGCTTTGCGAGCTTTGAGGAGGCGTTCTTCGCGAAGAATCCGCAGTACCGCCCGGTTGGTGGTCTTGAGGTGTATGGTCGCGGCGATATGCAGGCGGCTGATTACCGTATGGAGCTGTGGGTTCCGCTGGTGAAGCGTTCCTAGGGCAGTTTGTTTCTGTCGTTTTAGTTGCAGTTTTAGCTGTTGAATAGAAGGGCCCGGTGGTGCGATGTGTTCGTGCCGCCGGGCTTTTTTTGTGCCCTTTTTCGGCTATATTTTGTGCCAGCATTTTGTGGCGGTATGTGTGCGTCGGGTGGGTGGGGCGTGCGGGCGGCTGAGATGTGCGGGTGAGGCGTGTAGCGAAAGCGGGGGAGCGGTGCTCTGCACGTAATACTCCAAAACAAAATACTTGACATGTAAAGTATTTGGGTTTAGATTTAAACCACCAGCCCGGCACTGCACGAACCCGAGCACAACTCGCTAAGGAAAAAACCATGAGCACCAACCCCAACAGCACCCCGCAGCGCGACGAATCCATCCGCATCAGCCACCTCGAGCCCATGCGCGGCGACGAGAAGAAGCTCGGCTTCCTCTCCTTCGGTCACTGGGCTGAGGTCCCCGGCTCTCGTGTACCGAACGCTGCAGAATCTCTGCACCAGGCAATCGACCTTGCCGTAGGCGCCGAAGACATCGGACTGGACGGCGCGTTCTTCCGCGTGCACCACTTCGACCAGCAGCAGGCAACCCCCTACCCGCTGCTCTCCGCAATCGCTGC
>ERZ773027.748-NODE-748-length-19373-cov-6.349001_pt1 | contig 19373 bp, 11 predicted proteins | sample MGYA00511032_ERZ773027 | MGnify/ENA primary metagenome ERZ773027 (study PRJEB29015, sample SAMEA2738138) | human oral metagenome | biome: human oral; feature: human-associated habitat; material: saliva | place: China | collected 2190 ... | reverse complement strand
AGTCCGCTCCCCAGCGTCGTCTCTCGTGGGATGCCGACTATGTAGGCTATCGAAGCCAAGAGGGGCGTAACTTTACTTCCCGAGGCTTGATGCCTAATGGTACTCCCATCCCTGGGTCGGACTTCCACTTCGATGCGCTGACCGATCAGCACACCGACTCCTACATCACGAGCCTAGACTATACCGAGCCGATTGGTAAGGGGACGCTGGGCTTTGGGGCTAAGGGGACATGGACCCGCACCACCAACCGAAGCGACTACGATGCCAAGAGCTCTATGGGTGAGCGTCACGACAAGATCACCTTCGACGAACATGTCTATGCGCTCTATGCTGACTTCAAGCATCCGCTCTCCGACAAGTGGGATCTCCGCACGGGTCTTCGTATGGAGTACACCCACACGGCAGGCGAAAACAATGGCCGTCGTCTGGAGCACCTCAAGAGCTACCTCAATGTCTTCCCCACGCTCTTCTTGGGATTCAACCCCAACGACCGCCATGCCTTCAGCCTCAATGGTACTGTCCGCCTCAATCGCCCTCACTTCGGCCAACTCTCCCCGTTCGCTAACTATGAGAACCAGTACAGCGTCATGCGAGGGAAGGAAGACCTGCGTGCTGCCAAGCGTGCCCAGCTTGCTCTCGGCTACACCTTCCTTGGGGCGCTGGACTTCCAGCTCGACGGTGGCTATCTCTGGGATGGTATCACACAGGTCATCCGCCTAGACCCTAAGACGAACAAGGGAAGCTATACGCATGACAATGCCGAGAAGACCTGGACCTTCGGCCTGGAGAATAGCTTCTTCTTCAATAAGGTCAGCTTCTTCCAGACCTACATCTCCCAGCGTGTCTGGTACTCCGATATGAAGATCGGCCCTGAGTCCACTTCGCTCTACGGGGGAGCAGGCTTGAGCTATCATGTCAGCCTCAACAATACCTTCTACTTCAACCGCAGTAAGACCTTCCAGGGGACCTGTTCCTTCTACTATCGGACACCTGGCTACGATGGAGGCTTCCATATGGGGCACGTCATCTCTGGCGGAGCGGGCCTATCCTACACGCTCCTCCAAGGGAAGCTCCGCCTCGCTCTCGACGCCTACAATCTCCTCCGCAATAATCTCCGTCTGGACATCACGACACCTGACTCCCAGATGCACGCAGACAACGAGAATAATAGACTCACCCTCAACCTTGGCGTGACCTACTCCTTCGGTGCTCCCATCCAAGGCAAGTCCGAGCGCAAGAGTGCCCAAGAGCTCCGCTCCCGCATGTAGCACCTCGCCATCCCCCACCGCCCACCCTTCCCCTCCCCTGCTGTCGCTACCGACGAGATAGCTCCAGCTATCATAGCGACGGGGAGGGAAGGAGTGTGCGGTAAAACTTCATTCGCCGTATGAAGCACTTATTAGCCCTCGTCCTCTGCTGTCTCCTCGTGCAGGTCGGCCTGACTGCCCAGGTGACGTATTCGGGGCGAGTCGTATCGTCTGAGGACAAGACGCCACTAGCCTTAGTCAATGTCATCCTCTTAGCTCGGGACTCCTCCTTCCTAGCGGGTGGGGTCACCGATGAGCGTGGGCGCTATTCGATTGTGATGGAGCAGGGCAAAGCTCCCCAATGGATACGAGCGACCTGTGTCGGGTATGAGTCGCTACTTCGACCGATCAGCCTGTACCCTCAGGTAGGAGCAGAGCTTGCCCTAGCGATGCACACCGGAGAGCTACAGGATGTGACGATCCGAGCTAAGCGAAAGGCCTTCTCGCTTAAGGATGGTGCATTCGTGGCTAATGTCTCGGCAGTACCCTCGCTCAGAAATAGCGGTTCGATAGATAACCTGCTGAACCGCATACCCTTCGTTCAGGGATCTGGCGGATCCTATTCGGTGCTCGGCACGGGTGGTGAGGCTACCCTCTACCTAGATGGTCAGCGGGTGCAGGACGCAAGTATCCTCCAGCACCTACGCTCCCAAGATATAGCGAGTGTCGAGGTCATCAATACCCCTGGTGCCCAATATAAGGCATCCACGAAGTCGGTGATCAAGATCCAGACGATCAAGAAGCAGGACATGACCAGCCTATCTGCTTCGCAATACGCCCTCCTTCAGAATCGTCTCAGCACCTATACCGGTGTGAGCGTCGCTCACTCTAGCGCCCGGACTTATTGGACCCTCAATGCAGGCTACAGCCACGCGGCGATGGTCAGCGGGAATACAGACTACTACGCCCTACGGAAGGCCGGCGGTGGCCTGTCGGAGACCTCCAGCACCGACGAGATGACCAACCGAAGTGACTTCTTCATGGGTGGCCTAAGTCTGAATATATCCCCAGCTAAGGAGACGAACATCGGCTTTGTCTCCAACCTCAAGGTGAGTGCTGTGAAGTTCGATTACGCTTCTGAGGGGCTGATCCACAAGGAGAGCGGGATCGTACGCCTGAATACTCCCTATACCTCCCAAATAGATTCACGTCCCTACAAATCCACTTCTAGCCTCTATTACAATGGGAAGATAGGGACGACGAGTGTGAATGTCACCGATGAGATCCTTCTGGGGAGTGCGACGAAGTCCTCCGTATACGACGAGGTAGGTACTTCGGCACATGCGCAGACCAAGGGGGCTCATCGCTATGGCATGAACTCCCTGATGCTGTCCTTCCAGACACCTGTCAAGGGGGTGAAGCTGGGCTACGGAGCTGAGCTGGCCTTGAGCTTCAATAAGAATGAGCTGCAGCAGACAGAGCAAGGCATCGTGACTGACGTCATTAGCTCCACGGTGAAGAATGGCCAAACGCTACTGGGCACCTTCGTTGATGTGAGGGCTCAGTGGCTGGGGCTGTCGTGGTATGCAGGCTTGCGATATGAGTATGAAGCCTCTTCCTATACGCAGAATGGTACGCGTGTCACTCGTCAGAAGCCTTCCCCTCACTTCCTAAGCCCCAGCTTCTCGTTGTCTTATTCGGGCGAAGACCTCCAAGCTACACTGTCTTATCGTAAGAGCCTCAACCGACCAGCGTACTCGTCCTTGAATAACTTCACACTCCTCGAGAATCAGTACGTCTACCAGCAGAGTAATCCCTTCTTACTCAACGAGACGAAGGATATCGTACAGCTCCTCACCACATACAAGACGCTCTCCTTCAGTGCCAGCTACAACTACGTCCAGAATACCTCGAAAGCAGTATTAGCCCGACACGAGACGAAGGCCGACGTGGTGCTCAAGCGTACGATAAATATCCCCAGCTATTCGACGCTCTCGCTGGGGCTGGATTGGAGTGATTCATTCGGTCCGTACTCTCCATCAATAGAGGTGGGATTCCAAAAGCAGCTCCTCAAGTACAGTGGCTTGACCTTCGATCGCCCGATGCTGGAGCTCTCGACAAGCCATTATGTAGAGCTGGGGAAGGGCTGGAGTGTGAACGCTGACGCCAGCTACTCAAGTAGAAGGCATCACCTCTTCAATGAGTACTCTGCTCAGTGGAGCTACAGCCTGATGCTATCCAAGGAGATAGGGAACTTCACCTTTGACCTCAGCCTGCAGAACCTCTTCCTTGACAACAAGCAGTACAGGACGCGCAGGATGGCAGGCATCTTTGCGCAGGAGATCGAAGCGCGGGACTTCTCGGGCGCCGGCTTGAATGTCTCCTACCGCATCCATTCCCTCAAGGCAGCCTACCGCAATAAGAAGACCAGCAGCGAGGGCCAGCGCTTTTAGCCCACCTCCCATCCACACCCCGACGAAGTCCTTACCCTCCTCCGCGAAGAAGGGTAGGGGCTTACCTGCATCAAGTAGAGGGCTTGAGCCGAACGTATACCCTTCCTCCTCGGGACGTATTACGAATCGTGAGCAAAACGTATACGTTTCCTCCATAAGGCGAGACCATTGCGCAAGGCCACCTCTTCATTGCACGTACCTTCTCAGCCTAAAGACTCCGATTTTCGAGGCAAGAAGGTGCAAGCTGTAAGGAGGTGGCCTTGCGCAATGGTCTCAAGAGGAGGAATTCGCTGAAGAGGAGGGAGTCGTTGATTCGTTCTTCGACTTCGTAATCACTCAGACCGTACCAGGTCTGAAGCAGTAGGATCTTGAACATCATCAAGGCATCATAGGCTGGATTGCCTGTGGCGTTCTGGGTCTTTGTATACTTCTTGTTGAGTAGTGTGCGAATACCTCGCCAGTCAACGCAAGCGCTGATCTGTCGAAGGAACGAGTGCTTCAGGCGGTCGCGACGCACCTGCGTATAAACTTGCAGGAAGCTCGGAGCGGATTCGGTTTGTTTGGTAGGCATAGCTATACGACTGTTTTGGTTATGAAGACACTAAATATCAGCGGCATACGAAATGGTTGAAACCTTGTGCACCTTGGAAATGTCTTGCAATGGTCTCAGGAGGTGCTCAGTAGTAAAGACTTATAGGCTTCATATTCATCACTCTAAAGAGGGGCTAAACAAACCAGTACTGATTGCCAATCGGACCAGTACTGGTCACCGTGCGAAGTAGTACTGGTCAATATATGCAACCAGTACTGGTCAACTCAGAGACTAGTACTGGTCGCAAAACCAGCCCCACATAACATAGCCCTGCCACTTCATCAATCACCTGGGAATAAACCTCCTAAATCGGCCTTACACCGAAGGGGAAAAACCCACCAATCATAAGAAGCTTTTCTACGGACTCCAAGACTAAGGCAAATTAACCGCTACTCCCCCGCTCGCTACTCCTTATATACGTATATATGTATAGGGAGGAGCTCACACGAGACGAAGTCGGCACTTCCTTGGGATACCTCATAGAGCTATAGAGCGGCACGTTCGAGACAACGCATATTGCGAAGTCAGTATTTTATTTATCTTTGCCTTTGATAAAAGATAACATCAAGCGCCCTGCGCTTTACAAACCTAAACATAGATAGAAATGAAGAAATCCCTTGCACTTCTGGCACTTGCCTGCCTCTTCATCGGGACGACATCCTGCCGCAAGAAGGACGAACCTAAGCCCGTAGTACCCGTTCTGCCCAACACTATTGATGCCTCTGCTGATGCCGCAACCATCAAGAATGCCCAAGCAGTACTCACAGTACCAGCTAACTCGATTGTCTATATTTCCCCCAAGAAGGGTCTCAGCATCCTCGGAGCTACTATGGATAAATCTGACAGCACAAAGTTCACTGTCGGATCCAGTGGTCTCTTGGGTATCAACGGGAACGTAGAGATGCTTACCATTAAAAGTGACGATGCCACGGAAATCTCTCTCTCAAAGCCTTCCTCTCAGCTGAAGCGTCTCCGCATTCTTTCAGAGTCAAGAAATGCATCCGCTGCTAAGACGACAATAGATCTCTCAGGAGCCACTGAACTCGAAGGACTCTTAGTGGCAGGCTACACGATGGACCTCCTCGACCTCACCAAGCAGACAAAGCTCAGATACCTAGCACTTGGTGGTTTTAACTGGAAGAACTATAACTTCGTTGAGATGACCAAGTTCCTCGGCTCGCCCATCGAAATGGACACCAGTATCGAGGAAGTAAAGCTCCCTGCAAACAACGTCATCGAATACGTTGCCGGTCGTACACCTTTCCAGAGTGGCAAGTTCGATATCGACAACCTACCCAAGCTGAAGAAGTTTTTCTGGCAGTCTCCTGCCTTTGCAAACCTCGCGTTTGCTAAGAGTCAAGATCTAGAAGTCCTATTTGCAACAGCCCCTTGGGTTAAGCTCAATGCAGACCTCGGCAACAAACCTAAGCTTCAGAATATCACGCTCTATAATGCCACCCTATCCAAGCTTGCTGTAAGCAACGCAACAGCAGCAAATCTACTGAAAGACTCAAGCGCTCCAGCTGAAGTCGTAGAGCTTGATAACATTGATCCAGCGCAGGCTATATCTTACATCAAGCGTACGGCTGGTACGACCACCAAAAGCATCACGCTGAAGAATATGTCGCTCACCGAAGCTCAGATCCTTGACCTCATCTCTGGTCTCGGTGCAACGAATGGCACCCTCAAGGTTAAGGCTGATCTGCTTACCACGGCTGTCAATGCTGCTCTCTCTGCTAAGGGCTGGACGGGTGCTGCCCTCTAAGCCATAGCCCAAGAGGCTAACACCATATCGCTACGCCCCCACCTACGGATGACTATCCGCCAGGTGGGGGCGTAGTGTTTCCCTTAGAAATGTCTTATCTTTGTTAGTAGTTATTCACAATTAGAGAATACAACTCTCATCATACATCCAACGGACACATGGAACAAGACACCTTCTTAGCCCAGGTACGTGCCAAGGCCCAAGGCTGGCTGACACCTGGATACGATGAACAGACGCGCGCTGAAGTGCAGCGCCTCCTCGATGCAGAAGATACCACAGAGCTCGTCGAAGCCTTCTATAAGGACTTAGAGTTCGGCACGGGTGGTCTGCGTGGGATTATGGGCGTAGGCTCTAACCGCATGAACCGCTACACCGTCGGGGCGGCTACACAGGGACTGGCGAACTACCTCAAGCAGGCTTTCGCTTCCCTCCCCGAAATTTCGGTAGTTATCGGCCATGATTGCCGTAATAATAGTGATGTCTTCGCACGCATCACCGCTGAGGTCTTCTCTGCTAACGGCATCAAGGTCTATCTCTTCGAGAGCCTTCGTCCTACGCCCGAGGTATCCTTTGCTATTCGTGAACTTGGCTGCCAGAGCGGCGTAATGATCACCGCCTCGCACAACCCCAAGGAATACAACGGCTATAAGGCTTATTGGTCTGACGGGGCACAGATGCTCGCTCCCCATGACCGCAACACGATCATCGAGGTCAATAAGATCACGCGCGCTGAAGATATCCGCTTCGAAGCTCGCCCCGAGCTTATCCACTTCCTCGGCGAAGAGTTCGACAAGCGCTTCATTGAGCGTGTCGCTTCACTCTCTGCTCCCCAGAAGGAGTCTATCGCACGCCACCACGACCTGAAGATCGTTTATACCCCTATCCACGGTACCGGCGTACGCATCATCCCCGAAGCGCTGCGTGCTATTGGCTTCACGAACATAATCAACGTCCCTGAGCAGGATGTCGTCAGTGGGAACTTCCCCACCGTCCACTCTCCCAACCCCGAGGAGCCCGCAGCCCTCGAGCTGGCTATCCGTCGTGCCGAGGAGACTGGTGCTGATATCGTCTTAGCGTCTGACCCTGACGCAGACCGTATCGGGGTAGCAGTACGCAACGAGGAGAGTAAGATCGTCCTCATCAACGGGAACGAGATTTGCTCCCTCCTGACCTACTACGCCATCGCCAATCGTCGCGACGCTGGCCTCCTCCAGCCTACCGACTACGTCGTCAAGACCATTGTAACCACGGAGCTCATCCGTGCTATCGCAGAGAAGTCTAACGTCATACTCTTCGACTGCTACACGGGCTTTAAGTGGATCGCAGACGTCATCCGTAAGAACGAAGGCAAGCTGAACTACATCGGTGGTGGTGAAGAGAGCTACGGCTTCCTCCGAGAGGACTTCATCCGTGACAAGAGCTCAGTATCGGCCTGCTGCATGTTTGCCGAGCTCGCTGCATGGGCAGCCGACCGTGGCATGTCTATCTACCAGCTCCTCCAGCAGGTCTTCGTAGAGTATGGTCTCTACAAGGACCAGGGTGTCAGTGTAGTCCGCAAGGGTAAGAGCGGTGCCGAAGAGATCGAAGCTATGATGAAGAACTTCCGTGAGAATCCCCTCAAGACTCTCGCAGGAAGCCCCGTCGTCGAGGTCCTCGACTACGCCAAGCTCCAGGGCCTCTGGCTCGACAAGGGCGAGGTCTTCACGCTCGATATGCCTACGACCAGCAATGTACTCCAGTACAAGACAGCTGACGGGACGAAGGTATCCATCCGTCCCTCTGGTACGGAGCCCAAGATCAAGTTCTACATCGGTGTACGTGGCAAGGTGACTTCTAAGGAAGACCTCCCCGCTGCTGAAGCCGCCTGCCTCGAGAAGATCCAGGTCATCCGTCAGGAGCTCGGTATCTAATCCTTCTCTTCTTCGATACACTTCGCTACCTCCCGTGGGTAAACCATCCGCGGGAGGTAGCTTTATTTTATCATCCTCTATGCAAGTCTATCTCTGTCCCTCCCCTGAGCTCTATCCACTCTACCACCGTTCTAATAGTATCGTCATCATCGTGGACATCTTCCGAGCCTCGACCACGATGGTCGCAGCCTTTGCCCATGGAGCCAAGGGGATACTCCCAGTAGCTTCAACCGAAGAGGCCGAGGAGACGGGTAAGCGTCTGGGTGCACTCATCGCGGCCGAGCGCAATGTCGTACGTTGTGACTTCGCCCAGCTCGGCAATGATCCCGCAGAGTACACGACGGACTTGGTCAGCGGGCGTGAGATCGTCTTCACGACGACCAATGGTACGCGAGCCCTCACGATAGCCCGAGAGCATGGTGCAGAGGAGATCCTCGTCGGGGCACTGACCAACCTGCGAGCGACCATCGACTACTGCCAGCGCTCCAGTCGTGACGTCGTCGTACTCGCCGCAGGCTGGAAGGGACAGGCATCTATGGAGGATATGCTCTATGCTGGCGCCTTCACCGTAGAAGCAGGAGCTACTGCAGGCGACGACACGACCCGCATGGTATGCGACCTATGGCAGGACCACGCAGCGACTCTCGATGCTCGTACAGAGTACATCAAGAGTAGTGACCACTATGTACGACTAGAGCAAGCAGGCTTCGCAGACTGCGTGACCTACTGCATGAGCCTAAGCCTCTTCGACCTCGTCCTACGTCTGGAAGATGGCTGGCTTCGTGCACTGTAGTCGCATACTTGAGTGAACATAGCCGGCAGCCTTATAGTTATAAGAGCGAATAAGCTAACCCCCTCCTACCTTTCTGGCAAGGAGACAAAAACAATACAACAAGCAATGGCAACAGTCACTTTCAAAAAAGACCTCACCGTACACCTCTCTGGTGAAATGCCTGCCGTAGGCACTACCGCTCCTAACTTCGGGGCTACGAAGACGAACCTCAGTGAGATCCACCTCGAGGATCTGCGTGGTCAGCGCGTCGTACTCAATATCTTCCCCAGCGTTGACACGGGTATCTGCGCTACCAGCGTACGTCGCTTCAATGCCGAAGCTTCTAAGCTTGACAACACCATCGTCCTCTGTGTATCTAAGGACCTGCCTTTCGCTCAGTCACGCTTCTGCGGTGCTGAAGGCCTCGACAAGGTAGTACCCGTATCAGTCTTCCGCCACAACTGCTTCACGGAGCACTATGGCCTCGAGCAGCAGGATGGTCCTCTGGCTGGTCTCTTGGCGCGTGCCGTCGTCGTCATCGATGAGGCAGGCAAGATCCTCTACACTGAGCTCGTCCCCGAGATCACGCAGGAGCCCAACTACGAAGCGGCACTCGCTGCACTGAAGTAGTTCAAGGGAACTTACTCCACACATAAAAGAGAGCGTCGCATAGTCCACTGTGGTGGAGCTATGCGACGCTCTCTTTTTATCCCGTGCGTAGTACGAGATACTACGAATTAGAAGGGGTAGCCAATGGCAATATTAAAGGCAAGTAGCTGCTTAGGCTCTTGGTAGGTAATGACCCAAGGACGGCCATTCTCCACCTGCGGGTCATGGAGCTTAGCCCCCACATCAAAGCGAAGGACGAAGTAGTCAAAGTCCCAGCGCAGCCCCAGCCCACTCGACAGGGCGATCTCCTTATAGAAGCGGTTCCACTGGAAGTCTCCCTGCGGCTGATTCTGATAGGCGCGTATCGTCCAGATATTCCCTGCGTCAGCGAAGAGGGCGAGCTGGAGAGGGCCAAGGATCTTCATACGGTACTCGGCATTCATCTCAAGCTTGATATCCCCGACCTGATCGAAGATAGATTGGCTTGCTGAGCGAGGCATACTACCGGGCCCAAGGCTACGCGCAGACCAGCCACGCAGGCTATTAGCGCCACCAGCGAAGTAGCGAAGGTCAACAGGCACGTACTGACTATTGCCATAGGGATAAGCGACGGCCAGCCCCAGATGATAAGCAAAGGCATTCCCTTCGCTCAGCTTACGAAGCCCACTATAGTCAATCTCCCCCTTGACGAACTGCGCAAAGTTCGTCTCGAAGAAGCGATACGACCCGTAGGCATCACGCTCCCTATTCAGCAGTGCCGATACCCCATAGAGCAGACTCCCCGATGACTGGACGAAGAGACGCAGGTTGTGTACCCAAGGCGAAGTCGAGAGGCGGTAGTCATTGAGCGAGTTGTAGCGGAAGAGGTACGAAGCCCCGAGCACAAACTGATCTCGGTAGTTCAGGATCTGCGTGATGAGTGGCATCGAGCGGCGAAATTCCTCATTGATATAGCCAAAGTGAAGGAAGTCCAAGTCGATGACCTTCAGCTGATGGCGATAGGCGGGCGTGTAGTGGCTGTGCCAGCTATATCCCCACTTGAAGGAGAAGATATCACGGCTGAACTCTGGACGGCGGTGGTGGTCATAGCTCACCTGCAAGCTCGTCGAGGACTGGATCGTTGATGGCCCCTTCGAATGCCGGAAGGGCACGAGCAGACGGGGGAAGGTAAGTGAGGCCTCTGCACCATAGTTCAAGTGGTCATTGCGGCGCTCACCGAGGCTCTCGTAGCCACCACGCAGCTGGAGGTGAAGCTGCTCCCCACCATGGAAGAGGTTGCTATTTTGGAAGTTCAGCGAAGAGCTCACCCCAAAGTTCCCCGAGGAGTTCGTCCCGACGATATCCCCACCGATACTCTTCGTCTGGGTGGAGGCAGCGGTAATGTCGCAGTCCAAGACAGCAGAGTCCGTAGCGAGTATGTCGGGGTGGTACTGGATCGAGACGCTCTGCAAGGTTGGCAGTTCGCTCAGGGCAGTATAGGTCGATGAGGTATGCTGCATTGAGTAGAGTGCACCTGGACGGATCCAGATACGTCGAGCGAGCTCTGAGGGGCGGATATAGTGCTTTGAGTCAAGATCGAAGCTAATCCCATCACGCGTCTGCTTCAGGGACTCTCCCGTCTCATGACGAGCGATCTGACGCATCCGTACGCGTCCGATGCGATAGGTCTTCTCGGGCGAGTGAACTACGCTACGCACCCATACATCGGAGGCTACCAGCGTATCGACCTCGAAGCGGACGCTATCACCAGAGAAAGTATAGTAGCCTCTATTACGAAGAATCTGAGTGATACGCTCCTGCTCGGCCTGCATATTCTGAGGAGAGAGGATAGCGCCTGAATGGAGATAGGAACGATAGCGCTCACCACGGAAGCGGCGCTTCTCGATGAGTGTATCTTGGGGGTAAAGATGCTGGGCAATACTACTATCTTGAATAGACTCCGAGAAGCGGCCTACACGAAGACGGCGGCCAGGTATGATGGTGTATGCCAGGCGAGCTCGCTTGGCCTTAGTCGTATCCACACGGAGAGTCGTCTGAGCCTTGAGGTAGCCCATATTGTACATCGCTGCGGTGAGGTTGGCTCGACCAAACTCAGCTTCTTCTGCGCTATAGAGCACAGGAGGATCTCCCCACTTGCGCAGCTGACGATTGAGGAAGCTATTACTCTTCGGGTTACTCAAGCTATAGAGCCCAAGTGTCCAGTCAAAGAGCCCCAAGAGCTTTGTATTGGGTCGTTGTGGAAGGAAGGACTCAAGGTCACCGAGCTGCTCCCGCTCTGTCTGATCAAGGGAGTCCACTTGGATAGTGACCTTCGTAAGTAGGTAGCTCCCATCCCCAACGTACTTCGTCGTCGAGCAGGAGGCCAAGGCCAGCGCAAGGGCCAAGGCATATCTATTCTTCTTCATTCGCTGTCCATAGCTGCCAAGCCTTATCGGCCTGGAGGTGTAGCATCTCGAGACCATCCTTCGCTCTTGCTCCGCTCTGCAGGGCTCGACGGAGGAAGGTCGTCGGTGAGGGATTATAGATGAGATCATAGCAAAGGTGAGACTCCCCAAGAGCCTCGTAGGGCAAGGGGAGGCACTCTCCTTCGTGAAGACCTATAGGCGTGGCATTAATCCATAGAGGGGTCGCTTCCCCCTCTTCTCTTGTCAAGCTTTCGTAAGAGCGCTGTCCGCTCTGAGGAGTACGGCTCACCTGCTCATAGCTGATACCAAGTTGCTCGAGCGCATAGAGCACGGCAGAGGCTGCACCTCCCGTACCGAAGACCCATGTATGAGGGTGCTCCTCACCAAGAAGAGGGAGCAGTGAGTGGTAGAAGCCCCAGACATCCGTATTATGTGCGGTGATATGGCGCTTTCCTGAAGGAGTATGCTCAATATGCAGTACGTTGGCGGCCTGCAGACGCTCCACTTCGGGAGAGCAAGCATCCACATAGTGAAGCACCTCTCGCTTATAAGGGAGCGTGACGTTCAGCCCTCGGAGCGAAGGATGAGTAGCCAATAGTTCGGGCAACTCCTCTATTCTCTGAAGCTCGTAGCTATCATACGAAGCATCTATCCCAAGGCGATCAAAGAGCTCCGAGAAATATCGAGGTGAGAATGAGTGCCCAAGGGGGCGACCTATGAGCCCATAGCTACAACGTGTCGGCATCTACTCTGCTGATATCTATTTCCCCTTAGCCTGGAGGATAGTGATAGGATTGTGGGTATCGACCGTGAGAAGCGTCTCATAGGAGATATGCCAACCGACTCGCTCGATGGCCTCGCGGAAGAGCGCCAGTGTCTCCTCTGAGACCGAGTTGAAGACGAGCACGCCATCAGCTCCCATAAGCGCAGTGAGGCGCTCAACAAACTCAATGAGCTTCCCCCCATGCCCACCGATGAAGGCGGCTTCGGGGCGGGGAAGCGACTCAAGATCTTGGCTAAGGAAGTCTCCAATATGATAGTCTATACCTGGAGCGTGGAAGCGACGGCTATTGACCTCCATAAGCTCCTTCCCCTCGGGACGCACCTCGAAGGAGGTCACCAAGAGATGAGGATAGCGGAGCTTGGCCTCGATAGACACCGAGCCTGTGCAGAAGCCTACATCCCAGAAGCTACGACGTCGCTCAAGCTCGAGCAGACTCAGGCTCACCAGACGCACCGGCATCTTCGTGATCATATTCACACGACCATTGAGGGGGAAGAAATCCAGCTCTTGCAGGCCAATCGGGGCATCGTATGCCGTGGGCTGTGGGTCTTCAATGATCAGGCAGTTGGGGTGACCGAACTCTCGTCCGACGACTTCATGTAGCGGGAGGCTATAGACTTCCTCTCGGCTCCCTCCGAGTCGCACCCCGATATGCATCTGATAGCCCGTATAGCCATAGTCGATCATCCGCTGAGCAATGAGTGCTGGGGTATTCTTCTTATCCGTCAAGACCCCCACCTTAGCGGCACGCTCGATGAGAGCACGATCCAGCTCCAGCCAAGGACGTCCCGTCAGTGAGACGACACGCATATCATGGTAGGGCAAGCGCAAGCTATGTGCGAGCATCTGCAGAGAGCTAAAGGAGGGGAAGGTCTGTGCGACCTGCCCAGGGAACTCGCGCATGAGTGTCGTAGTGAAGCCAAAGAAAAGCGGATCACCAGAAGCAAAGACCAGAACGAGCTCGTCCAAGGCACGATACTCCTGATAGACCGCACTGAGGGGAACGATAATATCGATCCATACGGCTCCCGCGGGGAGTAGATCGGCGACGAGTTCGCGGTGGCGACGCCCCCCCGAGAAGACTCGATGCCGAGCGATGAGTTGCTGTACTTCGGGGGAGAAGAGGGGGCACTGCTCATCGTTCATTCCTACGACGGTGAAGCGAAGCCCTTGGGTTGTAAGATTCTTTTCGTCCAAGAGTAGTATCAAGCTTATCTATTATAGGTCGCAAAGGTACTAATAATAAGGTGGGCTTCTCCCCTATTCCTAAGCGGTCTTCCGAGTGATGCTTTTTGAAGCAGTACTGGTCGATGATCGAACCAGTACTGGTCACCCTAAGCAACCAGTACTGCTCAGCGTCGCGACCAGTAGTAGTCAACTCAGTGACCAGTACTGGTCAATATTCCCCTTCTAAAATAGTGCTCTCCTCCTCAGAAGAAAAAGCCTCCGACCACTCAGTGGTAGTCAGCTCTTCCTAATACAATATTATACCTCCTTCTTGCAGGCTCAAGAAGAGAGGAGGGTTCATTTATGGATAGAATCTACCCCTATATATGGCTTCATCTATACAAGGTAAGAAGCTGGAAGATAAGCTAATGATTTCCTTCATTATTTTATTAAATCAAATCACCTTAGAGACCTCGTCTATCCTATAGAAATGACCTATATTTACCCTCCAGAAAGCATTACACCAACCATAAAAACGCTGAAGAATGAAGAACGAAAGACCACTTTCTCATCAGGCTCGGCTACGGAGTACACTCGTTGTCTCCCTGCTCACCCTCTGCACTATGCCCCTTGCGGCAAATGCAGCCATAGAGCAAGAGCCGTCGTCAAGCCCTGTCACACTCGCCCAAGTAGCAGGTAAGATACGCGGGCACATCGTGGATGCTACGACTGGAGAGCCCATCGTCGGGGCAAGTATCCGCGTCAAAGGCAACAAACGTATCGGGAGCATCTCCGACAAGCAAGGTGGATATACCTTGTCTGCTTCCCCAGGGGTGACACTGATCATCTCCTGCGTCGGGTACGAAACCTTAGAGATCCAGGCGATAGAGAAGGATCAAGTCATCCAGCTAAAAGAGAACTCCAAGACCCTCGGCGAGCTCGTCGTCGTCGGCTATACTACACAGCGCAAGGAGAGCCTCACAGGGGCTATGATTAACCTTAAAGCCAGCAAACTCAAGGACATCACTACTCCCTCCGTTTCTAACCTCCTCAACGGTAAGGCTCCTGGTGTATATGTCGCACCTGGATCAGGACGCCCTGGCTCGAGCGCAGCCGTGGTGATACGTGGACAAGCCACCCTCAACGGGAACACACGCCCCCTCTGGGTCATTGATGGTGTGATCGTGGGTGATGACCCTGGTCAGCTCAGCCCTCAGGACATTGAGAGCCTCACGATCCTCAAGGATGCAGCCTCCACCGCGATCTATGGCTCTGCTGGAGCAAATGGTGTCGTCGTAGTCACGACCAAGAGTAGCCGCTCGGGCAAGCTCCGCACCTCAGTCTCTATGCGCACTGGTATCAGCCAGCTAACCAATGGCAACCTGCATATGATGAATGGAGCCGAACTCTACGACTACTTTGCCTCCACAGGCAATGCCAGCACCATCCCCTTCCCTCGATGGAAACCAGCCCTACGCAATGACAACTTCGACTGGTGGAAGCTGGCTACACGTACCGGCGTCTCTCAGGACTATAACCTCACCCTACAAGGGGGGAGCGAAACGATGAACTCCCTCTTCTCCTTAGGCTACTATGATGAGAAGGGTGCTGTCAAGGGCTTTGACTACAAGCGCTACAACTTCCGTCTGAAGACCAGCTATAAGCCTCTCAGCTGGCTCACGATTCGTCCTATGATCAGCGGAGCAATGCAGAACTCTGAGGATAGACAATACTCTATCTCTGCAATGTACTCGATGCTCCCTTGGGATAGCCCATACGACGCTGAGGGGAAGCTTGTCCCCCACAAATACTCAGAATGGGTAAATAGCAACAGCACGAATTACCTCCGTGACCTGCAGTGGAACCACTATGATGGGAGCTACTACGAATTCATGGGTAACCTTGACTTCGACGTTCGTATCGCACCTTGGCTCACCTTCTCCTCGGTCAATAACTACAAGTACGTTCACAGCACGGGTCACGGCTACGAAGATCCTCGCTCCAATGGTGGAGAGAGCGTCCAAGGACGTATCACCGAGTACCACGGACAAGTAGCTCGTCGCTACTCAAACCAGAAGCTCCTAACGAATAATAGCTGGGGCCTGCATAACCTCAATGGTCTCTTGGCCTATGAGTTCAACGACTACTGGGGTAAGTCAACCAGCGCCAACGGGACGGGCTTTGTCCCAGGCTTTGAGGTGCTGGACATCACGGCTAAGCCCGAGAAGGCTAAGGGTGGGATCGCTGAATGGGCAGTACAGTCCGTCTTCGCTAATGCTCGCTATAGCTACGACAACCGCTATCTCCTCGAAGGATCTATCCGCCGTGACGGTGCCTCCAACCTCGGTTCAAGAGCCAAGTATGGGACTCTCTTCTCTATCAGTGGTGGGTGGAGCATTCACCGCGAATCATGGTTTGGGATCAAGGCTTTCGACCAGCTGAAGCTCCGCGCCTCTTATGGTTCGGCTGGTAACCGTCCATCCGCCCTCTACCCCCAGTATGACCTCTACTCGATAGCATCCAGCTACAACGCCCAGCCCGGTATGCTCATCTCTCAGATCGGGAACAATGATCTCACTTGGGAACGGACCTACACTGCAGGCATCGGGCTTGACGCTTCGCTCTGGTCAAACCGCCTGCACTTCACCCTTGATCTCTACTCCAAGAAGACCGACAATATCCTCTATAATGTACCCGTCACCAGCCTCACAGGTGTGACTCACATCTACCGTAACATCGGTAAGATGGCCAATAAGGGTATCGAGGTAGCTATCGGTGGTGATATCATCCGTAGCAAGGACCTCACATGGAGCCTTGACCTCAACGTCGGGCACAACGCCAATAAGCTCACCGACATCTTCCGTCAGTATGATCCCTCAGGGCAGTACATCGCTAAGCCTGTCATCATCGGTGATGGTAGCGGTATAGCAGGCTCAGCCTCCCGCATCCTTGAGATCGGCTCTCCTATTGATACCTACTATATGCCTGAGTGGGCTGGAGTAAATCCTGATGACGGGCGCCCTATGTGGTATAAGGAGGGAACTAACGGAGATCGCGTCACGACCAGCAACTACGCCGAAGCCAAGTACTACAAGCTGGGCTCTGCTGCACCTAAGGTCTTCGGGGGGATCACGACGAACCTCCGCTGGAAGGAGTTCGACCTCTCGGCTACGTTCGGCTATGCTCTCGGTGGACAGATCTACAACTACTCTCGCCAAGAGCTCGACTCAGACCTCACCTACACCGACCGCAATCAGATGTCACTGCAGAAGGGTTGGTCACGCTGGCAGAAGAAGGGCGACGTCGCCACTCACCCACGCGCCCTGTACAACAACAAGGACAACGGTAACAAGGCCTCTTCTCGCTACCTCGAGGACAACTCCTTCTTCAAGCTACGTACTCTCAGCCTTGGCTACAACCTCTCCCTTCCCCAGCTGAAGGTGCAGAACCTCCGCATCTACCTCAATGCTGAGAACCTCTTTACCCTGACGAAGTACTCAGGTGTAGACCCCGAGCTTCCCGCCTCTGATGGCTCTGTCATGGGGACGACGGGTATCAGCGTCTATCCCCCTGTCCGTCGCTTCGTCCTCGGGCTCAACCTCTCACTATAGCTACACGATACAGATATGAATAAGATACTAATGCTACTGGTGTCCTCCTGCCTACTGGTAGCCTGCAATATTGACAGAGAGCCCAAGGGGAGTATGTCCAGCCAGCGTATCCTCGAGCATCCAGAAGAGGCTATCGATGGGATGACCCACGGGATGTATGCTCAGCTCAAGACCTGGAGCGACGTCATGCACCGCTGCGGCGAGTATGCGGGGGATAACATTATGATACGTGGTGCCTCTACAGATGCCTTCTTTGAGTTCATCTCCTTCAACCGCACGCCACAGAACTACCGCCTACAGGCCTTCTGGGATAATAGCTACAAGGCTATCATCCAGGCCTCCAATATCATCGAGCTCTATGGCACCTCCACCGATGAGGAGGTCAAGGCGCATGTGGGAGAAGCCTACTTCGTGCGTGGCTTCCTCTACTTCTACCTCGTGAGAGCCTATGGCCGTCCCTACTATCAGGACCCAGAGAAGAACCTCGGTGTACCGATCATCAAGAGTGCTCCAAAGGACGTCTTCGATAAGTTCACACTCCCCGACCGTGCTACCGTAGCAGAGACCTATGCACAGGCTATTGAAGACCTCAAGCAGGCTGAGACGCTCCTTCCCGAGCGCTCTGGTACGCCCTTCTATGCATCCAAGGGTGCAGCTCAAGCTTTACTCTCCCGCCTCTACCTCTATATGAGTGGCACCTATGAGCAGCCCAATACGCAGTATGCTCAGCTGGCCTCCGAGTATGCCACAAAGGTCATCTCGAGTGGGAAGTATTCGCTCCTCAATCGAGAAGACTTTATGAAGTACAATCAACTCCTGCCTGAGAGCAACAAGGAGTCTATCTTCGTCGTCCGCCGTCTGGCCTCTGAATACTCTGGTTACGACCACTACTATGGAGTCGGTGGTATGTATGCCAATATCGGAGGTATGGGCTGGGGTGAGATGTATGCCAGCGCTAAGTACCTTGCCCTACTTGATGAGACGGGACGAAATGACTTCCGCCCTACCAGCACTCGTATCGTAGATGCTCGTGCCGCCTTCATTGAGCCCGTATACGCACCTGAGAAGACGGAGGTATTCCGATTCATCAAGAGCGAAGAGTCAGGAGACCTCAACTACCTGCAGCTCCCCATCACTCGCTCCAATGGTCAGATCATAGCCAAGGAAGCTAAGGATTCGGGGCAGGCGGAGTCTTACACCTTGACTGCGATAGATGCAAATCAAGAGATCTACAGCATCACCTATAAGGGGAAGACTTACCGAGGAGTAATCGACCTATACATCAAGCTCAACAGAGCCTACCCGATGTTCTACATCACGAAGTGCTCCCGTGAGGGTGAGAATAGCCACCTGCACTCTCCTGTCATCTCTCGTCTCGGCGAAGTGTACCTCAACCGAGCTGAAGCAGAAGCTAAGCTCGGGAACTATAGCGCAGCACTCACCGACCTCAATATCATACGCACACGATCCATCCCTGGTGCTGCCTATGCCAGCCTCGATGCTACGAACGCATCCGAGCGCATCGACAAGGAGCGCCAATTGGAACTCGCCTTCCAGGCTGAGCGCAGCTATGATGTATTCCGCAACGGAGGCTCACTCGTACGTCGCTACCCTGGAGCTCATCACCAGCGTGAGGACATTGCCCCCACAGACTATCGTGTGGTGTACTTCATCCCACAGAATGCTATCGATGCCTACCCAGGTAAGCTGACTCAGAACCCCACCCACTAAGAGAGGTACTCGATATCACTTCTTCAGCTCGCCAGCATCACCATAGTCTACTGGAGAGCTACCAATAAAGCCAACGGGGCAGAGAGGATGGATCCTCCCTGCCCCGTTAATTTTATCCCCAAATCTTAGACAAGCATCTACTCGAGACCATTGCGCAAGGCTATCTCTTCACAGCTTACACTTTTCTCCTTCGAAGCTCTCAGCCTAAAACCTTCGATTTCCGAGGGAAGAAGGCACGAGTAATGAAGAGGTGTTCTTGCGCAATGGTCTCCATAGGTATATGAGTACGTGGGTAGAGCTATATAGGATGGCGAAGAAAGCTATATA
>ERZ773027.746-NODE-746-length-19394-cov-5.377062_pt1 | contig 19394 bp, 23 predicted proteins | sample MGYA00511032_ERZ773027 | MGnify/ENA primary metagenome ERZ773027 (study PRJEB29015, sample SAMEA2738138) | human oral metagenome | biome: human oral; feature: human-associated habitat; material: saliva | place: China | collected 2190 ... | reverse complement strand
ATATCGGTTCGTCCCCCTGCCTATATGATTTCTTGCCTTATATAGCTGGCGGTACTGATATGCTTACCTCCGTCTACCCTTCGCTGGGGCATCAGCCCACTCCCTCAGGTAGAGGCGTGCGCACATCTCGGCGTCATCGCCAGCGCGGTGGTGTGTGCCACGAGTGATCTGGAGCTGGTCGCAGAGGGATGCGAGCGAATTGCTCTCGAAGTCATAGATCTGCCGTGCACGCTTCAGCGAGCAGTCCCATTTCAGCTCACCAAGCTCGATCTCATAGAGCTCGGCCGTACGCTCCAGACAGCTGCGGTCGAAGGGAGCGTTGTGGGCGACGAACGTGTCGAACTCCTCCAGATACTCACGGGCAATCTCCTCCCACACGTCGGGGAAGGAGGGCGCCGTGGCTGTATCCTCGGGTCGTATGCCGTGTACTTGGATGTTCCAATAGGCATAGGCATTGTCCTCGGGCTGTACGAGCCACGAGCGCGTCTCGACGATCTCGCTATCACGGACGACGCAGATACCCACCTCGCAGATGGAGCTACGCTTCTGTGTAGCCGTCTCGAAGTCAATGGCGATGAAGTTGAGCTTGCTCATTCCGTAGGGTGATGGGGGAGCTTAGTGCGTGCGGGTCATATCCTCGGGGACGATGAGGATGAAGTCTGCCATACCGTGGTAGGCTTCTTCGAGGGCCTCGACATCCTCCTGTAGGACGGTCGTGATCGTCACGATGCGCGTCTTGGGAGCGTAGCGACTGAGGTAGGGGATGATGCCGCCATTCTGCAGGGAGTGGTAGGAGCCGTTGAGGTGAAGGAAGGTATGCTGAGGGCGGAGGTGCTGGCTGATGCGGTAGCCCATGGTGGCATCCTTGATAGCTTGAGCTTCCTCGAGGTAGCGCTTCTCCTTCTTCTTATCCCCGTGGACGAGAGCGCCCATAGCGGCGAACATCCCCGCACTCTCCTCAGTGGACTGGAAGACGATGGGCAGAGGGGGCAGATAGCGCTTAGCTTCGGCGCTGAGCGAGTCGAGGGCGGGAAGGCCCTTGCGATTCACCAGGTCGGCATAGCGACGGGGTACGTTCGTCGCGATGACTCTAAGGCCATGGTCCTTGGCGAAGTAGACGACAGGATCGTAGTCCGTCTCATAGTTCGGCCACAGGCGTGCCTCGTCGCCGTAGCTCTTGGGGCTGATGGTCTTGGCGAGGTACTCATCGAGGATCAGCTGGATATCTGCCTCGAGCATCTCAAGCCCGAGGGTGAGGTTCTTCCCCTTACGCTGCTGCAGAGCCTCGAGGACGCGGAGCTGCATCCAGTGGCTGATGGGATTGTTGTGCAGCTCCCCGAAGAAGACGACATCGGCACCAGCGGCACGTGTGATGAGCTTGTCGAAGGTGACGGGGCGCCCGACGGAGTCTACGAGGCGGTAGGCGACGGGCTCGGTGGTCTTCTGCGCTGATACGGGGAGGGAGAAGAGAAGCCCCGTGAGGAGCAGGGTGAGGGTACGGAGGAGTTTCATTGCTTGGGTACAATCGAATAGATGAGGTGGCGCTGAGGGCTGAGGATCGTGCGGAAGGCGGTGCGGAGCTCCTCGGGTGTGATGGAGCGAAGGATCTGCTCGTACTGAGCGAAGTCCTCAAGGCGCTCCCCACTACGCACGAGGCCAAGGAGCATATCTTGCCAAGGAGCCAGATCGCTCTCAGTGAGGGCTTCGCGCTTATTGATGAGGAAGGTGCGGGCGATGTCGGCTATTTCGCTGGGGCTGGCGAGCTTCGTCTGGAGGTCTTCGACTAGCTCCTCGATGAGCTTGCAGGCCAGTGGAGCATTGCTACTCTTCACAAGCGTCTCGAGGCGAAACCATACGAAGGGCTCGGGCTTCGGGCGGTACTCCATATAGAGGTAGGGCGAATAGATGATGCCCGCCTCGGAGCGCAGGCGATCGATGAGACGACTGCGCAGGAGTTCACGCATGAGCTTGAGGCGTAGACTACCGCGTAGGGTAGGCTCGTAGGTGCCGTAGTAGACGTTGTGCAGTGCCGTCTCGTCGCCAGCATCGGTATCCTCGAGGGTATAGTTCTCTGTCGTGAGCTGGCCCGTAGGTGGGAGGGTGGGCTTAGCGGGACGCTGGGGAAGGTCAGCGAAGACGCCCGAGATTTCCTTGAGGAGAGCTTCGCTGTCGAAGCGCCCGACGACTACGATCGTCATCCCCTCGGTACGCGTCCACAGGTCGGTGTGGAAGTCGATCATGTAGGGAAGACTGAGGGCACGTGCTTCGGCTTCGGTCTCAGGTTCGCGCTGGGGGATGTAGGTGCCGAGGATACTATCCAGACGGCGCTGTAGCTTGCGCTCGGGGTCACGAGCAAGCATTTGCTCCAGACGACTGGGGCGTCCGAGGGCGGTGATAAGTGATTCGCGTGCCTCCTCGAAGTCAGCCGTCGCAGCCTCGGGGTGTAGCATCTTCTCCTTCATCAGGCGTAGGAGGCTGTATGTCTTGCCCGTGGGAGCTGTGCCGAGGAGTGCACCCCAGTCCATGGCTTCGGTGAGGGTGAGTGCTACGCCGTGGTCAAAGAGGAAGCTATCGAGCTGCTCACGGGGAAGGGAAGCGATACCGCCCAGCTCTATGTAGGCCGCGAGCGAAGCCACGCGGGGCTGCTCGTCAAGCGGGATGTCACGCAGGCCCGAGGGGTGGTTGATGGCGATCTTCACGACAGAGTCCGCCTCGGGGAGGGGGCGCAGGATGATGCGGATGCCATTGGGGAGATAGGCCTCCTGCACGCCGAGGCCGGGGTGTAGCTTTGACGAATGGAGCTCAGCTGCAGGGAGCGTCTGTGGGGGAGCGAGGAGCTGTGGGATGGCGCTCTTCTTCTCTTCGGTAGCCTCATCCGAAGGCGGAGTGAAGCTGAGACGGGTGCGCTGGGCGGAGAGTCCGCGCTGGATAGCATGCTCGATGGCGCCACGCTGTGGGCGTGCTGTCTCGGGGAGCTGCGCATTGTGTGTGAAGCTCGCCAGCTTGCTTGGCCCCATAAGGTAGCGGTAGAGGCGGTCAAAGGCGGGGCGGAGATCGCTGGCACGTAGGCCGTCGATGCGGTGCTCAAGCTCCTTCTTCTCCGCCTCCTCGGTGAGGAAGTGGTCGCCGTGGAGGATCTCATCGGTGTAGTAGTCGCACCAGCCAGCCGAGGGCGTATCGCCTGTGACGAGGTATAGGGCGGACTTTGCACGCTCCTTGAGGAGGGTGAGTTCGCGCTCCGATATCGTGCCTCGTCGCAGTACGCTCAGTGCCGAGATAGCCTCGCGGAGATCGCGGAGGATCTCGGCCGTGCGACTGCCTTCGAGGGTGAGGGAGAGGTGGCTCGTACGGCCCAGATACCAGCTGTCAGCGAGCTTAGCGCCACGGAGCTTATCCAGGCGGTGGCTCCATGCAGCGAGCGCCATGCGGTGGATCTTCTCCGTAAAGAGCTCCGAGAGCGTCCGTGTGGGGAGGGTCTTGTGGGGGAAGATGAGGTCGAGGGTTGCTGTGCGAATGAGGGTGTCACTATGGCTCTCGAGATGTAGGCCACGCGGGTAGTGCAGCTCTGGCTCGATATAGGTACGGGCTGGGGTGGTGGGGGCGGTGGTGAAGGTCGCGCGTAGGCTCTTCTCCGCGGTATCGAGGTCGAAGTCCCCGACGAGGATGATAGTCGCAAGGGAAGGACGATACCAGCGGCGGTAGAAGGCACGTAGGCCGCTCGCCGTCGCACGGTCGATGTCTTGTGCCGTACCTATGGGGAGGCTACGGCTGTGGATGCCTGTGCCGACCTTTAGCGCGTAGAAGGGGTCGGGCTGTACGTAGGCGCGTATCTCCTCTTTGATGATGCTGCGCTCCTGCTCCACCTCGAGGCTGTCGAGCTGTAGCCCCGTGAGCCAATCGCTGAGGATGAGCGCCGTGCTATCGAGGACGTGGGGCTCATCGGTGGGGAGGGAGATCATATAGACGGTGCGGTCGTGACCAGTCATAGCATTCAGCCCGACGCCGTAGCGTGTGCCGAGACGCTCTGCATAGCGCTTGATACCGCCGGAAGCAAAGTGCTTCGTTCGGCCGAACGCCAGATGCTCGATGAAGTGTGCATAGCCTGCTTCGTCGGGACGCTGAGTGCAGGAACCCACACACATAATGAGGCGCGCCTCCATCTTCTTGCGTGGCTGAGTATTGTGTCGGAGGATGTAGCTCATCCCATTGGAAAGCGTCCCTCGTCGCTCTTGGGCGAGAGCGGGGCAGGCGAAGGAGAGGAAGAATAGGATAAAGAGGAGAGGGAGCCCTATGGAGTGGAATCCCTTCCTCTCCACACGGCTGGTCGGTGTGTATACGTATCTGTCTATTGCCATCAGATGCTACTTTTCACTAATAGATACAACGCCGTAGGTATGCCCTCCGGTTGTCAATCCGCCAAATATCCCTATTTCTTGGTAGCTCTACGCCCTGCCTTGATACGAGAATGGAGCCGCAGACCTTGGTCTACGGCTCCATATTTATATCGTGCTTCTGCAGAGGAGAGCATCGAGATCAGAAGAGGAGAGGCGCATCGCTCAGTCGGGCGCTCAGCTCTTCGGGCGAAGCTGTGCTGGGGCACTCCTCATAGGAGAGGCGGAAGGTGCAGCCCTCACGGAAGGCGGAGCAGCCGAAGGCCGCACGACCTCTCAGGAGGGTACCCTGCTGGCACTGGGGGCAAGGGACGCCTGTATCAACGGGAAGTGTGGGGGCTGTCTGGACTGGTGCCGGTGCCGGTGCCGGCTGTGGAGCGAGGACGGACTGCACGAGCTGGTAGAGCATTGCCTTGAGATCGTCGATGAAGACCTTCGTCTCCAGCTCACGACGCTCGATCTGACGGAGCTTGTACTCCCATTCGCCCGTGAGTGCAGCGCTCTTCAAGAGGTCGTAGTTGATGAGCTTGATGAGCTGACGGCCCGTCTCGGTGGCGTGGATCTGGCTGCGCTTCTCCTTGACGATGTAGCCGCGCTTGAAGAGCGTCTCAATGATGTTGGCACGTGTTGAGGGGCGCCCGATACCATTCTCCTTCATCGCCTCGCGGAGCTCTTCCTGCTCGACGAACTTACCCGCGGTCTCCATAGCACGCAGGAGCGTCGCTTCGGTGTAGTACTTCGGGGGCTGGGTTTGCTTCTCGCGGAGCTCGGGGATGTGCTCGCCCATCTCGCCTTCGGTGAAGGTTGGTAGGAGTGCTTCGGATGCTTCTCCGCCCTCTTCGCCTTCCTTGGCTTCGCTTGCCTCTGTGGGTGTCTCGGTCTCGAAGACCACACGCCACCCTGGCTCGAGGATTTCCTTCCCCGAGGTCTTGAACTTTACCTTGCCTGCTGTGCCCTCGACGCTCGTCGTACTGACGAGGCAGTCGGGGTAGAAGGCGGCGATGAAGTGGCGGGCGATGAGGTCGAAGACCTTCGTCTCCGTCTCGGAGAGCCCCGAGGGCGACTGCCCTGTGGGGATGATAGCGTGGTGGTCGGTGACCTTCTTGTTGTCGAAGACCTTCTTACTCTTGCGGATGGGGGCTCCACTAAGGAGCGGGCTCACCAGATTGAGGTAGGGTGGGATGACGAGGCCTCGCAGGATACCTGCGACCTTAGGATATAGGTCTTCGCTGAGGTAAGTGGTATCGACACGTGGGTAGGTCGTCACCTTCTTCTCATAGAGCGACTGCACGGTGGCGAGCGTCTCTTCGGCGCTCATACCGAACTTACGGTTGCACGCTACCTGCAGGCTCGTCAGGTCAAAGAGCTTCGGAGCGGACTCCTTGCCGTCCTTCTTCTTGACACTGGTGATGGTGAAGGGCTCACCCGTGATGCTCTTGAGGGCAGCGTCGGCCTTCGCCTTGTCGCTGTACTTGCCCTTGTCAGCGCTGAAGATGACCTCGCGGTAGCGGGTCTTTAGCTCCCAGTAGGTCTCGCTCTTGAAGTTCTCGATAGCCTCTTGGCGCTCGACGATGAGGGCGAGGGTGGGGGTCTGTACGCGTCCGATGGAGAGGGGTTGCTTGCGGTCGCTGCCACCGTAGCGGAGGGTATAGAGTCGGGTGGCATTCATCCCGAGGAGCCAGTCGCCGATGGCGCGCGCTAAGCCTGCCTCGTAGAGGGACTGGTAGTCGGAGCCGTCGCGGAGCTTCTCGAAGCCCTCGCGGATCGCTTCGTCAGTGAGGGAGGAGATCCATAGACGGCGCACGGGCACCTTGCAGCCGACCTTCTGGAGTACCCAGCGCTGGATGAGCTCCCCTTCTTGCCCAGCATCACCGCAGTTGATGACCATCTCGGCGCCTGCGACGAGCTCCCCGATGACGGCGAGCTGCCGCTCATAGTGCTCGATGGGTATGGCCTTGATGCCGAAGCGCTCGGGGATCATAGGCAGGGACGCCAGGCTCCACGCCTTCCACCCCGGCGTATAGTCGTGGGGCTCTTTCAGCGTGCAGAGGTGTCCGAAGGTCCAGGTCACAGCATACCCGTTGCCTTCGTAGTGGCCGATACCTTTGTCGGTCCTACGGACAGTGGCTCCGAGGATGTTCGCTATGTCACGTGCCACGCTGGGCTTCTCGGCGATGCAGACGATCAAGATTGTATGGAGTGAGGGGTGAGACGGGCTGGGGCGATGGTCGATGTGAGTAGGTGTAGCACAGATGATGTGCCGCAGAGGACTGCCCTTTCAGTGGGCTGATCCCCGAATGCAATAGGCATAAAAGAGAGAAACATCCCAAGATCACTTAAGTGAATCTTAGAATGCCTCATCAAACAAATACACATCAAAACTATGGAAACCTATTGGAGCGGAAGACGGGACTCGAACCCGCGACCCTAACCTTGGCAAGGTTATGCTCTACCAACTGAGCTACTTCCGCATTTCAAATTTGCTTGGGGAGGTTTGCCTTTCCCTTTTGCACTGCAAAGGTACGACGAAGTTTTGAATTGACCAAATGTTCGGCGAAATTTCTTGCAATTTCTCATCTCGCCCCTCGCCCCAGGTGAGATGATCTGCCTCTTTTCCAGCTGTAGATGCAGATTACAAGGCAGAATAAAATAGCTTCATTTTGAGGAAATTGGAGTGAAGGTCCGAGTAGGATGGTGTGAACCTATATTGGTCGACGGGCGAACCTATATAGCTTCACGCAGCGACCTATATTGGTCCGCATCTCGACCAATATAGGTTCACCCGCTGACCAATATAGGTTCGCTCCGCATACAGGTAGTGCTGGAAGTCGGATTACTATTCCTTCTCGGTGTCGACGGCTTGCGCTTGAGGGAGCTTCTGCGCGTCTTGTCCAAGTGCCTTCTCCTCGCGAGCAACCCTACGCTCCAGCTTTTTGATGTCATCAGCGGGTGGCAACTCTTCGGGCTTTATTCCTCGCTCACCAAGCATGCTACGTACACTCTCATTATTCTGTATATGCTCTTGCGTTATAGGTAGCTCGCCATGGAGATCTTTACTCTCGACATTATAGTTGGTCATTTCGGTTGCGAGGTTCTTTGCTGCTATGGTGAGGGTCGGAAGGAAGTCTGCGAGTGGTCTATTGGCCTTAACCCCCAACTTTTTCTTCATAGCATCCGTTGTGAAGCCTCCGAATAGAGCCTTGTCGCCCATCGAGCGTATGCGTCCAAACCCTCTCTCGTCGACACCACGCTCGTAAATGTTCTGAGACAGTTGCTTCTCCGAGATCCTTAGTCGATCCCGTGTCTCCAGGCGGGAGATGAGGTTAAGGCGCTCTTCGATGAGCTCCGCTTTTCTTGTCTGTAGCGCAAAGTAGCTTTGAGCAAAGGCTATCTCTTCTTTCTTGGGGTCGCCATTCTGTGCGATGAGGTAGCATGCGTAGCGAGTGAGCATAAAGTCGGAGACACTACGTCTCCCTCCTTTCCCGACTTCGATCATTTTCGTGACCTCACGAAAATGATCGAGATCGTTGCCCCCATTGGAATTGCATGAGGTGATCGCTCTTTGGATAGCGACTGCAAAGTTCTCCCACCGAGCGTAGCCTAATAGCTTTTGAAGTTCACGAGCATACCATACTTCGATATGCGTTTGCTCCCCTTCGATCTCTATGCGCTGAGCGATAGCATCAAAGTTGGATTGGTATTGGATGATGCGGGCCTTATCCATGTCCTTCTTGTCGATTGGTTTGTATCCAGTGCGTCATACCTGTTTGTGACGGAGCCTATATGATAATGCTCCCCCTACTACAATAGTAGTGCTATGTACTTGATGTAGGGTGCTGACGTATTTTGATGCGGTATTGATTAGACGTCCGTGCCACGACTGGCAAACAAAGGTAGTGATAATCTAACCAAGGAGAATCTACGGTAAAGAGGAGTGGATTAAGGTTTTAGCTTCGGATTACTCTCTGAGGTGATGGGAGATATTGCCCTGACTGCACGCACCAGTAGAGTGTATGGTCTTCGGAGAAAAGGGGCGTTTTTTAGGGTGAAGCAAACAGCCTTATTATTATGCAATTAGTGCGAAGCTGTGGAGGAGGTAAAATGAACCAGTACTGGTAAGCAATAGTGACCAGTACTACTTCACGTCGTGACCAGTAGTGGTCTGAACGCCGACCAGTACTGGTTGCTTTTCGAAGGAATAGTGGAGTGAATTGCCTCTTCCTCCGACTGTGCGGTAGGGATATAAGCGTCACGCCCCACCATCCGCTGTGGAATGGTGGGGCGTGGCGATAGTGGGTGTACCCCCGAGCAGGATATGAAGATTATCTAATAAATGTAGGCGTAAGTGCGCAAGCCGTTACTACATACGTGATCTACCTGCCTTACCTATACATTTAAGAGTGATTAAAGTTCATTAGATGATACCTGTTTCCGTCCGCTAACCGTCCGTTGTGAGGATAGCAACGGACGGTTGAACTTTTCCATCTCCTGCGCCTTGAGGGTATCTGCGATTGCGATGTACGGACGCATCGTTGCCTCGGTTTTATGTCCAGTGTATTTGCGGATGACCTCGGAAGGGATGCCAAGGGTGAGAGCCTGCACAACAAAGGTATGGCGTCCTATGTGCGAGGTCACGACCTCATACTTCGGTAGCGACTCCTCGATGCGCTGGCGACCAGAGTATCGTAGTCGGGTGACGGGTGCGTCTATGCCCGCCTGCTTGCACACGCTTTTGATCGCTCGGTTTAGGCGTTGCTCTGCCATTGCTGGTAGTGGCTTCTCCTCACCCTTATACTTATTGAGAATAGCGCGTGCGTGGTCATTGATGTCCACCTCGATGAGCTGGTCCGTCTTCTGTGCGTAGTATCGTATGCTTCTCTCTGTGATGTTGTCGTGTGTCAGCTTCTTCAAGTCCGAGTACCGCAGGCCAGTGAAGCAAAGGAAGCAGAAGAGGTCACGTGCTATCTTCTCTGAATGCAGGCGTAGCTCTACCTCCATAAGTCGGCTCAGCTCCTCCCACGTGAGATATACCTCGGCTCGGTTGCTGTCGATACCCTTGAGGCGTACGTCAAAGAATCGTCGGTAAGCCTTCTCATATAGCCCCTGCCCTTGTGCCCAATATAGTGCGCTCTTTAATATGCGGAGAGTCTTGTCTACTGAGGCATTGAGTAGTCCGCGCTTCGCTGTTAGGTGCGTAATGAAGCCTGCCACCCACTTCTCGTCAATATCCTCCAGTGTAGCCGCCTGCGAGTAGTCTACTATGTGCATACGTGCGGTGCGTATGTTGGCCAGGTGACGTTCGCTCCAACTTCGTCTACCGCTCTCAGCTTCGACAAATAGGTCTATGAGTGCTACTAACTTACGCTTATCCTCTGGGCTCGCCTTTGCGGGGGCTTCTTTGGTCGTTCCCAGCGCTTCACCGAGGTACTCGTTATACTTTGTCTTTAGCTCCTCGGGAGTGGGCAGGCGCTCTTCCTTCTCGAAGTAGTTAAATGCACTCTCGATAGCTTCCTCCGTGTACTGCAGCGCGCGGTTTATCATAGCAGCTGGCGTGCGTCTATCTCCGTGCGTCGTGTTCTTCATGCACCGCTCCGACTCTGCGCTCCATTTCTCTGGCTCGACTCGGTAGCCTACATATACACTGGTGATATAGCCACTGCCCCCTCCGTAGCGGATGCGGTAGCGGACTTGTAGAGCCTTCCAGCCTTTCTGCTTGTCGAGAAGGAAGTGGCAGGTACGTCGTATGGGTAGCATATTGTGTCGTATTTTATTGTAAAACCATTTCGTTGGCTTCAACGAAATGGTTTTGATGTGAGTCGTTGTACAATCTGCAACAACTGTATGCGATATAATTGGGCTACTATTCTATAGGTCGGAGCTCTCTATTTCACCTGACTTCTTGGATAGTTTTTTATCCAGATATAGGAGTATGGCGTATTTGAACTTTTCGCTGTACTCGCCATCATTATAATAGGATAGTAAAACCGAAGATCTTGAGTCTGAGTAGCTGCCTTCATATGGTTGCAAGGGCCTATTGGTGTGTGTGTGTTCTCCCACCCCTCATACTTATCTGGGAGGCTTCTTTTTAATCGGTCAGCTTCATCTTTTTCGGTTATAACGAAGGCGACTGCATAAAAAACACCATCAACAGTCTTGAAAATGACAAAGTCTTGAATCTTCCCAAAAAACTTCACTCCACTCGCATATAGCACTTGTACTCTTGGCCCTTCTTCGCCGTCTTCTATTTTGTGGATCCCTCCGCCCTGTTCTTTGACCTTTTCCTTTAGTTGCTCCAGTGTGGTCTCACCAAGGGTGCATCCTATTATCGTTCGAGTTATAACGTCTTTTTGCTTAGCGTTGTTGCGCTGTGCAAAGCCTGCTATAGGTGTTAGAAGGATGAGCAGTAGTACTGCAAAGGCTACATATAGATGTCTCATCATCTCATCATTTCAATTGTACGTTTCCTACACCAAAGCCCGCTGTGCAAGTCGCTCCACGTAGAAGAGGGCTTGCACCTCACATAGCCCCCTGAGTATCCGAGCATCATACCCACTTCTTTTCGCCCCAGATAGGGTCTGATAAGGTATAAGCTTGGTCCACACCTTAATGTGTTCATTTATAAATGGTTGTAGGTTGTTTGCGTCGATAAAGCTGGGCATCTGGTCCCCTCTTGATCCATCGCTAGATCTCCCCTTTCTCGGGCGATCAAATGCCTGGAATACAGCCTTTGCTGTAAGTACACGTGTACCGTCACTGAGTACAGCACAAGGGAGCTCTTTGTCGCCAATCTTGAGCACCCCTTCATTTGTGGCTCTAAGACTCATAATAACACTTTGTGTTGTATGTGGTTTTTACTTGCTTGTTAGTTTGTCCACGAGCCTCATCAGCTCTAATATCTGCTCATCCTTTGCTCCCATCATGCTGATGTAGCCCTCACGTATGCGATTGATGTGCGACTCGCTAGGGCCGTTGTTGATGCTTACGTCTCTCACATTAGAGCCAGCGCCTACGCCGTCACGCCCGATACTGATACCGCCCGAATTGGAGGTAATGTGCATGTCTCCAGTGCCCCTCATCAGCCACTCGGCGGATATATCGTGGTAATCATCTAGTATATGCACGATCTTATCAGAGCTCAGCGACCCAGCGAGCTCATCTACAGATCCGACTGCTAGACCAAACCGTTGTTCAAACTCCTGTGACGTTAGCCCCTTCTCCGAGGCGAGCGCCCTCATCCTTTCCATTAGGTGCTCCATACGCTTATCGAGAGGTGAGTGCTGTGGTTAGTTTGTCGATCTGAGCTAGGAGTCTCTCTATTGTCCTGTCCTTGACGTGTAGCTGCTCTCTCATCGTCTCCAGCTCCGTCTGCTCCTCTTCGGCTATCGATGCGGTATGCACAGACACGTTGCCACGTGCTGACACATCTCTCATCTGCACCGAGTGATGGCCACCCGTCTGAGTGGTCGACCCCGTGAGCATGTCCCCCTCGCCAGTATCTAGCCAGTCTATATTAACCCCGTGTTTTGATAGAGCAATCTTTATCTGACCTGATACCCCAATGCCATTTTTAGCCCTGTATATATCAGATAGGCTACCCTGTTTTATACCCAAAGCATCAGCAAATGCCTGCTGAGACCTGTATCCTAAAACTTTTTGCAGTATCCTAAGACGCTCATTAGGAGATATTTGACTCATACCCATCAAAGAATGATCTATGAAACATTTGTCAGATTATAGAATAGTCTATATCTTTGCAGTGTAGTCCAAGAGAGGACGGTGCTACGAAGTCCAAATAAGGACATTCAAAGGTAGCTATAATATTAATAAGTAGTAGACCTTATGGCTAAGAAACGAACCCTTAAACCACTAAAGCAAGTATCTGCTGAGCGTGCCGAAAAGGTGCGTCAAGCATTTGCCAAGATGAAGGAAGAAGGGATAAAGACAGAAGATGCCGTGCACAGTCTACGAGTAAAATACAGACTTGCTCGCTCGACAGTATACAACTATCTGAAGGGCTAACAGCTGTGCACCTCCGAGGGTTAAGCCCTCCAGCGACCGCGATCTTTGACATACTTGATACAAACAATGGCGAAACGAAATAATCTGCGGGTGCAAGGCCCGCGCGTGATTAACCCATTGTAGTTAGTCTGTGGCCTATTGCGCACAGAGCGAAGCCGTGGAAGGCACGGAATACCCGGGGATCGCAATCCTCCTGACTACACAATAGTAACTACAAATAAATACGGCTATGAATAGAGTAGAGACAGCGCTTGCCTATCTGGTTGCAGGCGTACTTTGCGTCTTAGGCTTCCTCGGCTTTCTGCTGATAGTCTCAGACACTGACCACCCAACAATGCCAGCAGTGAGCACCTCGGAGTTCCTCATCAAGAAGCTCGCAGGCGTTCTCCTCCTCGGCATCACCATCTATACGTTGCGAGCTATTGAGCGCTACGGCAGACAACATAGATGATAGGTTCTCTTTTCTTCAATCCGTGGCGCGGGCGGTCAATTTAGAGGCTCTCCCGCGCCCACAACGTTTTTAGTATCCATGTAATTCGATGATTTGTTATTAGATCGTGAGGACGAACTCGGGAGAGCAAGGCCTCACAAAAAAGTACGCAATACGTCGGTGCGTCGGGCGCAGGCCCTCTGATACTACTTATGCCTTAATCAGCTAGGAGGCGCACCGACCAAAGTAGAACAATAGACCGCTATTTGGGCGGTCATCCCACCACGGCTGAAAGGCTGTGGTAACATACTCTTATTGTTGTCCAGCCAGCCCGTGAGGGTGTAGCTGGAATAGTAATGAATGAACTTATGACTAAGCGCGACAAACCCGTGAGGGCAAGGCGCGCTACAAAGTAGACAATCTCCAAAATCCAACAACTCCAATGATACAGATTTCCAACACCGATGCAGTGATAATCGCAAGGACGCTCCGTATGCTTGGTACTAAGGGGTACGAGAATAGCCCGAAGGATCTCAAGTGGCAGAATGCGATACGCAATGCAAAGCTTATGGCGAGGAAGCTCACACGCCACCTCGAACGAGCCTCAATAGATACGTAGATATGGACACGGCAATCATCCTCAGTCAAGGAGAGCTAAAGGCTCTCATCTCATCAGCAGTGTGCGAGGCTCTAAGCAAGCATACTGAAATAGCAAAGCCCACCGAGAGATATATCGCAGGTCGTGAGAAGATACACGGCTTCCTCGGTATCAAGTCAAGAGGCGCGCTAAACCAAAGAATAGCAAAGTACCCAAGCGCCTTCCTGCAGGATGAGCGCTTTACTCTCATCCTCGATGTAGATGCGTATGCAGAGTGCCTACGCAGAGAGCAGAAGATGACAAGACAGAAGTAACCACTATATGAAGCAACGCAACATAGACGAGCTACGATTCAGACAGCTCAGCGATCAAGATTTAGACCAGCACATCCATAACCACCAGCTGTATCTCTCCTTCCTAACGAATAAGATGCGCGCTCGGAATAAGCGGGTCCGCTACTTCTCATTGAAGGCTGGAGATACAGCAGACAAGCTCATCCTGCTCAAGGAAGAGAAAAGCCGCCGAGGGCAGGAAGTAAAGCAGTGAAGAGGATAGACCGACACGAGGTGATAGGAGCGATACAGCGACACCTCCAGCTACGCAAGGAAGAAAGACGGCTGCCGCTGATCGTACTTAAAGAGCAACTATCCTCGGTAGTCGGCTATGACTTCGATACTCTCCGCCCTATCCTGCTGGACCTCTATCAAGAAGGCCTACTGATCTCTGGGCGCACACTCAATTCTACCTACTTCACACTCCCCGAATATGTGTAAGCATAAATACATACCACTCGACATCTTCGCCATGCAGGACGCTAAGATAGAAGCACTGACTGCAGAGCATGGGATGGCGGGCTGGGGCATCTACACCGCCCTCCTCCTAAAGCTCGCACAGCAAGATGAAGACGGGTACACTTATCCAAACAACGCCAAGCGCCTGGCGAACATCCTGCCTAAGAGACCAAGGGCGGAAGTCGTGCGATCCACTATTGAGGACTTCGGTCTGTTTGAGATCGCCACCGATGAGGATGGAGTAGAGTACTTCTACTCACCACGCCTCACCTCACACCTCTCAACTCTTGGTGGTGCAGATAAAAAGCAAGGCGAAGAAGCTGCACCGAAGAAGCGAAGCTACAATGTAAGTCAAGCGGTCAAAGAAGGCTTAGATAGAGCTCGCGAGGCTAAGCGCAATCGCTCAAAAGTAGAAGATGAAAGTAGAAAAGTAGAGAACAAAGTAGAAACGAAAGTAGAGAGCAAAGTAGAGACAAAAACAGGTAAAAGTAGAAAAGTAGAGAAAGCAGAAACGAAAGTAGACGAAAGTAGAGAAGGCGCTTCTACTTTGTCCTCTACTTTCAGCTCTACTTTGGGGGGGGCTATAGGGGGGGTAATAAATACCCCCCTAAAAGAAAAAGATAAAGTAGAAGATGAAAGTATCCCCCCAACCCCCAGAGGGGGCTTTGAGAGCGCGCAGAAAGAAATAGATGCGATAGAGGACCCTGCGCTTCGCGCTATGGTTAGCTCGCTTATGTACCCCAGCTCCGATATGCGTGACTTCGGCAAGGTGTGGAAGGCGCTCTACGAAGAGGCGACCGCTGGAGATGATGGCTTCGCTAAGCCAATCATCCTCTCGCAGGCCATATGTAGAGATGGGCACGAGCTGTTTGTGGCACTTATGCCCGACCGACCAGATGGGAATGCCAAGGAGCGTCCCACGGTGGCGACCACACTAAACGCAATAGCCCAATTCCGAAAGATGATGGCAGAAGCCAAGGCGTCCACCTTCCTACGAGGCAATCGAGCCATGGCGAGCCTGTCGTGGCTTGTCAAGCCAGACAACTTCGCTAAGGTCGTGGAAGGATGCTACCGAGACAACCCTGCCTCTAAGCCGTCATCACCTCCTCCTGCATCACAGAACTACTCAAACCATATGTGGGATGAAGTCAAGAAGGAGCAGGCCGAAGATAGCGAGGAGATGAAGGCATACAAGGCTTCTGTACTCAAGATAACACGAAGAGAAGGCGAACAGCAAAAAAATCAACAGCAATGATTAACGAGCAACCACAGCCAAAAGAGGGTGTGCTTCCACTCGCCTCGGAGTTTGTGAAGAAGATCAAAGAGGAGCGTACGGCAGGCCTACCACCACGATCGGTCTATGAGGCATACAGAGGTATCAAACTTGACGATGCGCTTGACTATATCACCGAGCTTGGAAAGCTGAGGGAGGAGCGATTTTCTCTTGACAATGATACACTGGCTCTCGGATATGCAAAAGCGGTTTCTTGGCTACTCGCTCTACCACACCCAGAGATAGACGACCCGATGAAGGGGTTGCTTGTGATGGGAGAGACAGGTACAGGTAAGACGCTTCTTGTGACTCTACTGCGAGATCTCAGCGAAATGCTTGGTGTGCAGCGACCATTCTACGACGGTGTGAATAGCCGACGAACTATGAAGCCCTTCCTGTGGAATGGTGAGACGCACGCCCTTTGGCACATGGCGGATCTTATGGACAGCACAGATGGCAGGTACACCGCCCTGGACTATCGGGTGCTTCACATAGGCGACCTCGGAAGTGAGCCTGCTACTTTCCAGCGCTATGGAAACAAGGCGAGTCTTGCGGACCTTATAAACCAGCGATCCGACTATGGGTATCGGGATGCACCTATCGTCGGCACCACAAACCTCCCGTGGTCAGAACTTCAACGCTACGGAGACCGTGCTGTATCACGCCTTCGTGGCGACTGCATCGAGGTACGGCTCATAGGAGTGCCTGACCACAGAATGAACCGAACGAAAACGAGTATTTAATCACCAACCTATGGACAACGAAATCAAAATTAAGGGAACAGTAGCAGTCCTCTGCCAACTCATGCAGGGGAGAAGTAAGTCAACGGGCAGCCTCTGGCAGTCGCAGGTATTCGTGCTTGATACAGGCGGACGCTTCCCAAGTAAAGTGCCGATTAAGCTCTTTGGTGAGACTATCGAGAAGTTTCCCCTGCGATTAGGGCAAGAGGTGACCGCCTATATTGATCTCGACGGACGCGAGTACAACGGTGTTTGGTACCCAGAAGTCAAGGCGTGGAAGATCGAGTATTCCACAGGCGCTGCGCAGGCCTAACTCGTGTAAGATTATGAATAATCCAACTCAAAAGAAGCCTCTCCTTATCGGTATAGACCCCGATACGGAGGCTTCGGGGTGGGCTGTAATTAATCTCAACGACCGCTCCGTACACCTCGAGACGATACCATTCCTAAGAGTGCTTGACCTGCTCGATGAATGGCGATGTGAAGAGGACGAGAGGTATCTCGACACGGAATACTCCTACCGCTTTGTCCTCGAGGACATCTGGAGTACCGCACACAACTGGCACGCATCACCAAGAGATAACCACAGAGTTGTAGCCAAGAAAGGCTACCACCTTGGGCGCTGTGCTATGGTTGGCGAGCTTCTCCGAGATGCGATACAGGAAAAAGAGTTCCCGATCATCTGCCAAAAACCCCTGCTCAAGCACTGGAGAGGACCAGAGGGAAAGATTACACACTCTGAAATACTCGGAGTATGCAGGCATCACAATCTGACCCTACCAAAGAGCAAGCAGGCCCGCACGAACCAAGAGGAGAGAGATGCTCTACTCCTCGCTATCCACCACATCGCAACACCTACCAAACTATTCGACAAATGACAATCACACTACTACTCTTACTCTCTGCAGGCCTGCTCGTGATGGGCTACCTCATCTGGATGCTACACTCACGCCTGCGCCTTCTTGAGCGGATGGATGCCCAGCGCAAGAGAGAAGCACGAGATCTCTCCAAGATGCAGGGTGAGGTAGAACACTACTTCTCCTTCGTCAGTGGCCAGCAACACAAGATCCTTGAAATTCTTGGCAATGCCAATGACTTAACGCTCAAGCTCGCAGAGAAGGTGCTGACCAAGGGCGAGTACCAAGCCCCTACGGCAAAGCCTACCACGCTGGAGCGTGTGCCACGCCCCTGGCGCACTAAGCCCGTGATGAGTAAGAGAGAAGAAGCAGTAGAATGAAAGTACTATCACTCTTTGACGGAATGAGCTGCGGGCAGATAGCATTGCGAGAGCTGGGCGTGCCTATCGAACGATACTACGCCAGCGAGATAGACAAGCACGCTATCAAGCAGACTCAGCTCAACTTCCCCGACACTATCCAGCTCGGAGACGTAGAGAAGTGGCGAGAGTGGAACATTGAGTGGGAGGAGATAGACCTCCTCCTCGCTGGCTCGCCCTGTCAAGGCTTCAGCTTAGCGGGTAAAATGCTCGGACACGATGACCCACGAAGTAGGCTGTATTGGGTGTTCCTCGACATCCTTCACCACGTGCAAAAGCTCAATCCCAACGCAAAGTACCTCCTTGAGAATGTGCGGATGCGTCCATCAGACGAGCTGAGGATAAACGAAAGCCTCGGCATTAGACCCGTTGTGATTAACTCCGCCCTTGTGTCTGCACAGAATAGAGTGCGCCTATATTGGAGCAGCATACGGACGAAGAGCGAGGGTATATGGGGCGAGCTGCTCACAGATATTCCCCAGCCTGCCGACCGAGGCATCTACATCGGAGACATCCTCGACGATGAAGTAGACGAGAAATACTATATGCGCAATCTCTCTCTCAACGAGGAGGCACTTGAAAGCGCAGCTCTTACGCAGGACGTGAATAATATGGCATGTGCCATGCGTGGGCGAGGGGACAATAACGAGCAACAGATCGAACTTCGGAAGGATAACAAGAGCAACAGCCTGACGAGCGTCACGAAGGATAATCTGCTAATTACTCCTGGCACTTGGCGAACACACAAGGATGGGCAGGGCTTCCGCCCGACAGCTGGAGGCAAAGCCCCGTGCATCCCCGCAAGGGCGAGGAACGACGGCAGCGGACAGCCCGTGGCTAAAATAGGCTGTATGCTCCGCCGCCTCACCCCCACCGAATGTGCCTGCCTGCAAACCATCCCCGACTGGTATAAGTGGGGATGCTCCGATACCCAAGCCTACAAGATGCTCGGCAACGGGTGGACGGTAGAGGTAATCAAACACATCTTATCACACATCATCAAATAGCAACGAATATGATATACGTACTTTACGACGCAGACATGCTCAACCACTACGCCAGGAAATGCCATAATCGGGCAGTGGCTAAAGGCTTTTGGGATGAGGCGCACACCGTCGGGCATTATCTGATGCTCGCTTTCGGAGAACTTCACGAGGCTATCGAAGCTGACCGCATCGGGAAGTGGGCGAAGCTCGACCCCAACACGATAGACACGCTCCATCGTATAGAGGGTGCGCCCTATGCTCAAGAGTTCCTTTGCCTTGTCAAGGACACCGTGGAGGACGAGATCGCCGACGCAGTGATACGTCTTCTCGACCTGCTGGGGTGGATTATCGGAGATAGGACACTTGCAGGCTTTGAGGTGAATGTCGGGCGAGGCGCATATGAAAAAGAAGAGCCTCCAGTTATGCTCACAGATGCACTCTTCCCAATCATAGCGAATGCGTCTGATAATTTGATCTTCAGCAACACAACGGCAGGCATCCTAAACTCCATCAAGACGCTCGAACAGCTCTGCGACCACCTCGGCATCGACATTATGGCGCACATCGACCTCAAGCTCAAGTACAATGCCACACGCCCTGCGAAGCACGGCAAGAAATACTAACAGATATGACACGAAACGACATAGCAAAGAGCCTCAAGCCCATAGAGTGGGCATACAAACACGAGTGCAGTATGTACGTGGCTTCTTTTGGGGTTGGCGGGGAAAGCCTCGAGATTGAGATCTCGCCAGCTTATGGTGCGCCAGAAATTTCGCAACTGATGATATTTCGAGACGAAACACTCATCGATGGATATAAGGTGTGCCATAGTACACTCGACAGCGCAATGCAGGAGGCTCGCAATTTTCTCATAACCGAGGTGTGTAACC
>ERZ773027.739-NODE-739-length-19483-cov-5.740786_pt1 | contig 19483 bp, 25 predicted proteins | sample MGYA00511032_ERZ773027 | MGnify/ENA primary metagenome ERZ773027 (study PRJEB29015, sample SAMEA2738138) | human oral metagenome | biome: human oral; feature: human-associated habitat; material: saliva | place: China | collected 2190 ... | reverse complement strand
TTGTTAATCTGGTCGTTGATTAGTTTTGAAACTTTCTTCTCCATTATGAGTTCCTCCTATGACCGTAGTCACCTATAAGATAGTAGAATTACATTACATTTTCAAGGAACATGCCCAAATTTATCAAAAAAGAGACTTAGAATTTCTTCTAAATCTCATAATCGATACAAGAACGTGCTTGAATCTTATCTTTTAATAAAGCTTTTAACTTTAAATGTTCAGGGTGAACTTGGTATGCATTTAATGCATCAAAGGATATAAAGTCAAATACTAAGGCAAAATCATAATTTGTAGAATCTGCATCCTTATGATTACATACCACTTCGCCACTTGCGACTTCCTTTAAACTAGTAAGATTTCTAGCAAGCGTCACCGCTTCTTTCAAACTCTCCTCATGATTTAGAGTTTGAAGCTTAAACATTACAACATGTCTTATCATATGTCATTACTCCAGATTGAGATGATAGTGCAAGATATATACAGTGGCCGCAAATAGCGCTACATTCATAATCAATGTATACAGTAATGTAACTGTTTGATAATTCATGCCATAGTAGAATGCGTTCATAATCGATACAGCACCAAATGTATATACAAGGATAGATGGAAGATTTAGTAACGATGGGATCACAACACCTAAAATAACAAATGTAGCGATACCAACAAGTAAGCGGTGTTCTGGAAATAAGTTACCCATCGCATAACATAGATAAATGAGTAATAAGAAACGGGATGCACTGAATAGATATGTTAAGCAAACCTGCAAGAACCCTAGGTCAAATATTGCTCGTAGTACACGCTCAATCCAATAGAAATCAATACTACGAATCACATCAATAAATTGACCTGAACCAATCAATACGCCAAACAAGCAAATAATCTGTGCAAGTACGAATAGTACAACATAAATTAAATACGCAATGACTTTACTTAGAACAAGCTGCCAAGTAGTAACTGGTAATGTATGCATCAAATAGGCTTGTCCAGATAAAAGATTCTTATGGAAACGTTGTACAGAAGAACCAAAGATTAGAATGAATGTCGAAAAGATTACACCGACTACCATTAAGACCAAGATGAACGAGAATGTAGATGAACTATTTGAGTAATATGGATTGTACATCATTCTCTCTGAGATAATTTGAATGTTTGAATTAATTGTCATACCTAGTACTAACGACAATAAGAATTCAGCACCAATCAATATCAGAAATAATTTATATGTTGATTTAAACTCAAAATGAATTAATTTACCTAGCATGCGAATACCTCTCTGAATAATGCGTCTACTGACTTACCTTCTTTTTCACGAATCTCATCGACACTGCGATGGAATACAATTTCTCCATCACGAATAAAGATAGCTTCATCTAATACAGGTTCTACATCAGCGATTAAATGTGTTGAAATAACAACCAATGCATTCTCACTGTAGTTACCAATAATCGTACGTAAGATGTAGTCTCTTGCTGCTGGATCAACACCACCAATTGGTTCATCTAAGAAATAAACCTTCGCTTCACGACTCATCGCAAGTACAAGCTGTACTTTTTCTTTATTACCCTTTGATAAATTCTTCAGTTTATCATTTAACTGAATATGTAATTCCTCTAACATCTTTAATGCACGATCATAGCGGAAATCATCATAGAAACTCTTAAACATATCTAAAAGTTCACCAACATTCATCCAATCTAATAGATAATCTGCATCTGGTAGATAAGATACAATCGCCTTTGTTTCAATTCCTGGCTTTTTACCATCAATAAAGATTCCACCATCTGTTGGTGTCAATAAACCGTTGGCAAGCTTTAACATTGTTGTCTTACCACTACCGTTTGGTCCAAGTAAACCTACGATACGTCCAGACTCTAATGAAAGATCAACGTGGTTTAACGCTACTTTATTACCGTATTTCTTTGTTAAACCTTTGCATTCAAACATTACACTCATCATTCTTCTCCTTGCGTATTAATAAAACCAATCATGTCTTCTTTGGAATATCCTAGCTTTTTTAGTTTAGCGTAGTATCCCGCGGTTAGGCTTCTCGCCTCTTCATGCTTAATATTGTCAAGCATTGATCTATCTTCACTGACAAAACGTCCTGCTGTACGTTGTGTATATACAAGACCGCCTTGTTCCAATTCTGTCAGTGCTCTTTGCATTGTATTTGGATTGACTCCAGATTCTTCTGCTAATTCACGAACAGATGGTAACTTGGAACCAGCCGGATATACACCCGTCACAATTCTTCGTTTGATAATACTGACTAGTTGTGGATAAATCGCTTGATCATTTCTAAATTCCCAACTCATCGTTTCTCCTTCTGTATTACTGTCTTAATACACTATTATATTAATACAGTAGTATATACATGTCAACTATAATTATTTATTGTTTTTCGATAAATAATTATTGAATTACGGAAATTTCTGTATTATGATACTTTCGCAAGGAGGACTTGATTATGGAATCTAGTTCAAAACATATACGCAATAGCTTATTACTTACACGCATTTTGATATTACTCGTTGCACTTGTTGCCATGTATATCATTATCAATAGCGTTTCAATCGCAACAGAGTTTATAGATAGTAGAAACATTACATCAATTTCCACGCAGAATCAGATTATACTAGCCTGTGGTATTGGTTATGTAGGCTTTGTTGTATTACTTCGCCTGCTATACATCATCAATCAACTTCTCGTAAATATTTCTAAAGAGAATGTATTTATTATGGCGAATGTAAATCTATTAAGACATGCAAGTCTTTGTTGTTTGGCAGGAAGTGCCCTAGCCTTTATTCTTGCGGCGATATGGTCAAAGCTATTCTACAGTATCGTATTTGCGGCGATCTTCTTCGCTTTGATTATTCGTATTATTCAAAATATTTTCCAACAGGCAATTCGTATGAAAGACGAATTAGACCTGACGATATGAGGTGACATATGCCTATTAACGTAGACTTAAATGTCATTATGGCAAAACGTCATATCAGTGCTGGTGAACTCGCCGAAAAAATCGACATCACACCCGCAAACTTATCAATTCTAAAAAACGGAAAAGCCAAGGCCATCCGCTTCTCTACGCTAGAAGCGTTATGCAAAATCTTAGATTGCCAACCAGGAGATATACTGACTTATGAACCAGAATAAACAACCTATGATCGATCGTGATACCCTCTTATTTTGTATCGCAATCGTAACCTATATATTTGGACATTTTTATGCATCACTTCTTGTTATTTACTTTGCTTTCGCAAAGCTGGCTATTTTCTACATCGTCATTGTAGAAGCCAGTGCATACTTCATACACAAAGAACGTACAAAAGAATCTATTCTATGGGCGATTTTCTTATTATTCCAAGGAATACTTCTAGGATTTGATCGTTCTTTCGAATTTGAAAAATTAGTGTTTTTACACGCAACTGTGATCTACTATACACTATGTCGTTTTCAAAAGTTATCCCTTCCAAACACAAGCGCAACTATCCTATTGGATTTCTTCCAAGGATGGATTATTCAACCATTCTCACATATATTTGCACGCATAATTCATGTCATCAAATATATACTGACACATATCCGTTCCAAGCAAATCAAAACAATCTTATTTAGTATCGTTATTTTAATTCCATTAGTACTTTTCGCATTAGGACAATTATCCGCAATCGATCAAAACTTTTCAGCTCTAACAAACAGTCTATTTAGATTCATTTTTCATGAATTAATTTCGATGAATTTCTACCGTATCATTTGGAGTATTCCAGTTGGTGCATATCTATTTGGTCTGATCAGTAGTTGCATCCTTAGCGAGAAACCATTTATATCCTACGATGGTTGTAGAGAGTTCTTCCTAAAGAAAAAAGTGATTCCACTGATCTCTCTTCGCATTACAACTGTTGTATTACTTGTGCTATATCTTGCATTCTTTATCTTCCAACTATCTGACCTACCAACCGTATTAGCTGCACCTACTGCACAAAGTTCTTGCGAATATGCAGTAAGAGGATTCTGGAACTTCTTTAGAATCATGGGATTAAACATCGTACTGATCTTGGCTTTAAACTTCTTAATTCGAAAAGAAGATACAAGCAGTACAAAGATTGATACATATATCTTGTTATTTACAACTATCTGCTTCAACTTGCTTGCATGTTTAAAGCTTGGACTATACTTCTTTACTTACGGGTATACAGAGCGAAGAGTAATTGCCCTATGGTTACTTGTGGCTATCTTCATTTCTCTTATCTTAATGATTATTCGTATGCATAAGAAATTTAATCTAATCCAGTTTATAACAGCAACATTTGTTACAAGTTATATTCTCTTCCTATACATACTTCCTCTCTTTTATCCAACATCATTGATGTAAAAAGTGGTCACTTCGTTATGAAGTAACCACTTTTCTATTTAATCCAATCAATATGTAATACTGTGTATTCACCTAAATCATTGACTACTTTACGTAATACCGCTTCATCTAGTTTAGACTTCATATGAACGTGTGCCTTCTTTAAATCAGAGTCAACAACTGCATATACACCTTCTAGTGTATTTAATGCATTTTCAACTTTTGAAGCACAATGTCCACAAGTCATTCCATCCACAGTCAGAACTGCTTCAACTGGATAATGTGCAAGGTTCTTATCTGTAACTTTCACATCTGTGTGACAGCCACATCCACCACCACAACCACAAGATCCTCCAGATGAACAACAACCAGATGTTCCTCTTTTAATTGCAGAGCGAATCGCAAATCCAATGATGATGGCAACAATACCACCTACTACTAATGTACCCATACTGCCTTCTTTCTAATTTTAGTTTATTGAAACTAGTTAATGTAGTTCAACTGCACTATACGTCTTCCCTATTTCTTTTCCCTTTTCGCAAAGATATACAATGCCATAGTGCTCTTTGTTGAGATATCCTTCATGTGCTAGCTTTGTTAACATCGCACAGACACTTGGTCTAGAAACATTTAATTCTTTTGCAAGTGCTACACTACGTACACCTCTACCACTTGGATCTAAGCGAAGTAATGTAACGAGGTACTTAATCTTCGCTGCTGTTAATTCGTGTATAGACATATTCATACACCTTTCTAAATAAGGTACAGGTCATCCCTGCACCTTATGATTTATTATTTATCGTCTTTCGCTGCTGGACGAACAAGTCCCCAGATAATAGCCGCAATACATACAATCGCAACAACTAATCCGATAGGATCTACATTACCTGTAATAGCAGAACCTACCTGGTAGATAATCAGAGCAATCACATAAGCTAGACCACACTGGTAAGCAATTGCAAACCATGTCCACTTACCATTATTCATCTCACGACGGATAGCACCGATTGCCGCAAAGCAAGGAGCACATAGTAAGTTAAATGCTAGGAATGAGTAACCTGCAACTGGATTATTGTTGAAGGCATTTGCCATAGATTTAAAGATCTGCCATCCATTTTCTGCAACTTCACCAGCACCATAGAGAACACCCATTGTACCTACAACGTTCTCCTTCGCAACTAAACCAGTGATAGCAGCTACAGCCGCACGCCAATCTCCCCAACCTAAAGGAATAAAGATAAACTTGATTGCATTACCAATTGCCGCAAGCATAGATTCAGACTGCTCTACGGCACCAAATCCATTCTCTGTAAAGCCATAGCTTTGCATGAACCAAACAAGTACAGTCGCAAGTAAGATGATTGTTCCTGCCTTCTTAACGAAGGAAGAACCACGCTCCCACATGGAGTGTAAGATGTTAGAAGGAGTTGGCCAGTGATATGCAGGCAATTCCATTACGAATGGTGCAGGATCACCAGCAAACATCTTAGTCTTCTTTAATGTGATACCGGAAATAATGATAGCCGCAATACCTAAGAAGTAAGCACTTGTCGCAACTAATCCAGACTTCTGGAAGAAGGCACCAGCGATTAAAGCGATAACAGGTAACTTTGCAGAACATGGAATAAATGTTGTAGTCATAACTGTCATACGACGGTCACGTTCATTTTCAATTGTACGTGAAGCCATAACACCCGGAACACCACAACCTGTACCAATTAACATTGGGATAAAACTCTTACCAGATAAGCCAAACTTACGGAATACACGGTCCATAACAAACGCAATACGTGCCATATAACCGCAACCTTCCAAGAATGCTAGGAAGAAGAATAATACTAACATCTGAGGTAAGAAGCCAAGAACTGCACCTACACCAGCAACGATACCATTTAGAATAAGACTCTGTAACCAATCAGCTACTTCAATCGATTTTAAGAAGTTACCAAGCACTGTTGGTAAGCCATCTTGCCATGGTCCATATGTAGCTGCTTCAGGTTCTTCTTCTGCAGAATAGATTTCATAATCAGAGTAAGTTACTTCACGTGTTTCAGCAACTTCACCTTCATCGTCATGAATCTCAGCAGAAACAACCAAATTCTCTAATTGTTCTTGTTTGAGAACTGTAATTTCTGTTTCACCTTCATCGTTTTCACTAGAAGTTACATAACCCTTTTCAATCGCTTCATCGATGAATGTTTGTTTTGCTTCTTGATCTGCTTTATATGTACCAGAATCTTCATCATATTCTGCACGTCCTAAGCCAAACCAGAACCAACCATCACCGAATAAACCATCGTTTACCCAGTCAGTAGCACCTGTACCAAATGTTTGAATTGATACGAAGTATACGATAAACATAACTGCCGCAAAGATAGGTAAACCTAACCAACGGTTTGTAACGATGTTATCGATCTTATCAGAAACACTGAGCTTACCAGCATTTTGCTTAGTATAGATACCGTTTAGTGTTTCTGTAATAAATGAGTAACGAGCATTTGTGATGATAGATTCCGCATCATCATCCAAATCCTTCTCTACTGCAGAAACAATTTTCTCTACTTCAGCCATTTGGCTTTCATTGAGATTCAATCTTGCAAGTACTTTTTCATCTCTTTCAAATACTTTGATTGCATACCAGCGCTTTTGGTCAGCAGATACATCAGTTAATACAGAATCTGTAATCTTAGAAAGAGCTGTTTCAATCTTATCTTCATACTTATGGATTGCTGTTGCTGATTTTGCTTCTGCAGCCGCAATCGCAGCTTCTGCTGCTTCCATAATACCTGTTTCTTTTAACGCAGAAATTTCAACAATCTTACAACCTAACTTCTCACTTAAGGCAGCGATATCAATCTTATCGTCAGCCTTCTTTACAAGGTCCATCATATTTACAGCTACTACAACTGGAACTCCAATTTCAAGCAACTGTGTTGTTAGATATAAGTTACGCTCTAAGTTTGTACCATCTACGATATTTAAAATCGCATCAGGATGTTCACCAATCAAATAGTTACGAGATACAACTTCCTCTAATGTATATGGTGAAAGAGAATAAATACCAGGCAAGTCCTCAATAATCACATCAGGATGTTTCTTGAGTTTACCCTCTTTCTTTTCTACTGTTACACCTGGCCAGTTACCTACATACTGGTTAGAACCAGTTAAGGCATTAAATAAGGTTGTTTTACCACTATTTGGATTACCCGCTAAGGCAATCTTTAATCTTTCGTTTGCCATACTAATTTTCTCCCTTAATCTATGAATTACTCAACTTCAATCATTGCGGCATCATCCTTACGGATGGATAATTCATAGCCTCTTACAGTCACTTCAATTGGATCACCTAGTGGAGCAACCTTACGAACGTAAACTTCAACTCCTTTAGTGATGCCCATGTCCATGATTCTACGCTTTACAGCACCTTCACCATGGAGCTTGACAACCTTTGCAGTACCGCCAATCGCAACTTCCTTTAATGTATTCATTCTATCCTCCCTATATCATGACTTTCATAGCCATTTCTTTCCCAATTGCAATACGTGTTTCTTTCACATTTACAATTAGATTTCCACCGACTTCTGAGACAACTGTAGCAGATCCACCAACAACAAAACCGAGATCTGCTAAGTGCTGTTTCACTTCTGCACTTCCCCCGATTTTAACAATTTTATATTCTTGACCGATTACTCCTAAAGCTAATGGTATCATCGCTTGCCTCCTTATATAAATGAACAAAAGTTAGAGGGCTCTAACTAATGTTAGTTTAGACTCACTAACTAACATTGTCAATATTTTCTGTAATCTAAATGATAAAGTTTCAGTGATTTGTATTGTGAAAATTTCACGACACTTTCTTGATTTTGTCTTAAATCAATAGACAAATGTCATTAATTCTTTATAATACTTTTATGATACTTGGAGGTTTTATGAACAAATATGTAATCGCAACATCCTCTACTGCGGATTTGCCAGCAGAGTACCTAAAAGAACACAATATCCCCTTTATCTCATATACATATACGATTGATGATAAAGTTTATATCGATGATTGCACGGAAGAAAGTCGTAATTTCTTAATGACTTCCATGCGTGCAGGTAAACAACCAAATACATCTCAAATTACCGAATATGCATACTACGAATTCTTAAAAGAACTTCTTGAAGCAGGTAATGATGTTCTATTCGTTGATATGACACGCGCATTATCAGCATCTATTAATAACGCAGAGCGCGCAATTCAAACTTTAAGCGAAGAATACCCAGAACGTAAGATTAGTCTATTAGATAGCTATTGCGTTACAGGAGGTCTTGCCCTCTTCTTAAAGCAATTAGTAAAACGTCATGAAGAAGGATGGGATTATGATCAAGTTGTGGAATGGGGAAATGCACATAAGCTTGAATACATTCATCGTTTCATGGTAGAAGACCTACAGTGGTTAAGACGTGGAGGAAGATTATCCAACGCATCTGCCCTACTTGGAACAATTCTATCCATCAAGCCATTAATCTATATTCCAGATAGTGGAAAGCTTGTTTCCTTTAAGCAAGTACGCGGTAGAAAGAAAGCACTACGTTCATTAATTGAATCCTGTGCAGAAGACATGGCAGACTATACCAAGGATGAAGAAATCGCAATCATCCACGCAGATGCATACGAAGATGCAGTTGCATTCCGTAATGACTTGATTGAAACATATCCACAGTTTAAGGATACAAAGATTTCTATCATGCAATTAGGACCAGTCATTGGAAGTCATGTAGGTCCAGACTTCATGGCTATCACATACCATGGCAAACACAGACTAAATATTGAAAAGTAAAAAACTCGGTCAATCCGAGTTTTTTACTTTATCTCTCTTCTTCTGAATGTAGTGCTTCTCTAAGCAAATCGAATTCGACTTGCTCCTCCGGAGTTAATATAACTCCTTTTTTCACTACTACATCTTCATGAATAAATTCAATTTTTCCAGAGAGTGATTTACCAATATATGGAATCATGGTTGTCCCTCCTATCCACTTTTATATTATAAAAGATTTGATTGTATTCCATCCCAAAATGTGTAAAATTCACTAAAGAATACGTAATTTTATAATCGTAGTAGCATAACTCAGTACATTATGAGATTTTTGAATAGGTTGTAGCCTAGCAAAAATTCCGATGGTGCCAAAACATATGAGAGAAGTACCCTACTATGAATCTTCAATAATTTCTATTTAATAATATAACCCGCCTTTCGGAGCATTACCTTTTCTTCTTTAGTAGGATGATGTATTGCAATAGGCGATGTGAGTCTACGTACATAACAATCCCACGCCTTTTTTTGCTCAGATCGTGTATGTTTTTTCTTGTTCATAATTTCAATACCTCCAATACTGTATTTTTCCCTTGCTGATATAGTAGTCGGGCCCAAGTATTTTTTCAATTGGCAACCCTCTTTGGGCATAAATAAAGGCAACCGTAGGTCTAAGCGGTAAACTCTTCGCAGACCATGACTGCTTTTCACTCATTATATAACACATTAAAAAGTCAAATAATAGTCAGCAAGAGTAGTCTTTCTATAAAGTTTCAAAATTAGGAAAACAAGTCTGTTGTAGCCCAGCATAAATTTCGATACTCGCAGAATCACCGCTAATTAAGATTTATTCTTCGTCTTCATCTTCCTCCTCCTCAAAAAAAACTTTTATATCATCAATTAACCAGATTCCTTCTGGTACTTCGCCATGTTTATTCACATAGTCTAATAAACACGTACTATCTTTGAACCTGTGCGCAATCATTTCTTGTTCTGTATTAAATTTTATTTCAATATCTTTGCGGTCATTGGTAATTTTTAAATTTTCAAAGTCATATGTATATATATTGCCTGCAACTTTACCAGCTTTTATATAACATTCTTGACAGTAAAATATATCAAAACTTTTTAATCTCTTTAATTGTGAATGGATGTGTTTCAATGTTTCATCATTTAAATTGTTTTTTTCCATGATCTTCTATCCTTTCCATGACTTAATTATAAAAATAAAATACATATATATTTTCTCCATAATCATTCATTGTAGCCTAGCAAAAATTTGATGGTGCTAAAACATATGAGAAAAGCCCCCACTTCGACAAGAAATCTTTTCTATATAATTTCTATTTAATAATATAACCTGCTTTTTTGAGCATTTCCTTTTCTTCTTTTGTAGGACGATGTATTTCAATAGGCGATGTTAGTCTACGAACATAACAATCCCATGCTCTTTTTCGCTCAGTTTTCGTGTGTTTTTTCTTGTACATAATTCAACTCCCACAATACAATATACCTTTCTTGTCCAAAAAGTAGTCGGACCTAAGTGTTTTTGTCAACAAGTAACTTCATTTGACTTCTAAACTTAGAATATTTAATAACTTCTTGGTAATAACAAAGTTATCTCTCTTCATTCCAAAAAACACTCTCATCATTAGTTCATATTTTATCTATCGTACTATACAAAAAATACGCCAGGTTTCAAAACAGCAAAATAATTGAGGGTTTTATTAACCAATTATATTCATTTAAGAAGCTAAATTAGTAGTTTATTGTAAATACAATTATTAATACTATAATTACTATCATGAATGTAGAGACGGAAGAAATCGCTATGTGACCGTGAGTCTTGTAAATCAAGCAGATACCTGGATGTGGCGTACCAGTACATTCGAAGCATTTTATCTTAGGTGATAGCAATAGTACTATCACTTTTTATTAATTTGAATAATTTAATTATGAATATAATTTTGTAATTCGTAATATTAAAATATTTTACATGATTTATAAGTTGTAAGCATAAAAAGCGAAATACCAAGCGCAGACCAATTTAGCGGTCCACACGTAGTATTTCGCCACCATCATAATAACACTTCAAAAGAAATAAAAACAACGAACTTTATTTTTGATTAAAAAACTGCTCAACCTCACGCCACCAGTCACCATCTTGGGGGATACGAGTATCTTTCGAGATTTTCACTTCGTAGCGTCCATGATTATCTTCTACATCAATTGATTTTCCATATTTAAATTCATAATTGTCTATACAAGTAATATTATAGGTACCTTCATTTTTAAATTCTTCAGGAATTAATAGGGAAAAGCTATTTGTATTTATATCCTCGGTTTCAAGAATCTCAGTACCTTCCCCAATGGTTACAACCACTTTGGTAAGAATATTGCCTGTATCATTAATTACTGTTAGATACAATTCTTCTTCCTTCTTCTTTTCTGCCTCTTGATTTGTTGCAGTATCCTTTTTCTTACAACCTAAAACAGGAAGGATAAATACTACCAAAACAAATATGACAGTAGCTCTACGAAATAATTTATTCATGATCACTAACTCCGTCTGCAATCATCTCTATTTTATTTTTAGCAGAAGTTGCAACTTGTTTAACAGTATTACCACTAACCTTGATACTTTCTTTCAATACATAGGTTGTTCCTCGTCCGAAATTCTTAGTAAATTCTATAAATGGTGGTTCAGCCATCATATATATCAATAACCCTAAAAATGATGTAATTACATATATAAACCCCCACAATCCCATCGCGGTATTGAGAGTAGCGATTTTAATCATTGCAACAAGCATGATAACAACAAATGAAAGTGCACTTATCCTTTTCATACCACCATACATTAGAATAATTGAAATGATAAGTAGGTATTGTGTATTTATCTTAACTGAAATAAAAGGTACAGTTATTTCTGCCAAGAAAATTTGAACAAAAGAGGCAAATAACGCAATTAATAATACTGCAGAGATACCATCCATTATTCCAAACTTGATTTTTATCCCACTTCCGTAACTATGATTTAACTTAAAACGGAAAAAATATGCACCATATATAAATACTGCATATATTGCTGACAAAAGATCCGGGCTAATTTTAACAGCTGTAATTCCATTTCTCCATCTAATCAAAGATAAGAAAACCGGAAATGCTAAAAGAATAAATGAAACTACCAAATTCTTCGTTTTTCCATTCACTTGTTCAACTACAAATACCTCTGAATTATATTCATGTTTAAACTGCTTCCTTGCAATTTGTTCTGCTTCATTCTTATTTTTAGCAGATATCGAATATACTTTGGAAATCTGCTCTTCTACATTTCCCTTTGTCTCTACTAAGTATTCCATACTTTAGTCCCCTCGCTTTTAATATCATACAATAGTTTACTTAAATTGAAATATAACAAAAGCCACAATATGACAAATAAGTAAATATCAAAAGTAATGATGCACAATCTCGCATACTATAAATCAAGTAAGAATCAAATAAAATTAAAGAGGATTTTTCTAAATTACTAGATTTAAAATCCTCTTTATCTATTTTTATATGAATAATTACTTCCAATTTATAATGATTTCGTATTCTGATTGTTCTGTGTTGCTTAACAACATCTTTACTTGACTCTTAACAACTTCTTCCATACGTACTTTTGCTTTATCAAGTAATCCATTCTTGATTGCAAGTTCCTCAGCTTTAGCGGTTTCATTAGCTTGGAAATTCTTCACATCATTTACAGTAATCTGATTGATTGGATTGAAGCTTTGATCATAAACTTCAATACTGTTTACATCGATATATGTATCTAACACTTCAACATTTGGTAAATCTACAATTACCTTTTTCTCTGTTTGATTAACTTCAATGTTGATTTCAGAGATATCCTTGATGCCTGCTTTACATACACCACTGTAAGTCATTAAGAATGACTTATCTGTAAACGGAATAGAAATTCCAAATGCAGACATGTTATCTTGGCTAAACTTTCCAACATTCGTAAAGTTATATTCCTCTACTGCTAATTGACCAATCTCTTTAAATGAATTTTTGATTTCTGTAGATGTCATTGCAATCTTTCCATTTCGTGGTGAAAGTACAATTTTGTATCCTAGTACAAGTACTAAGATCGTTAATACAGATACGATGATTTTTGTGATTAAACCCTTTGTCATAATTATTCCCCCTGTTTTATTTCCTGAAGTAATATCTCCAGGTTCTCTTTTTGTATCTTAATTTTCTCTTGTTCATTTGTCAATCTGACATTTGCTTTCTGTAAATATTTGTATGCATGCTCTTTTGAATCACTAAGAATTTCGCGAATCTCTCTTAATAATAGCCCAGCATTTTTATACATTTGAATCTGATGCAATTTATGGATTGCATTCTTATCATACATTTTTGTATGTTGCGAACCAATTCTTCTCTTTGGTAATAGCAGACCAATCTTATCGTAATAAAACAGTGTTTTACGACTGATATTCGCAATTTTACATACTTCATTTACAGATAACACTTTTTCTTGGCTTTCTACAATTTCAACTGTAGTACTGTTCCCTAAGGGAACAGTCAATACCATTTTATCTATTTTGTTGTGCACAATTGTCTCCTCCTGCACACAACACCCTGTTTTTCTCGCGAGGATAAATTACGATAATTTAGGTATATATTCTACTAATGAAAGTTAGAAATCCTATGAAACTTCAGAAACTTTTAATTACTGCAATTAATGCAATCAAACCGAAACACACAAGATTGTTGATTATTTAATTCTTCTCACATATCTTTAATATTTCTCCGTGTTAATATCAAATAAAGTTCTCCTTTCTATATTTCACATTGTATGAATATTGCTATACAAAAAATACGCCAGTAACCATAAATAAAAACCGATCATACGATCGGCTACTTTGATACGAACTGTACTTATTTTATGTAAATGTACTGGCATAACTAACTAATGAACAATGCGATAATATGCTCTTGATGTAAGACGGAATATAACAAAATAAACAATGGAGAAGATTCCTATTACTGCAAATAACATCTGTGCATACTCCATATAGGAATGTACCGCAAATAAACCAAGTAATTGAGAAACTATCTTAGAAGCTACTAGGCTATGTAAAGTAGCTACTGCTAATGGTGCTAAAAATAGCCATAATACTTGTGAATTACTTGTTTGGTGAATTAATTGATCTGGTAATCCAACTTTTTTCATAATCTGGAATTTATCGCGATCTTCATATCCTTCATTTATTTGTTTATAATATGTAATCAACACAGTACCAACAATAAAGATAATACCAATTAATATACCCAAAAATAAGAATCCACCATTTAATTCATACGCTTTTTTTACAGTTTGTTCTTTTGTCTCAAAATCGAAAGAGTTTTCTTTTGCGTATGTCGACTGTGTTGCAAAATATTTTGTTTTATCAACTACATTTGACTTAAGATTCCAATTTAGGTCTGCTGTAATATCTGGGGTGTAATATTCGCCTGTGTCAATATTCTTCATCTGTAGAACTTCCCCAATTTTTTTCATAACTGTGAAATCTTTTGCGATGATTCCATAACTTTCTACAGCATATGTTGAAGGAATAAAATTTGGAACTTTATGAATCGTATATGTAATATCACCAATCTTCACTTGATCTAAATCTAGGAGATTTTTTTGATTTGCACACATTAATATTTCATTGTCTTTTAACTCGATTTGTTGATGTGTACGTTTGTTATAACTTGCAAGATCACGAACAATCATAAAATATGGTTTTTGTGCTTGTTCTGGTTTTAAAGCTTTCAATTCATTTCCTACACGAGATGCAGATGTCATGTATCCATAAGAAACGTAATCATCCTCAATGCCATTAGAAACTTCTAGGCCTTGATTCGCTGCAGTATATAAAATATGTTCAATTTCATCTTTATTTTCTGTAGTAACGATTTCATCAGATGATAACAAATATTCACGTGGCATAACATTATCCACTGTTTTTTGAACTGTAGAGTAAATCGCTGCTGTTGCAGATAATGTAATCAATACACCAGTGCTAAGAATCGACACACTCGCAAGTGATACCGCATTTGCCTTCATACGATACAATAGTCCACTAACACTTAGAAAATGTGTTGGCTTATAGTAATATCTTTCATTGGTTCTTTGTAGTTTTAGGATAAAAATTGAGAATGATATATATAAAAGATATGTTCCTATTAGCACTAATAACGCAGCTGAGAAGAAATAGACCAATGAACTTAATATTCCTTGAATTGTTAAGGCAATTACATATCCTGCGCCAAGTAAAATGAAGCCCAACAATAAGAATAGATATCTATTTTTTGGTTCACCCTCACCTTTATGTTGATTTCCTAGAAGTTGTACAGGAGTTGCAAGATATATCTTAATATTATTTCTGATAAGAGTAATAACAAATAATACGAAAGCTAATACTACTGTCGATACACATGACTTCATACTAAATGGATAATCCATTAAGCTACCTGCTGTATCTTTCAACAGATAATTCAATGCAATGAAAGTAACTTTGCCAAAAATATATCCACCAACAACACCAATAAAAAGAGAACAAATAAATAATACAAAATACTCAATGAATAGGATTTTACGAATATGTTTCTTTTCTAGACCAAGAATTCCATATAATGCAAATTCCTTGTTTCTACGCTTGATTAAAAAACCATTTGCATACATGACAAAGATAAATGTAAAGATAGCAATTATAACAACACCAAATTGAATAACAGATGGTAAATCCGCATGTCGCGTCAATACATATTGATTTGATAAGAGTGATACCATGATATTAAACAATAGAAACATGATTCCAATTGATAATACAAATGGTATTTCAAGCAATCTATTTGCATGCAGGTTACGCTTTGCAAACCCAAATGCCATTCCCCACTTCATTAGTCTTCACCTCTTTTTGAAAGAACTAACTGTGCTTGATGAATACGTTCCATAAATTCTGCTTGATTCTCATTTGTACCTCTATACAATTCATGATAAACAATACCATCTTTAATAAATAAGACTCTCTTCGCATAAGAGGCAGCACGAAGCGAATGTGTAACCATCAAGATCGTTTGCCCATTTCGATTAATACTTTCAAATAGATTTAGAATCATTTCGGATGAAGCAGAATCTAAAGCACCTGTTGGTTCATCCGCCAATAATAATGATGGTTTTGTAATCACAGCTCTTGCGATGGCCACTCTTTGTTTCTGCCCACCAGAAATTTCATAAGGATATTTATTTAACAATTCCTTGATTCCAAGACGGTCCTGCACGCTTGATAGTCTATCCTTCATCTCTTTTACAGGAACCTTAGATAGAACAAGTGGTAGAAAGATATTATCCTTATTGGTAAATTGATCTAGTAGATTAAAATCCTGAAAGACAAATCCAAGTTCATTTCTTCTAAAGCTTGCAATTTCTGAGTCTTTTAAATTACTAATGTTTTTCCCATTCAATAAGATATTACCTGAAGTTGGTTTATCTAGTGTCGCAATCAAGTTTAGAAGTGTTGTTTTTCCTGCACCAGATTCTCCCATAATCGATATAAATTCTCCCTGTTGCACGGAAAAATGAATACCACTTAAGGCTTCTGTTTTTATATTTTTTGTTTGATATATTTTCTTAATATCTGTAAGTTCCAATACAGTTGTCATATTTGAATTCTCCTTTTGTATAGTCTTATTTTAGAGTCTCAAAAGATTACTAGCATTTATCAAACATGACAAATCATGCCTGTATTCTTACATTTTTGTAAGGTTTTCAGGAAATACCAATCGGAAGGTACTACCTTTGGATAGTTTTGACTCCACCTCGATTTGAATATTTAATTTCTCAGATATCTTCTTAGCAAGATATAATCCTAATCCACTGGACTTCTCATTCATGCGACCATTAAAGCCTGAATATCCACGATCAAATATCTTAGGAATATCTTCACTACGAATCCCAATTCCTGTATCTTTGATTTCTAATGCATGTTTATCCTCAAGATATTGAATCGATATCCTTCCATTCTCTGTGTACTTCAGCGCATTCGATAAGATTTGTTCGATCAGTATCGTAAGCCACTTACTATCACTAATCACATATGTTGTATCACTTTGATATTCTAAAGAAATATGATTATGAATAAACAACAATGAATACTTCCTTAATAAATCTTTGATAATATCATCAAGATTCACCTGTGTAATATCCATATCAGTAGAATGATCAATCATCTTTAGATAATTCATCGCCATATTGACATATTGTTCTATATACATTAACTGCATTTTTAATTTCGAAGCAGTATTTTCATCAGGTTTGTCTAACAGAAGTTTACTAACAGTCATAGGAGTTTTAATTTGATGTAGCCACATCAAAAAATATCCATTCAAATCATCCTTCTGCTTTGTCATTTCACTCTTCAAATTTTTATTTTCATTTAATAGTCTTTGATTATCAACCTTTATATCACTTAATTTTTGATAACGAAACCAATGCACAATTAAATAAATGAATAATATAAACCCCAAAATCTCTATTCCTAATAGCACATATTCTATCTCTATTGTTGCTAGTAGAGAAATAGCGATAAATACGATACACACAAGAAGATATCCAAACAGAATGACACTTTGACTTTTCATATAATCCAAGAATAATTTCATCGTATTATTTACCTTCTTTCAGATAGTATCCAACTCCTTTTTTTGTCTGAATCAAATCATCAAACCCAATTTCTGATAATTTTTTTCTTAGACGCGTCATATTAACAGCCAAAGTATTATCATCGATAAAATTATCACTTTGCCAACAATGATCCATGATACTATCACGCTTTGCGATATCCCCTTTTGCTTTAAATAAAGTCTCTAGAATCAATAGCTCTGTATGTGTTAGATCAATAGACTTCTCACCATTTTCTAATTTAGCAGCCGATAAATTCAGTTTCAAATCACCAAAGATTAAATTATCTATCGATAATGCATAATCATATGTTCTACGAAGTAATGCTTGAATCTTCACACGTACTAAATGAATATTAATTGGTTTTGTAATATAATCATCTGCACCACACTGCATTGCCATAACCATATCCATGTCATCACTATGTGATGATATAAAAATAATCGGTACACTAGACTCTTCACGAATCTTTTGAGTCCAATAATATCCATTAAAATACGGTAGTGTAATATCCATTAAAATCAACTGAGGTGTTTTTTCTCTAAACTCTTTTAATACTGCATTAAAGTCATGGATACAACATGTTTCATATCCCCATTGTTTTAATTCTTCACTAATGACTGTAGCTATATCTTTATCATCTTCTACTATGAATATCTTCATCATCATTACCCTACCTCAATCATGTATAAATTACATAGAATTATCATAACATACAAAAACCAATGAGCTTTGAGCTTATCATATTAGATATTTATATAATGATGTTATTATCATATCAATAAGTATGGAGATTCTATGGTCGATAGTAAAGCTACTAAAGAACTAGCAATAAAACTTAGAAAATTGTGGGATAATGACGACTATGTCAAAGGGGTTATTGCGTTTGCGAAAACAGAAAAAAATATTCTTACGATATCTCAATTTATTGATATGTCCTATCAATTGAAAAAAGATATCACTGCAGATGATATTTCATTCCTACTGGAAGTTCTAGAGAACAAGTCATAATATTTAAAGATCAATCTTATCAACACTAGCATTTTTATAATTCATATTGTATAGTCTGAATGCAAGCATTCTGTGGCAACCTTTTATCGCTTAAGTGCGTGTTTGCCAGAGTCTGCTTGCGTTTTTATATGCTTTTATATTCGTACGATAAATATAAATTAGTTTATCTATTCATCCTAAATAAAAGTGAACCTTTTGACGATAGGCTCACTTCTGAATACAGATTATTTTATAAACACATCTGGTAAATCTTCTTTACATCTTCTACGGATAATGGAACATATGCATGCTTTAATCGATCATGTAAGCATGCAGACTCTGCCATTGCTTGGAAATGTTCTTCATTAATATTGACTTCTGTTAGTGTCATTGGAATTTTATTGGACTTGAAGAAATCATGTAATGCTTGAATACCTTGTTTTGCTAGAAGTGTTTCATCATTACCTTCTAGACCCCATACATTTCTAGCAAACTTTGCTAGACGTGGTGTAATCGTTGGATCTTTTGCAAGGATATATTCTAACCATCTTGGAGTAAGAATCGCTAGACCTACTCCGTGTGTGATGTCATAGTATGCACTTAATTCATGTTCCATCG
>ERZ773027.737-NODE-737-length-19498-cov-3.112277_pt1 | contig 19498 bp, 16 predicted proteins | sample MGYA00511032_ERZ773027 | MGnify/ENA primary metagenome ERZ773027 (study PRJEB29015, sample SAMEA2738138) | human oral metagenome | biome: human oral; feature: human-associated habitat; material: saliva | place: China | collected 2190 ... | reverse complement strand
TTGCTTGACAATGAGCTGCATGAGTCGCGGCGACTCGTCGATGAGTTGGCGCACGAGGGGAATGGGGTAGGCCAAGAGCGTGGTGGAGCGGTGGGTCACGGCATTGGCGGCATAGTGCTCATCGGCCAAGGCGGCGCGATAGCCGAAAATTTCGCCCGGCCCGATGAATCGAAGGGTTTGTGCGCGCTCGGTGCGCCCTTCGCGGTAGAGACGCACGGTGCCTTCCAGCACGTAATAAAGGAAGTGGGGAACGTCATCCTGCCGGTAGATGATTTCGTCTTTGGGGAGGATGTATTCGCGCTGAGCGGCAAAGAGGCGCGCGCGTTGCTCGGCGGTGAAGGCTTCGCGAAAGGTGTGCGAAGCCGAACGAAGTGACCACGTATTCTGGATTGTCATCTGCTTCATATCTTCTCTCTGTCAGAAAGGGGTGGACGGTTGGCCATGGCACGGAGGCGCGAACCGCGGTGGCGGTGCGCTTCGGGCGAGTGGATAGGACAAATTTATGCATTCGGCTGCAGGCAGCCAAATATTTCTCTTGATATTTTAGGAAGTAAACGTTCCGGCTGGGCATTTCTCTGAAGGGGGCGGCGCCGGCGACCGCAGGGGAGGGGAAACCGCACCGACAAGCAGGAAACTCGAGGGCGCGGAGCGGGAGGGGAAAGCGCAAACCGGGGGTGGGGTGTCCGTGTGGGGACAGGAGGCGACCCGAAAAGCGCTTTGTCGCTGAGCGCAAAGTTAATCATTTATTGGCAAGTAGGCGAGTTGGTCTGCGCTCTATTTGTGGTGTGGGGAACGAGGGCGGCAGAGAAGCAAAAAAACTCCCCTTGTTTTGGAGAAAACGAGGGGAGTTTTGTCAGAAACGTGAGGACTTTCGCCCACAAACCGTGCGGTTTTCCGCAGCCAAGCGGGTGGGCGGGACGAAAGGCTTAGGCTTCGTCGTCGGTATCGGGGGGGGCTGATCGGTCGTTGTCGCCGAAGCCGTCCCAGCCCTGGGCACGGAGGGCAAATTCGTTGCCGTCGCGGGTGATGAGTTGGCTGCCGAGTTCCGGACGGGTGATGTGTCCGATGACTTTCACGTCGTCGAGCGATTCGATGAGCGTGTGTGCCGAGAGGGGCACGGTGAAGAGCAGCTCGTAGTCCTCGCCGCCGTTGAGAGCGCAGGTGCTTACGTTGAGATTCAGCTCTTCGGCGGCCACGGCAGTCTGGTAGTCGATGGGTAAGCGGTCTTCGTAGACGCGGCAGCCCACGTTGGAGCGGCGACAGAGGTGGAGGAGTTCGCTGCTCAAGCCGTCGCTCACGTCGATCATGGCGGTGGGGCGGATGCCGGCGGCGCGAAGGGCTTCGATGATGTCGCGTCGCGCCTCGGGCTTGAGGTAACGCTCCAGGCTGAAGTCGGGGGCGAAGTTGAGGGCGGCGCGGGCGGCTTCGCTCTTGGTGGCGCGGAGCTGCGAGAGGTAGATGCCTTTTTCGCGTTCGAGGAGGCAGAGTCCGAGATAGGCGGCGCCGAGATTGCCACTCACACAGATGAGATCGGTGTCGGCGGCGCCGTCGCGGCCGCAAATGTCGGCGGGGCGGGCGGTGCCGAGGGCGGTGAAGCTCAGCGCGAGGCCGGTGAGCGAGGCACTGGTGTCGCCTCCTGCGAGATCGACGTCGTGGCGCTCGCAGGCCATGCGGATGCCGGCATAGAGTTCGTCGACATCTTCGACTGCGAAGCGCTTGGAGAGCGCCACTGCCGCGAGGAGTTGGCGGGGAGTGGCGTTCATGGCGTAGAGATCGGAGAGGTTGACCATGGCGGCCTTATAACCTAAATGCCGAAGGGGCGAGTAGACGAGGTCGAAGTGGATGCCTTCCATGAGTAGATCGGTGGTGGAGAGGAGCACTTCGTCGCTTTCGGGGCGCAACACGGCGCAGTCGTCGCCGATGCCGCGGAGGGTGTGGGCGTGGAGGGGGGGAAGGGCGGAGGCGATGCGGTCGATGAGCCGAAATTCGCCCAGTTCGGAAATTTGCATGAGGAGGGGACTTGAGGGGCTGAGAAAGAAATGGCCGGCGCCTGCGCGTGGGCGAGGCGTCGGCTGTGAGGGGTGGGAGCGCGGGGGCTTAGAAGTAGTAGCCGAGTCCGAGGCGGACGCCTACTTCGCTGCCGCCGGTGAAGTCGTTGACCGAGACTTTGTAGAACACCTGGGGCTCGATGGCGACATAGTGGTTGAGGTAGAACGTGTAGCCGAGCTCGAGGGGAATGTGGAGGTTGTTGATGTTGGGGGCGTGGTGCGAAAATTCGGCACCGGTGCCGATGGAGAGTCCGTTTTGGATGACGTAGTAGCGGAGCCCTGCGCCGAGGGTGAAGGCATCGTTGCGCTTGGCGTAGTGATTGTAGCCGAAGCTGGCGCGCGCCAAGAGACAATCGGCGACGAAGTAGCCCCCGTCGATGTTCATCCCTGCGCGGATGCCACCTTTGTCGGTGTAGTTGAAATTGAGATTGGAGAGTCCGGCGGCGATGTAGCCGGTGCCGGCATCGAACTGGGCGTGGCTCTTGGTGAAACCGAGGGTTGCGAGGAGAAAGAAGAGGGTGAGAATGCGTTTCATGTGTAGAGAGAGATGGGAGGTGTGGAGATAAAAGCGAAGGGGGAGATGAGCCGAACAGTCGCTCGCACACGTTGTACTACGGATGCGAACGACTGTGGTAAAATGGGGGTTAGAGGGTAGAAATGCGGGCGATGAGGCGCTGAGCGTGCTCGTCGGCCTTGGCTTCGATGGCGGCGAGTTGTTCGGCATCGGTGCGCAGCGAGTAGGACACGCCGCAGGTGCTTTCGATGCCCACGAATTCCATGCCGGTGAAGCCGGCAGCGTGGATCAGTCCCTGCATGAAGGGGGTGAAATCGGGGGCTTCGGCGCCTGCGGGGGTGAAGAACGGGGCGCCGGCACCCGTGGTGAGCGAGAGCAGGAGCTTCTTTCCCTTCAAGGCATCGCCGCCGGTGCCGTGAGAGAAGCCGTGAGTCCACACTTCTTCCATCCAACGCTGGAGCAACGAGGGGATGTTGAACCAGAAGAGGGGGAACTGCAGCACGACAACGTCGGCGCGGCGCAGACGATCTTGCTCAACGGCGACGTCAATGGGCTTGTGGGTGTAGAGCGCGTCGAGGCGGAGCACTTCGACATTGGCGAGATCGCGTTCGAGGCAGTGGAGAATGCGGAGGTTGGCGGCTGAGTTGTTGAGATCGGTGTGGCCGCTGACGATGAGGGTGTGTGGCATGAGTGTGTTGGTTGAAGGGGTGGGGGCGCGAAGCGGACGTGTCGGTCGGAAAAGAGCGGCAGAGCGCGAGCCGATGGGCGCGGTTGTAGGATTTTGCCCACGGGGGGCGGGGCAGAACAGACAATAATAAAAGAGGAGGGCGGCGCGGTGGGCGCCGAAGCGCACTTAGTATTCGCGCCAGAAGGAGGGAGCGAAGGGCATGAGGAAGGCGAAGATTTCCAAACGGCCGGCGATCATCAGGAACGAGGTGACGTAGAGACCGCCGTCGTGGAGTTCGTTCCAAGAGTCGAGGGGGCCGATGGCATAACCGATGCTGGGACCGACGTTGGAGAAGGCCGAAATGCTCAAACCCAGCGCGTCGAAGAGCGGAAGCCCCATGACGATGAGCGTACTTACCCCAACGGTGATGAGCAAGATGAAGAAACAGGTGTAGGCAAAGATGGATTGCACTACGTCTGTGCCGAGTTTGTCTTGATTGATGCGCAGTTGGAGCACAGCTCGCGGGTGGAGAATGCGGCGAAACTCGTTGCGGATGATTTTGATGGCTGTGAGCACGCGTACCACCTTGACGCCGCCGGCCGTACTTCCCGAGCAGGAACCGATCACGCCCATGGTGAGGAGAATGATCCACGTGAGGTGGGGCCACATCAGGAAGTCTTCGGTCGTGAAACCGGTGGTGCTCATCATGGCGATGACGTTAAATAGCGATTGGCGGAAGGCATGTTCGCTAAAGTCGCCGGCTTCGAGCCATTTGCTGAGCGTGATGATCGTCACCGCCAGCACAACGAGGAGTAAGTAGAGATGCAATTCTTCGTCGCGGAAGATGTTGCGCCAACGACGCTTGAAGAATGTGAGGTAGAGCAGGGTGAAATTGATGGAACTGAACATCATAAACACCACGGCTGCGTATTCGATGAGCGGAGAGTTGAAGTAGGCGATGCTGGCACCGTGCGTGGCGAAACCGCCCGTTGCGATGGTGGCTAACGCATAGTTCACGGCGTCGAAGAGGCCCATGCCGCACAAATAATAAGTGAGTGCGCAGGCGATGGTTACGATCAGGTAGGTGCTCCACAGCCAGTGGGTCGTTGTGGACACGCGGGGGTGGAGTTTCCCCAATTTCAAGCCGGTGCTCTCGGCAGAGAAGAGCTGTTGCTCGCCCACACCGAGGGCGGGGAGCAGCGCGAGGGTGAAAAAGATAATTCCCATGCCGCCTATCCAGTGCATCAGGCTGCGCCAGAAGAGAATGGAGTGGGGCAGGGCGTCGATGTTCTCGAGGGCGGTGGCGCCGGTGGTGGTGAATCCCGACATGGCCTCGAAGAAGGCGACGGCAACGCGGTCGGTCACGCCGCCCGTTAGGAAGGGAAGCATGCCGAATAGGCAATAGACGATCCAAGTCGACGAGACAATGAGATAACCGTCGCGACGACCGATTTCGGAATCGGCGTTTCGACTCAAAAGACTGAGCACTAAACTCGAAACAAGGCAGATGCCGATCGGAATGAGCCACATGCGATGGCATTCTCCTCATAGTAGAAGCTCAGCCCGTAGCAAAGTGCCATCAGAGCGGCTTCGAGAAGAATCAAACCCGAGAGGGCTCGGGCGATGATGCGGAGATTGAGCATTCAATTGAAGTATTTCTCGAGACGGCGGAATTCATTTTTCAGACAGAAGAGCACTACCAAGTCGCCCTCTTCGAAAGTGGTGTTGCCGTTCACCATGTGCGCTTTGCCGTCGCGCAGGTAACCGCCGATGTTCACGCTCGGCGGGAGATTGAGTTGGGCTACGGGTTTGCGCGTGATGCGGGTATTGGCGTGCACCTTGTATTCTATCACGTCGGCATTGGCGATATCAAAACTTTTGAGGCTTTTGACGTCGGCTTTCAAGAGCATTCTGTGGATGTGGGCCGCAGCAAATGCTTTTTTGTTGATGATCGAACCGATGTCAAGTTGCTCGGCCATGGCGATATAATCCGTGTTTTCGACCATAGCAATGGTCTTTTGCACGCCCATGCGCCGCGCGGAGAGACAAGCCAGGATGTTGGTTTCGCAATTTTCGGAGGCGGCGACAAAAACCTCTGCGTGGCTGACATTTTCGTCCTGCAAGGCGCGGATGTCGCGTCCGTCGCCGTCGAGCAAAAGGAACTTCGGATGCGTGATAGCAGCCGTGATCGCGTCGAATTTAGCCGGGTTGCGCTCGAAAACCTTCGCTTTGATGTGGTGCGGAAGCGTGTTGATGCTGTGAATCACCGTGTCGGCCGCGCCCATATAGAAGACGCAATGCGTTTCGGTGGAATGCGCTTTGCCGAATCGTTCGCGCACATGCGTCACTTCTTCGGCGGTTGCCATGACAAACACGAGGTCGTCTTCCTCCAAGCAGTCGTTGCCGTGCGGAATCAGGGTTTCGCCGTTGCGTTTCACCGCTGTGATGTGGAAAGGGGCATCGGGGGCGACGATTTCGGCGAGGGGGCGATTGAGAATATCCACACCGCGGCGCACCTTGACGGCAAAAAGCAGGAGTTTTCCGTCGCGCACTTGCCACCATTGGCGCGCCCACGGGCGAACGATGAGGTGATTGATTTCGGCGGCGGCGAGCATTTCGGGATAGATCACGCTGTCGATGCCGGCTTTGAGGAAAAACTCCTTATAGTCGTGGGCGGTGTATTCGGCGTTGTCCACGCGCGCCACAGATTTGTGGGCGCCGAGTTTTTTGGCCAGCATGCAGCACGTGATGTTGCGGCTCTCGTCGGGCGTGACGCCGATGAAGAGATCGGCGCCCTTGACATTGGCTTCTTGCAACAAAGAGATGGAGCCGGGCGAGCCGCACAACGTGAGGATATCGACGCACGAAGCCACGCTGTTGAGGCGCTTTTGCTGTTCGTCGATGAGGGTTACGTCGTGGCCGTCCTTGAAAAGGAGTTTGGCTAAGTGGCTGCCGATTTGTCCGGCGCCTGCAATTACGATGCGCATGGGAATGAGCGGAAGAAAAGGGGCGTGTGAAAACACAAAAAGGGGAGCGGCCGAAGGCGCGCGGCCTCGAATGAAGGCGGCAGTGCGCGGTTGTGGCCGAAAAAGGGTGTCGTACGGGGCGACAGTGCGAGCCTTTCGTCCGCTCGCGGGGCATTTGTTTCAATCATCGGTGAGCGGTGGGCTGCAAGGTGTGTGCCTTTTGGTAGCCGGCGGGTCGTTTTTTTTCGATCGCCGGTGGGCGGAAAGCAAAGCGCGCGGTCGTTGTGTTAAACCGTGGGCGCGGCGGGCTCGGCAAGGGCAGCGCGGAAGGCACGGGCGAAGCTTTCGCCGTCCATCGCGCAGTCTTTGCGCTGTTCGCCCACACTGCCGTGTTCGATGAAGCGGTCGGGCAGACCAAAACGCTCCACCGGCACCTGAATGCCGTGATCGGCCAGGAGTTCGAGCACGGCCGAACCGATGCCGCCTTCGCGCGAGGCGTCTTCGATGACGATGAGGCGGCGGTGCGTGCGCGCTATATTAATAAGGAGTGCCTCGTCGAGCGGTTTGGCAAAGCGCAGATCGACGTGCGTGATGCGCCCGTCGGCGGGAGCCGCGCCCTCAAAGTCGGGCACACCGCTCGCGGCCGGGAGCTCAACGGCCAACTGCGAGATGAGATCGGCCACTTCGGCGCCGAGGGGGCCGAAGGTGAGGACGGCCAGAGCGCCGTCGCCTTTGCGAAGCAGGCGGCCGCGACCGATTTCGACGGCTTCGAGCGGACAACGCCAGTCGGAGCGACGACCGGCACCGCGCGGGTAGCGGATGACAAAGGGGCCGCCGCCGGGCAGTTGTGCCGTGTACATGAGGCGGCGCAGCTCGCATTCGTCCATGGGCGAGGCGAGGGTGAGATTGGGCACCGTGCGAAGCGCCGCAATGTCGAAAGCACCGTGGTGGGTGGGGCCGTCTTCGCCCACGAGTCCCGCACGATCCAAACAGAACACGACTTGCAGATTGAGCAACGCCGTGTCGTGGATGATGTTGTCGTAGGCGCGTTGGGCAAAGGCGCTGTAAATGTTGCAAAACGGCACCATGCCCTCTTTGGCCATGCCGGCCGAGAAGGTCACGGCGTGGCCTTCGGCAATGCCCACGTCGAAGGTGCGTTCGGGCATGACGCGTTGCAACAGGTGCATGCTGCAGCCCGTGAGCATGGCGGGTGTGACGCCGACAATGCGCTCGTTGGTGCGCGCCAGTTCAACGAGGGTTTCGCCGAACACGTCTTGGAATTTGGGCGGCGCATCGCCCGTTTCGCCCGAAATCAGGCGCACACCGGCAGCGGCGTCGAACTTTTCCGGTGCGTGCCACACTACGGGGTCGCTTTCCGCGCGGTCGTAGCCCTTGCCCTTCACCGTTTTGATGTGCAACAGGCGCGGTCCGGTCATGGGACGCAGGGCGCGGAGCAAGCGAACGAGTGAGATCACGTCGTGACCGTCGTAGGGACCGAAATAACGGATGTTGAGTCCCTCGAAAATGTTTTGTTCGTCAGAGAGAAACGACTTGAAGGCGTTGTTGAGCCGGATGAGCCGCTTGCGACGCGAGGGCGGCAACCAGCCCCAACTCTCGAGGCGGCGCGCCAAACGGTTGCGCAATCCGTTGTAGGCCGAGGAGGTGTGAAGATTGAGCAGGTAGCGTTTCATCCCACCGACCGAGTTGGAGATGCTCATATCGTTGTCGTTGAGGATAATGAGCAGGTTGTTGGGCGTCTCGCTCACGTTGTTGAGTCCCTCGAAGGCCAGTCCGCCGCTCATCGCGCCGTCGCCGATGACGGCCACCACGTGCTTGTCGGTTTCGCCGCGCTGCATCGTGGCCACACTCATGCCGAGGGCGGCCGAAATGGAGTTGGAGGCGTGGCCGCAGGCGAAGGTGTCGTATTCGCTCTCGGAGGGCGAGGGGAAGGGACGCACGCCACCCCAACGGCGGTTGGTGTGGAACGTGTCACGACGGCCGGTCAAAATCTTGTGTCCGTAGGCTTGATGCCCCACGTCCCACACAATGCGGTCGTGGGGCGTGCCGAACACGTAGTGCAAGGCCACCGTCAGTTCGACAGTGCCCAGACTCGAAGCCAAGTGGCCGGGATTTTGCGAAAGTTCGTCGAGAATATCGGCACGCAGTTCGCGGCAGAGCTGCGGGAGCTCGCGGAGTTTGAGCTTGCGCAGGTCGGCCGGCGTGTCGATGCGGGAGAGGAGGGGATATTTGTCCGGGTGCGTCATGTCTATGAGGGGGACGTCGGCGGGCGACGTCGAGAGAGGGTCATTCGCCGAAGGCTTCGGCCAACTGGTTGCGGCGGAAAGCCGAACGGATGTATTGCTGCATCATGGCGATGGCGCGCGCGTTGTCGCCGCCGTTGGGCAGGATGATGTCGGCATGCTGCTTCGAGGGTTCGATAAACTCGTCGTGCATGGGTTTGAGCACGTTGCGATATTTCTCAATCAGCATTTCGAGCGGGTGACCGCGCTCGGCGATGTCGCGCTCGATGACGCGAAGCAGGCGCTCGTCGGGACAGGTGTCGACAAAGAGCTTGAGGTCCATCTGTTCGCGCAGGTCGCGATCGTAGAGCGCCATGATGCCCTCGACGATGATCACTTCGCGTGGCTCCACGTGGATTGTTTCCTTGCAGCGCGTGCACGTGAGGTAGGAATAGGTGGGCTGTTCGATGGCCACGCCGTGGCGAAGTTGCTCAATTTGGTGGGTGAGCAGCGGCCAATCGAAGGCGTTGGGATGGTCGAAGTTCGTGAGTTTACGAAGTTCTTCGGGCACGTCCCACTGATGTTTGTAGTACGAGTCTTGGGGGATGACGGCTACGGCGTTGGCCGGCAGACTTTCCACGATTTTGCGCACAACGGTGGTCTTGCCCGACCCCGTGCCGCCCGCGATTCCGATGATGAGCATAGTGTTTGTGGGCTGGTAGTTATGCGCAAAAGTACACAGAAAAAACGAATCCTTGAAATTTCGCTCTTTCAAAAAGCCCTCTTTTCCTGCCCTGCACGCGTGTTCTCTTCCGAGCGAAGAGGTGTTTCGCCGAAAACTTGACCGTTTTTGACAAAAAGTCCCCTTGTTTCGTGCGAAACAAGGGGACTTTTTCGTGTCGGCCGAACAGGTTGTGCCGGCGGTTGTGGCTTTGTGGGGCGGAACGGCCGATCAGAGTCCGGCGGGGAGCTTGTAGCCGGCCAGACGCGCCACGATTTTCGGGATTTCGGTGTTGTCGATGCGACCGCGGAACTGCTCCGCGCCGGCGCCGATGGCAAAGACGGGCACATAACCGTCGGTGTGGCCGCCCGTGGTCCAGGCCACGTGGGCGTGCTTGGCGAGAATGCGCTTGGCCGTGGCGGCCAGTCCGCACTCGGAGGCATAGAGCGACTCGGCGCCCTTGTCGCGCCCTTCCACCATGTCGGTGTAGGCTTGGCGCAGCGCTTCGACTTCGTCGCGGGTGGGTTGCAATTTCGTGCCGATGCCGAAGTTCACTTCGAGGTCCTTGCGCACCAAGTCCCAAGTGAAGGCGTCGCCCTTCGTGCGGCGCAGGTATTTGAGGCGCGCAGTGTAGTTGTAGCTGCTCATCGTTTGTGCGGCGAGCAGACGGAGGTCGAGGTTGTAACCGCCGTTGCCGAGGGCGAGGCCGCCCGTTTCGTGGTCGGCGGTGATGAGGATGAGGGTTTCTTTCGGGTGCTTCTTGTAGAACTCATAGGCCACGCGGATGGCTTCGTCGGTGTCCACGACTTCGTGCACCATGGGGGCAGCGTCGTTCGTGTGGCACGCCCAGTCGATCTTGCCGCCTTCGATCATGCAGAAGAACTTGGCGGGATTTTTCTTCATGAGGAAGTCGATGGCGCCGCGGGTGATGTCGGCGAGTGTCAAGTCGCCGGGCTTGCGGTCGAGGGCGTAGGGCAGCGAGGTGCTGTCGCGGTGGTTGGCCTCGCGGCTCTGGAAGTAGATCATGCGGTTGGCCTTGCGCCACGTGTTGTCGAACTCTTCTTTGCCGTTGGCGATGACGAAACCGGCATCGCGGGCTTGGGTGAAGAGGTCGGCCTCGCCTTCTTTGAGCGGAGCGGGCTTGAGGAAGGAGCTGCCGGCGAAGAAGTCGAAATTGGACTTGACGAGGTCGCGACCGATCTCGGCGTACATCTTGCGGTGCTTCTGGTGGGCGTAGAAGCAGGCGGGGGTGGCGTGATCGACACTCACGCTGGTGGCGATGCCCACGGCGGCGCCGGCTTCTTTGGCCCAGACGGCGATGGAGGTGACGGGCGTGATGCTGTCGGGGAGCACGCCCACGGCGTTGTTATATGTCTTGCGACCGGTGGCCAGTGCGGTGCCGCCGGCGGCAGAGTCGGTGATGCCGTGGCTGTCGCTCTGGGTGTTGACGAGCGCGACGTTGGGGAAGCTCGGGAAGGTGAGGGGTTTGATGCCGCGGCGCCCTTCGATGGCGGCGAGGTAGGTCTCGGTGGCGTTGACTTGGTTCACGCCCATGCCGTCGCCGATGAAGTAAAAGACGTACTTCGGCCCTTTTTGGGCGAAGGCTGCGGCGGCAAAGGCCAAACCTAAACAGAGGGTGAGAAAATTGCGTTTCATGTAACGATGATGAATTGGAAGTTTTGGGAATATGAGTTTCGGCAAAGTTACGTTTTTTTGCGCATAATCGGTGAGGGGCTCGGCTTTTTGCCTACATAAATATCTATTATATGACGCGTGTATATCTATATATGATGCGTGTGGGACGTGTTTTTCATTTTTGAGGATTATCCTCGAGGCGGTCGCGGTGTGTATGTTTTCTATGTCGCGGTGCTTTTGTCTTAGTTTCCTCTTTAATGTGGAGAATCGTCGTTTGGGGTGTGGGGACTAAGTGAAAGAATGGTGAATTTACCCGGATCTTCTGTTGTTTTCCCGAGAGGGTGCGGTGATGGGAGAGGGTTGATAGTGGTTGTTCAAGGAGTGTAGCGGCTGGGGGGCGTATTTTGTAAATAAATGACAGGAGAGGTGCGAAGAAGTGAGGCCGGGTGTTGTCGGTTGGAGGGAAAATCGCCGGCGGAACTGTTCGTTTTGTGAAGTTGTTTGCGAGTTTTGATTCTCTGATTGTTGAATGAAATGTAAATATGACGTGTTATACGGGTTTGTTTTAGAATAAGTGTTTATAAAATTGGGGGGGGTAGAAAAATATGTATATTCGCATGGAGAATTTATCTATATTGTTTTTCTTACCTCATTTTGTTTGCTGATTATGGAACAAAACAAACTTTGGCGCTTGGGCTTTGCTGCGCTTTTTCTTGTATTTGCCGGTGTGAGTTGTTGGGCCACGGCAGAATCACTCCGTCTTTTGTTGCCGGCATGGCCTGTCGAATTCGTATGGGCCATTACCGTTGGGCTTTTTGTGTTCGCTTCTTTCGGGTCGAAGCTAATCGTAGACAGCTTCAACAAATATATTTATCTTGAGCATCGCGGTTGGCGGCTTGTTGGGGGAATTCTCATCATGCTTGCGGCATGGCTTCTTGTTTCGTTCCCGACGAATACACACACGTTCTTTTATCGTTCCACAATTGCGGATGTGGCCGGGCACGATCTTGCCACGACGCGTGGTTATTTGCTGCAGCTCCGTGACAATGTGAAGACGACCGATAACATCAATCGCAAAATTGATCAGCTTGACCGTGAGGTGCAGACGCAACTCGTGGCGCTCGACAATGAGATTGACAATATGGCGAATCCCGGCTTTGGTCCTCGTGCCAAAGCGATTCTTTCGCGACTGGCTACGATCCTACAAGTGAAAGAAATTCCCGAACTTTCCTACAAAAACGCGTCTCCCAAACAAATCAATGCTCTTAAACAGCAATATCGCAAGCTGGTTTATGAGCAACTTGATGTGCGCAAAAGCCGCCTTCGCGAAACTTTCTCGTCGGCACAAGAGCAGCATTTCAAGCCGGAAGCCGAACAGGCCATCAGAAATATGGACGTCATGCAAGAACATCTCGGTGCGATGGCTGCAGCGGGCGATGTGGACAATGATGTGATCCGCCAAACGGATGTGGCGCTTAAAGGGGGATATGCTGTGATCCACAATTATGCGCAGTTTGTCAATTTCAACTCGCCCGAAGATCAAGAACTTTATACAGCACCCGAGCAGATCACGCGCACTTCGCGCATGTTGAGTGTTTTTGACGTGTGGCGTGATTTTATCGCCGGCCATTATGCCGGCCGCGGTTTCATCTTTTGGATTCTTCTTTCGCTGGTCATCGATATTGCGGCCTTTATCTTCTTCGATATTGCTTTCAAAGCTTCCGAAGACTAACGTTTCATTTTAACTCTTATCCTCATGCCTGTTTTAGACCCCAATAGTCTTCCCGAATCTTCAGACTTTGAGCTGCAAGCTCCTTCTGAAGACATAGATACGTCCTCTTTTGTAGTTGAGGAAAACGATAACGTGGCAGTTCATCCCGAGTCCACTCCTTCGGATGCTGTAGCCGATTTCGTCGGTAGTACCGCCGAGGAGCGTCTTGACCCCAATCGCATACAAGTGACGGTCAAGGATAAGGATGTGCCCCTTGTTCTTCTTTTCGGCCCGCCCGCTTGCGGAAAAACGATGACGCTCATTCGCCTCACGCGCTACTTGAAGTCTGCCGGCTATCAAGTGGCTCCGGTGCGTTCGCTGCGTTCTTCGGCCGACGTGCACTACAAGCGACTTTGCGATGGCTTCGACGATATGGTAAATGCCCTCGACGCGGCATCATCTACCGACCGCATCAGTTTCCTGCTCGTGGAAGTGTCGAAAAACGGTCGCCGCCTTTGTCAAATTCTCGAGGCCCCCGGTGAACATTACTATAATCCCGAGACGCCGCGGGCGGCTTTCCCCACTTATCTCAACCAAATCTTGGCATTCCCCATGCGTAAAATTTTCTGTGTGATGGTGGAGCCGAACTGGAAGGACGAGCCGGATCGAAAAGGTTACGTCGATCGCGTGAATTCCCTTAAGACAAAAATGAACACCCGCGACAAGGTGATTTTTGTGTTCAACAAAATCGATCAAACGAATTTTGTTTTTGGAGCAGGACGTGTGCACGTGAGAGAGGCTCGCAAAGAAATCGAACAACTCTATCCGGCGATTTTTAACCCCTTCCGCAATGTCAATCCCATTACACGTTTTTGGCGCACTTGGGATTGCGACTTCGTGACTTTCCAAACCGGGTATTATACTGCAGATGCCGACGGAGGAAATGTGTTCAGCGAAGGGCCTGATACCTATCCCCGTAATTTGTGGAATACGATCCTCAAACGCTGTCGTGGGTAACGCTTAAAAGACGAATGATATGACATTTTTCAATATTATCGTGCATGGTGTGCCCGATGGGCAGAAGGTTTGGAGCAGCGATCCTCTGAAGCAAAAGGGGTATATCGATGCTTTCTATCAGCCTAAATCCGGCGCACCTGAAACGCTCTTTCAAGTGGAGGCGCGGGTTGAAGGGGATGAGCGCGTTTGCTACTATCACTATTTGAAATGTCGCGACATCCAAGCGAAGGATGGACGTGCGGGATCCTATTTTGGCTTTACACTCCGAACCGATGCGATGTGCGCAGACCTTCCCTTGCTCTTTCATCGCATGGACGAAGTGTTCCGAACAGATCTCTTGAATACGGTGCTCGCCGCTACGCCGAACGGTTATAAACACCTTGTTTCGGATTACGCCGAGCGGAACAACGAACTGGATACGCTTGTCAAGGAGTTCGGAATGTGGCTGAATAAGCCTCGGATTAAAGAACTGTTTGGAACATTACCCCAATTTCCCGGTGCAAAGCAAAAGTCTGCGGTTCTGAACCTCGAGGATTTTTCCACCGATCAGGCTGTTTTGAATGTCTTGAGTAAAGGGTTTATCTTATGCTTGTCACCCGACGTCCCTCGCTCGGCGTATATTGCTGAGAAGAAGCAACTGCAGAATTTGTTGGAGCAGAAAGATGCTCAGCGAGAGGCTCTCTTGAAGCAAGAGCAGGAGAAAAGTCGTCAAGAGGTCGCAACTCTTCGTGATAAGAACAACGAGTTGAGCCACGAAGTGGCAAGACTCCGAGACAATGAGAAGCTACTTTCTCAAAAAGTGGGAGCCAAAGAAGAGATATTGCGTCTGTTGGAAAATTTGCGCAAGGATATCCGCACTTTACTTCAGAATTTGGCCATTTATCTGGGCAAAGGCAGTGCTAAAAAGCCTGGGAATGGTTGGATACAGCCGGCTTCTTGCCCGGGTGATGGAGAACATTCGAAAGAGATATCCGGCTACAAAGCCAACAAAGCAGATAGACAAGTCGCTTTTCCGTCCAAAAATAAAAACGCGATTTACCGTTTGTTGATTTTGTTGGTTGCTATTCTCCTTGCTTTCGGTCTCGGGCGCTTTTCCTGCCCTTGCAAGCAAAGTAACGGGGATGATTCTGCCGAAAATTCGGGGGCAAGTTTTCAACATACGATCCCGGCAGCCAGATACAACAGTGTGCCCGAACAAGATTTTACAGTGGGAGCTGACGAAAGACCTTCTACAGAGGAAGCTGACGAAAGACCTTCTACAGAGGATGAGAAGAAGCGCGACGACTCCGAGAGCTCTCATAAGAAGAATAAGAGAAGCAAGAAATCTTCTAATAAGGGACGCAAGGAATCTTCGGAACAGGCTGAGAAATCTTCCTCAGCCGAATAGTCCTTTCTACGAAGTGTTTCTTTCAAAATCTCTTGTAGAGTAATTCATGTGGGAATCGCTCATTGAGCGATTCCTCATTTTGATTTTTATTGGTCGTCTTTTATGCGTATGTCCCCTCTTTACCTTCGTTTTTTCGTTTTGAAACGCCCGACTTTCAGTGCCGTGCTGTGCATCTTGGTCGGAGTGTGTACTTTCACAGCCTGTTCTTCACGACCGAAACCCATTTACATCGACACGAGTACGTCGACCGACGGATCTTCTGCTTCAAATACTTCTTCGTCTGATGAGTCAGACAGTGCTTTCAGAGATAAAGTTTCGCAAGGCGGCACAAGCCCGTCGTCCGAATCCATCGAAATCCCTTATCGAGAGCAAGGAGGTGTGAAGTACGTAAAGGTAGAAGTGAACGGAATGGGGTGGAAATGATTTTCGATACCGGTGCTTCCAATACGCTTATCTCTATGGCCGAAGCGCGCTATCTTTATGAAAAGGGGCAACTCACCGCCGATGACATTCTCGGAAAATCCAGCAACAGAGTGGCTAGCGGCGATATTGTTCAGAATACGGTCGTGCGTCTTCGTGAAGTGGTAATCGGCGGACGGTTACGGTGCGAGAACGTCATTGCAACAGTGTCTGACAATGTCGGTGCACCACTCCTGTTGGGTAATGAAGTACTCAATCGAGCTGCTGCCTTCACGATTGACAATGAGCGGAAGGTGGTGCGTTTCATGCTCCGTAGCTGATTGTTTTTCTGAAGTCGCTCACTGCTTGCGGGTAGTTTATTCCTCCTGTTGTCGTGAGATGGTGCGTTGTATAGCGGCAAACCCTCATGTACTCGTTGCTATTATTCTTGTTTTCTCCTCTTTTTCTGCGTTATTCCGATGCTCAACGCCACTTTTTCACTCTTTGTCTCTTTAGATGGGCAGCTTTCTGTTTATCCTGTAGATAACTCTCGTCATATTTTTACGCATGCGCTGAATTTATTGGAAGGGGAAGCGCAGATCGTCACGCATCGAGACGGAGCGCTCTTGTATTATATGTACATTCGTCGTCTTTCTTCCAAAAAAAACTGTATCGGACTGTCTGTTTTGCTCAATGATCGTGGATTTACGGATTATGGCATGCTTTTTGAGTTGTTTGAAAATACACTTACCCACGAAGTGCTCAAGGAACAATGGTTGTATATGACCTCAGACGGTAAGATAGACCTTTGGGGACGGGAGTGTTTGAATGGGAAAAATACCAAAGGCTGTTTGGCTGAGCTGCGTGCGCGTTTTCAGGGAGCAGAACTTAGTGTACGACAGCTTCCCGCTGTGGCCAACGCTGTTAGTGTAAGCGAGCATGTGAAATGTTCAGTGCGAGCCACCAATGAGAATTTATTTCGGGAGACAACGCGCAGTACATATGCCGTTATTCGAAAAGATAAACAGATGGGCACGGAGTTGGAAAACTATAGACGGATTATTCGCGAACTGGACAAAGCGACTCGCAAGGAAATTGATGTGTTGGAGATCTTGGCAAGTCGGAATGTTTCCAAAATGAGACGTTTTTCGCTTGTGTTCAATGTTTTCCTTTTTATGTTGATGTTCGTTGTTGCGATGCTTGCCATAATTTTGGATATACCGCGTTTTTTGGATATACCGCGTTATTTGAGAAATGGAAGTGGGTTTGAAATACTTTCCTTGTTTTGGGTGTATTGGATCTTCCTAATCCCCCGCAAGATTACTCGTTTCTTGTTGCGGAGGAAAAAAGGAGTGCGATTAAAGGCCTTATGTAATTTGCTTTCCATGTGAAAGCACCGGGTGATGTTTGAATATCTGTCTTTCTTGTCTTTCATCTCTTTGTAGCCTTTTATGCTCAACGCCACTTTTTATGTTTTTGCTTATTTCGACAGACGCTTTTCTGTTTATCCTGCAGACAGTTCTCGGCATGTTTTCAGGCAAGCACTGAAGTTGTCCGGAGAAGACGTGCAAATCGTGACGCATCGAGACGGAGCTCTCCTATACTACATGTATATTCGCCGCCTTTCTTCGGGTAAAGACTTTTGGGGGCTGTCCATTTTGCTCAATGATCAAGCGGTATGTGACCATCGTGCACTCTTTAAGGTGTTCGATCGCACATTTGCTGACACAATTTTGCAAGATGGCTTGGTTACGATGAATGAGAAGGGCGAATTTCTGCGGAGAGTGAAAGCTTTCCGCGATGAAAAAGAGGCGAAAACCGGTGTTTCGGAGCTTCAAGTGCAGTTTTCGTTGGCCGATCTTTCAAGTCGTGCGCTTCCTCCCGTCTCCAATGCCATTGGCTGCAATGAATTTGCCGTGTGTGCTGTTTCTGATTCAAATGAGGAGAGCTTTAATAAGATTACTTCCTATGCCTTTGCGGGAGTAGTGCGCGACAAGCGCTCTGTTCCCCCGATCGATAAGATCTCACAGATGCTTCAGACTTATGTTCGAGAGCAAAAACAGATGGAAGAGACTTTGCGTAAAGATAGGCGGCGATTTCGAATGTTGAAAGTGCGGTATCTCGTCGAAACGATTTTCTATATTATTCTGGGATTAATGGCTTTGGGAATCGTTGTGGAACTCGTGATATTGTGTTCTCGCTGGTTCTGAACATTGCGGCTCTTCTATTCATGCGTTTGCGAGACGTTTTGTTTCATTCCTCCGTAGGTGCTAACAAACGGTTACGATGAGTGCATGCTTTGTTGGTTATTTCTCTAATATTTCCTTTTTTCTTGCCTTATGCTTCATGCTACGTTTTCTGTCTTTTTTTCTTTAGGCAGTGAGTTTTCTGTCTATCCGAAGAGTTCTTATAGAGTCTGTAAGGGCATCTTGAACAAGTGCCTGGGTCGTAAGAAGATGATGTTCATAGGTTGTGAAGGGGGAAAGAGGCACTATTTTTATGTTCATCTTGTCTCCGGTGCTTATTGGGGCTTGGCCGTTCGTTTCAAATCGAGGGTAGCGAAGGATGAATTTGCTGTTTTTTCCATGTTAGACAGGGTTTTTGCTCATGAAGTGTTGCTGCGATGCTTGGTGAGGATAGATCAGCAGGGGAATTTTTACTACGGAGATAGAGAGTCGATAGGAAGAAAAAGAGAGTTGAAGCTGCTTCGAGCTTCGCTCCAGGAGCATTTTCTGAGCACCCACTCTATTTATGACGTTCCTTCTGGTATAGACTCCTCAAAGAAGGACGTGCGGCATACTCTGAAGTTGATGCGAAAGCCGGTGTATTCTAAATTGGACAACATCGCACAGACGCTTCGCGAAAACTCTCAGTTTAACGAGAATTTGAATGGGGAAATTAATAGGGAAAAAGAGAAGATAAAATCAATTAAGTCGAAGTTGATAAAGAATTACGGGGAGGTCGGATGCGGTTTTATCACGATTTTCTCTTTGTTTGTCGGCCTTTTGATAGCGATTCTAAGGTGATTGAGGATCAAAGCAAGTGATTGGTGCCTTAGACGTATGGTGGCATTGTTGTTCGACGTAAGCTTGTTGGGTGTCAAAAGAACTGTAGTGTTCCGAAGGATCCTATTCTTTCGCCGGAGATCCTGTGGTAAACTGTGAATGGGCTGAAGCGGTTGATAAATAGCCGGAGCTTTTGGCGAAAACATGAGGGTTTTCTTCAAAAGCTCTCGTTTTTTTTTGAGACAGTTCTCGACTTTTCAGTGCAGCTTGTTGTTGTTTCCTCCCTCTCCTGCTGTGCAATTATCAACAAAAGACCGCCCTTTCTTATCCTCTGCAGTGATAAGGAAGGGCGGCCATACGATTTAGAAGCATGCGAGCTTCTCTGTTCAATGGAAGAGACGGGTTGATGTATGAAGTGATTTCGGTTGCGTTCGACGGTGCGAGAAGGGGGGTGAGCAGCGCTTATTTCAAACTGTCGGCCTTGGCGCGGAGGCTGTCGATCTCGGCTTTGTAGGGGGTGAGGACGACATTGACGTCGCGGACGTTGCCGAAATCGGTGCCGAGCACGACATCGAGGCGATAGCTCTGGCCGTCGGATGAATTGGTGACGCGGTGCACACGACCGACGAAGATGCCGGGGGGAAAGACGGAGGAGTAGCCGGAGGTCTCGATGATGTTGCCGGTGCGAACTTTGGCGTAGCGGGGCACATCGTCGACGTGGGCGCGGCGCGTGCTGCCGCCGTCCCAGAGCAGATAGCCGAAATAGTGGCTGCCGCGCACGCAGCAGGAGATGCTCGACTTGCTGTTGGTGACGGGAAGTACGAGGGAGTGGTGCGGACCGACGAGATAGATGATGCCGACCACGCCACCGCCGCCCACAACGCCCATTTCGGGGCGGATGCCGTCGGCGCTTCCGCGGTCGATGACGAGGTAGCCGTCGCCGCCGGAGCGGATGTTGTTGCTCACCACGCGGGAGTGGAGGAGGCGGTAGCCGTTGAGCTGTTGCAACACGCGGCGTTCGGTGTGGGTGCTGTCGTGTTGGGCTTCGGCGAGGGCGTCGCGCAGGGTGGCGTTCTCACGTTGCAGGCGGATGTTGTCGTCGGTGAGGGCGCTGTTGATGTTGCGGAGGTTGAAAAAACTCTCGGTCTCGGTGTAGGCACGGTTGAGGTGGGCGCTGCCTTCGCCGGC
>ERZ773027.736-NODE-736-length-19521-cov-29.010120_pt1 | contig 19521 bp, 24 predicted proteins | sample MGYA00511032_ERZ773027 | MGnify/ENA primary metagenome ERZ773027 (study PRJEB29015, sample SAMEA2738138) | human oral metagenome | biome: human oral; feature: human-associated habitat; material: saliva | place: China | collected 2190 ... | reverse complement strand
TCTGCGCCTGACCTGTGGTCAGGCTTGCCCTTGCCCTTGTCCTAGCCCATGATGATTAATAATCGCTTCAACAGCTTTTGGATAAGATTTGCGTCCGTCCTCATCAAATTGTGAGAGTATTTCAAGAAGGAGTTTTTCTTGGAAAGATTCTACTAAAATAGCAGAGTCGGAACGTTCAAAAGTCATTCCTTCTTCCTCTAATAGATAGATTATTTTTCGTAGTGTTGTCATTTTTAAATTTTGCTCATCAGAAAAGTCTTTAAGGGTACGATTAGTAAATTTAAGTTCCATAACAGACTCCTGTGTATCTATTTTAGTTTTAGTTTGTGATTGGAATTCTTCAAAGACAGAGAACTCTTCTCCTTCAAATTCGATAACTGGTATTTGTGAGTAAGCTTCATAAAAGGAGAAACCTTGATCAAGTGGAATATAAGGTGAGAAAAATTCGCCTGCTAAATCACCGTTGTTAGCAATATAGCCTCGACCTTTAATACGGATTCCGTTGATTTCATCAAGTTTTTTAAACTCTTTTGATTTATTTGCATCTCCAAACATCATGTCATATCCTGTTGATTCTAAATGACCGACGGAGAGACGCTTCATAAAGTTGTCTCTAAGAGCTGTTTTGATAAATTCACCATCAGGTCGTTGCATTGCAAAAATAATGAATATGCCAGCTTGTCGGCCTTCTAGGACGAGTTGAGATAAGTATTCCATGAGTTCGGCTTGTTGGCTATAATCACGGTCTATTTTTGCCATGAGAGCTGCCCACTCGTCGACTAGAATGAATTTTGGTTTCATATCATAGTGCGTAAAGTTCTTACCAGCTTGAAACTTATGGGAAGAAGACATTAGTTTATAGCGCTTTTCCATAAACTCTACATTTTCTTTAAAACAGTTAATGATATCCTCTTTACTAGTATAAACTCGGTTATGAAAGACTGGTATCTTTTTTAAACCAGCTAAGTCAGAGTTTTTGGGATCACAAATATCAATAAAACCAATTTTAGCGAGTGCATAAATGATGGTCATGAGGACAACAGTTTTACCTCCACCGGTTCCACCGCCAATGAGAAGATGAGGCTCTTCAATAAAGTCCCAAGTCACATCTTTCATGAGTTGTAGTTTCGAACCTTTGACTATAACATTATCAATAGAAATACGACTATCAATACGATTGATGGCAATTTCATATTTGATAAAGCGTTTATCGAAAGTCTTATTTCGAAAATCTCCATTAAACATTACTTCAAGAGTGGAACCGAGGTTTAAGAAACGATCCTGAAATTTATTCCCTTCTAAGATGAAGCTAATTTCAATTCTATATGGTGATTGTTTTAGATATACTTGGGGAAGTTCAATCTTTTCACTAATCTTATTTTCTCGTTTAATTTTTTTTGATAGGTAGAGATTATTCTCCAATAAAAACCTAGATAAAATACGTAAGCTATTCATTTTTTGAAAGAAGAGTAACTTCTCGTAACAAAGCTGATTAATGAACCAAGCAAGAACAGAAGAACTAAAGAATACAGCGCCTATAAAATAAGCTTGTGGTAGGGGATGAATTTTTAATTCTTCTAGATGAATGTAAGTATAAAGGCTAATAGATAATAAAAAAGGAAAACACAGAATTAACCAAGTGATTCCCTTAATTTTTCGGTGAATGATTCGAACTCTTTGTCCTCGATAGGTAAAGAGTTTCATAATGTTTTACCTCCTAGTCTTGCTTTTTATGTTCTACAGATTTATTTTCCTTGGATGGTGTGCCTCCTGTTTTCTTCTTAATTTTAGAAGCAAATAATTTGAATATATCATTTCGATTTACGTGAGTATGCGTAATAACAATAACATCTAGTTCAATTTCTTCACGGTATTTTAGGCCAAGTTCTTCAATTTCAGATTCGGACATATCTGCAATAGTAAAAAAGAGTGTCTGATGTTGTACAGAAGAATGAATCGCAACAACAATACCACGAACTTCTCCGGTATTAATTTGAGCAAATGAACCGTCAGGATTTCGTTGTGAACGATCCTCTTCAAAGATAATATCAGGTCCTTCAATACCCCTGAAAGTCAATTTTCCAAGGATTGCCGGGACGTCTAAACCATCAGTGATGACGCGATAAGTTTTGTCAGCAATTTGTAGTTTTTCTCCGTAGTTTAATCCAATTTTAGCCATTTAATTTTCTCCTTTATGTAATTATTTTTTCAATACTAGTTTTTCAGCAAAAACATTAAGTGCAGGTGCAACGGAATTTCCATTCAGAGAAGTATCTGATAGGAAGATGGGATTAACAACTTCTACAAGAGCATCTTCTGGGAAGACTGTGGTAGAAGCAGGAGTGATAACATGGAAGGAACCATGTGTTTCACTGTTTAGAATATGACGTTGATATTTACCTTCTTTTCCAAAGATAAAACGTGGGGCGTTTCCTAATTTTTCATAGTAAGCTGGGCCGATAAATTCTGGTTTCATTTTTAGTGTTTCTGGGATCATAAGTATTTTCCTTTCTGATTGTAAAATAAAAAGAGCTAAGCTAATTGCTTCACTCTTGAGTAATAATGAATAGAAAGTTTACGTTTAAACATTCTAGTATAAAATTGTACTTCACTTTGAGGAAATCCAGTAGCTATTGATTTTTTAGCTATTGTATTTAAATCACTGAGAGTTTGAGAATAAAGTTGAGCTTGTAGTTTCTCAGATGAACGAAACATTCTATCAGTGAAGATATAATTATTGTAGAGTCTTTTACATTGTGATGCGAAAAAAGTTTGTCATAGTTTTCTCCTTTATTGTTTAAGTAAAAAGCTACTAAGAAATTTTGAAGACTTAGTAGCTTGAGAGTTGGTCTATCTAATAAAGATAGACAGCAGTAAAGAAAAGTTATTTGGTTGGAAAGATTACTCTTTCCACGGTGGCAACGTTTAGCAAGGTGCTTTGCGTAAATTACCATCGCTTGCCCAGCCAATCGCAAAAGGTAGTCACTATCATACCTCATGGATTCTCTTACGCCCTTTGGCGAAGCCAGTTCACTTTACTATGCGGAAAAGTGCGAAAGTCCGAAATGCGTGGAAGCCCACAAAAATGTTTTATATCTTCACTTCAACCATAAAGAAGCTTGACTTTTCTTTCCAAAACATTTACAATAAAGGTACGAAGTTTATGTGTAGTTCTGATGATTAGTCTTCTGGTTGTCAGACGCACTTTTTATTAAATTTTCAAAGATCGTAATTTAGCCTTGAAGATAAGGTTATTATTTTCAATCGCTATACAACTATTAGTTGTTGATTATATTATACAACCAGCAGTTGTAAATGTCAACGATTTTCTGCTAAAATTTTTAAAAATTTTTTGAGGTCACATATGGAATTCGCAGAACGCTTGAAAACACTAAGGAAACGAGTAAAACTAACACAAGCTCAAATTGCTGAAAAACTTGATATTTCTCAACAGGCATACGCTGCATGGGAACGTGGAGTAAAGAAACCAACACAAGAAAATCTAGTTAAAATTGCACAGATTTTAAATGTGTCAGTAGATTACTTAGTTGGCAATTCAGAAAATAAAGATGATGATTTAGATAACATAGAATTACTATTCCGTATGAATTCAACGGGACTTACAGATGATGAGAAGAAAGTTTTCAAAAAAGAGTTGATTGAGTTTATGGAAGAGCGGAAAAAGGCGTTTGTGAAAGATACTGATTAATAAAGGAACTGTAATATGGAAAATTTTGAAATTGAACTACCTAAGATTGAGGATTTTGAAATTGACGTCAGAAAAAAGGAATTATATAATTATGACTTTCAATCATACTCCTTACTACCGTTGCAAAAAGAAGCTTCCTTAGTGATTGCTGATAAAATCAAAAATTACTTATTTGATCATGTTTCTGAAATCGAGTTATTAAAAAAACTCATTGAAGATAAAAATGATGTGGAACATGTTGCAAAATTATCAGAAGTAGCAAAAGAAAAATTAAAAACAGGTGAGTGGAGCTATGGGATTCGGAGAAAGACGGGTGAAACTTATGCGGTTATTAAAGATACGGCGTCTGGAAAGATTAAAAGTAGTGTAACACTAGAAGAAAGAGCTGTTCAAGAACTTGGGAATCTCCCAGAACTTTCTGCAATTCAAGGTCAGCTAGCTTCTATTTCTGAACAAATTGAATCGTTGAATGAGTTAGTCATCAGAGTCGAACAAGGTCAATACAATGATAGATTCTCTGGATTTTTTAGTTCAAGACAATTAATTATAGAGGCTTTGGCTACAAAAAATGAGCTATTGAAAAGAGATTTATTAGTTTCAGCAATAAAAGAAAATAATACTACTATTTCAAAATTGATGTTATCGATTTATACTGACAGTACTGATTTTACGAATTCTAAGCTCAAACCAAAAGATGCAGATAGGATTAGTAATTTACTTCAGCAATCATTTAGTTATTTATCATCAACATTGCAATTGAATGTCATAGCTTATACGTTGTTAGAAGAACAAGATTCAGTGATCGCTGTATTAAGTAATTACCAAGGATTTATGGAACAAACTTTATTAGAGCCAAAATATGATGGAAAAAGTTTAGCATGGAAGATTGATAATTTCTCAAAGGGGAACACAAGCTCATTTGAAAAATTAACTCAGAGTATAACTAGTAATGTTGATAGACTTCTTGATAATTCAGAGGAGTTATTAATAGAGGAAAAGAAAGATGGAATCAAAAAAAATTAAAATTTGTAAGTTCTTAAATTGTGATAAGGAGGTTTATACCCCACAGGCTCTGTTTTGTGGTGAACATGAAAGAACTTATAAGAATACTAGAAAATATATAGCAGCAGCAATTGTACCGTTAAGTGCTGTGCTCGGAAGTAAAATAGGTGGGAAACTAAAGAAATAAACTTATTTTTTCTACACTTTAAAATAGTTTAATTTAAAAGTTATTCAGTGGACAGCCGTCCACTTTTTTTGTATAATTTATTCAACCAATTTGGTTTAGTTTGTTACATTAAGACTCAAAGGAGGTAATGTTCGTTGGATGAATTGTATTTAAGAATAAGTAGCATTACAAAACAACGATTATATCAGTACATGAAAGATAATAATATTCCTCTACTAAAATATCATTTCAATTTATTTTTTTATCATTGTGTAAAGATGAATAAAATTCAAGTGATTAGTCATCATTTTACAAATCACAAGATTGAAGGTTTAACCATAATGGATGAGTATGGGATTAGTTTTTCTTATGAGAAGGATAACCCTAAAGTTAAACAGAATTTCACCCTATGTCATGAATTAGGCCATTTTGTTCTAAACCATAACGGTACATGTTTTACAGAATCTGTCGAAAATCAAGAAAGTTTACTAGAACGTGAGGCAAATATTTTTTCTGCTTTAGTGTTGATGCCAGATATTGTCTTATTATCTAAAATCTATTACAGTTGCGATAGTTTTCAGGAAGTACAAGAAAGTTTGGAGGTTTCCAAACAAGCTCTGTACTTTCGTTTGATAGATTTGTTACGAGTGTATTTTCCAAATGGGGAAGTTAAAATTAAACATGCTGTTAATGACTATCTGGAGACGAATAATTCTTCAATACGTAGTTTGTTTCATGAAATAAAACAACAATTAATTGATGAGTTCAATCAATATAGTGCTTCTCTAAAGGTTCAGACCCAAAATCGTATTTTTGAACAGGGATTTGTTTCAAGTCAGGAACTGCCAGAGTTAATTGACCAGAATAATTGGAAAGAATTAAGAGAAAGTATTGATAATTTAAAAATTTGGTTGATTTATAACAAAGGAAAATCAGTAGCATATGCGTGGGATAGTACAAAAATCTCAGATCAAGAAGCAAGAAGGAAAGCAGAATTACAATTACTATTAATGCAATGAAAGAGATAAGATTGTTCAATCAGATAAAATGAATACATATAGAAAATAGTTTATAAAAATAAAGAGTTAATGGATAAGAATTTCTTCAAAAGTTAAATCAGTATTGTGATTATTTTGTAGAAGCTTTTTCAAAATGAGTATAGAAATAAAACAGAACTTATATTATAATTATATTTATAAAATAATTAACATCATAACAATAGGGGAGTTGAATATAAATGAAAAAAAGGTTACTTATTAACTTGGAATCCTAAATTTTGGAAGTGCGAAGATTACAACTTTTTAAAATACGTATGGCAGACGTAATAAAACATTTAGCGTTAATTTATTATTTTAATTTTAGCTAGTTTTATTGGCAAACTTTTCGCCGAATTTTAGTATATAACAGTTTTTGGGGAATCGCTCCTTATGGCTATTTCTTTATTAGTTGCCTTTTTATAATATTATGAAGATACTTCATATGTTTAAAGATAGATAAATAGGATTAGTTAAAAAGAGGTATACAATGTCAAATGATGAAAATTTTGAAATATCTATTCCTAGTGATAATGATGGATTTATTGTTTTAAAATGTCCAATTTGTAGTGAAAAATTTATGATTAAAATCCAAGATGTAAATGATGATAGCTTGATAGATGTTTGGTGTCCTAAGTGTGGGCTCAAAAGTGATAATTATTTAGATGATGATATAAATGACTTGGCAGAAAATATAATTCAAAACTATATTGCTGATTTATTAAATAATTTTTCAGAAGATCTGGAGAGGACATTCAGAAACAATAAGGACATACAATTTAAGGGTGGTAAAAAGATAGATAAGGAATCAGAAATGCCAATTGGAAGGAAAGTTGGAGACTTCGAAGAGAAAAGATATTTGTGTTGTGATAAAGTAGTAAAATTACGAACTATATCAAAATTCGAGGGTGGCTATTGTCCATTTTGTGGGGAGTTAGTAGATGGAGATTAATAAAAAAGAGCTTAGAAAAATTAGCAGAAGATTTAGAACGTTGGCTTCAAATGTGATGAATGCTTATTTCGGGGAACAGACTGATGCATTAATAGAATTTCTGGATTATATAAAAAAGACATCTTTGATATTTGATTATGTTGAGAGTTTATCTTATGATGTAGAGGGGTTAGAATCAGAACTTGATAGGATTAATTCCTCATATGGAAATGAAACTTTAAATTTGGGGACTGATAGCCGTAAAAGAACTTATCTTCTATATAGAGCATTTGACTATATTGCCCTTAAAAAGTTGTCTACAATTAATTTTGGATGGTACTATGCACATAGTAAAAAATATCAAGATATGGCGAAAGCATTTGGTGACAGATTGATTTATCCATTTGTTTTAGAAATTGAGGAGTATATTAAGGATATTGCGACAGATATGGGATTTGATAGTGATAGCTCATATAACATAACGATTAATAGTTCAGGGGTACAAGTTAATATAGCTGAACATGGAAGTACAGTCAACGCTGATCAGGTAAATATTATTAATAGCGAGGAATTCTCTAAAGCTATGGAGAATGTTGAAGATGCTATTGAAACATTAGAAAATAGCGAATCTAAATCAGTACTCAAGCAGAACTTGGAAATTATTAAAAATGAGATTCAAGAACCACAACCAAAGCAGACCATCTTGACTTCAGCTTTTAATACGATGAAATTTATCGCAACAACTGTTGCCTTGACACCAGATTTATTCGAAGGGATTAAGTTACTTGCTAAGATTATAGGAATAACAATATAAGAAAGTAGCGGCCGCTAAAACGATTTAGGTAACATATGCCCAATTAATTAAAATAGATTAAGTTTATTTTATATTGTAAGTCTATTTTAAATAGAGAGAAGAGAAAAATTGATTTCTGTAAATAATAATGTAAAACTATTAAATAGTATAGTAGGTATTGAAAGGGATTATTTGGATTACTTTGGTAAAGAGTTTGCTATTGATTATGAACATCTTTACAAAGATATTTTTGATGACAGACTGAGTAAGTTATGTTCTAGCATACACTATCAGTTGGTGAAGGGATTAAGAATATTAAATGATAGTATAAATGGTGGGAGACATTTCTGGGCTGAACCAAGTAGAAATTTGATAAAATCAATTTCACTATCAAACAGATTTGTCAACAACCTTAAGAATTCTGGTGAGAAAGTTAGAATTGTTGAATACTATGATAAAGTATTAAAAAAATGTAATAGTTTTCTATCGTCATCTGGTGGAAGCCCAGTACCAGATGATATGTCGGAAGTTGAAATATACTATGAGTTACCAATTTTTGAAGTATCGGATATTCTCGAGCTCCCGAATAACACTATACAACGGTTCCAATTGAAAACAGTTGGTGATGGTTCTTATGCTACTGTATTTAGTTTCTATGATGAAAATTACAACAAAACTTTTGCATTAAAACGTGCAAAAAAAACTATTCTATTCAAAGATTTAGAGCGATTTTATTTAGAATTTGATATAATGAAGCAGTTACATTCTCCGTATGTACTCGAAGTTTACTCTATTGATAAAACGAAAAATGAGTATGTTATGGAGTATGCTGACACTTCACTTTTTAAATATATAAAGACTCATAATCAGAAATTGACTTTTTCCGAGAGAATGAACCTAGGTTATCAAATAATAAAAGGATTTGAGTATCTAGCTAAAAAAGATATACTTCATAGAGATATATCACCTAATAATATTTTGATTAAAGAGTATGATGATGTAAAAATTATTAAAATTGCTGATTTGGGGAATGTAAAGTTAAGTAATAGCATGTTAACATCTCTAGATACAGAAATAAGAGGTGCATTTAATGATTATTCAGGACTCCAACGAGTTGGGTTTTGTAATTATAATTTTCATTTTGAAGGTTTTGCTTTGTCAAAATTATTGTACTTTGTCTTAACTGGAAGATATAAAGACTTTACAAAATTTGAATATAGTAATTTAGAGGAATTTATTAATAAGGGAACAAATCCAAATTTGAATCAAAGATTTAGTGATATAAATGAATTAAAGAGGGCATTTTCAAAAATAAAACCACCCTATTAAATAATGAACTGCACCCCAAAAGTTAGACAGAAAAAATCTAACTTTCGGGGTGTTTTTATTATGAAATTAACTTATGAAGATAAAGTTCAAATATATGAATTAAGAAAGCAAGGTCAATAGTTGAATAAACAGGGAAATGACTATATAATTGTTCTTAAAACAATATGAATTTATTAAAGGGGATGTAATGGAAAAGAAAGTAACAAATATTCCGTTGATGAGTTTTTGGCCAAATGTATATGATAGAATTTGTAACCAAACAAAGCTATTAGAATATAGACGAAGATTTCCAGACAACTGCAATTATGCGTATATGTATATTAGCTCACCTGTGAAGGCCATTTGTGGTATTGTATTTTTTGGAGAAAAGTATGATCTAGAGGATTGGAAAAAAGAATATTCTCACGATACAGAATTAGTAAAAAAAATTGATGAATATTTAAAAAAATATAGATATGCCTATGAAATTAAAGCTGTTCATAAAATAAAACCAATTACACTAGAAGAACTAAGAATAAATAATGAGGGATTCGTTGCACCACAATCATATTTACTTTTAAATAATTTTCCAAATCTTGCTAATTACATAAAATCTAAAGAAGAATTTATAGATAAAATCATAACGAACAATCTAGAAGATCTACTTCCCAATAATATTTGTTTATAAAAGAAGCTAAGGCTTCTTTTTTTGTTACTTATAGTGTGTAGACTTATAGTATTCTTTTGAGTATTATTGTTTTGAGGTGAAAGCGTTATGATTATAGATTTAAAACTAGTATTAGCAGAAAATGTAAAACATTATAGAAAAGAAGCAGGATTATCACAAGAAGATTTAGCATTCGATACAGGATTACACAGGACTTACATTAGTTCAATTGAAAGAGGTAAAAGGAATGTTTCTATTGAAAATGTTGCTAAGATTGCGGATGCTCTTCACAAAATGCCTTATCAATTACTATATTATCAAGTAGAGGGAGAAAAATGATGTTAAAAGAAAAAATAAACTTGAGGAGGGATTTATTCCTATTCCTACGTAATGTTTTAGATGAAAGCGATTTCGATGAAGGAGTAAAATCGGAAGAGATTGCAAGAAGAAATGCAAAAATAAAGGAAAAGTTCAGTAATATTACAGCAAAAACAGGTAGATATAATGTACCTGAAGAACTATTTCAAAAACGGACCCCTCGAAAAAATAGAGTTTTAATATCTTGGAAGAAAGTTAAGGAAAATAACTTAACAATGGAGCAATTAAATTCTTTTTCAGGTGGTGTTGTAATTGAGTTTGTTAATAATGATTTCTTTTTGGAACAAAACCAAACTGACCCCTTGTTTACAGAGTTAAAGAATAAATTAGGATCAGATGGTATTGTTTCTTCGATAATTTCAATTCGTTCAGAGGCAGGGTCTTCTTCGTCTGAAGAACAAAGAAATGCTTATGAGAAATTAATTCAAAATACTGAAGTAAATTATGAGGAGGAGGGGGAGAAAAAAATTGCTGTATTGAATCCAGAAAATCTCGAAAATTATTATTTGCGAAAGAAAGGTGGAGCTGGTGGGACAGGTAATGAAAAGTGGGAAGGTTTCCTTTATATTTCAATTAGAGGAGGTCAACAAGATACTATTATAAGCCACCATGGGAATATTACATTATTTAATCCAGCATGTGAATATGCTAGTAAAGAAGTTGGGGAAGACATTAACTTAGTTATGTGTTATTTTGCATTGAGAAGTATACGATCAAAAAGTAAACAAACTCCCATTTTTAATTCCCTTTTGGAAAGAACAAAAAATATATTAGCAAAAACTATCTATGAAACGCCAGAATTTAATGGAAATTTGTTAGATTATTGTGAAAATCATCCATCAATAAAATTTTCTGATGATGGTTATCTTTGTGACCCTATTCAAATGAAAAAAATTGAGATTAAAGATTTTTCAGTTGATGATAAAAATTTGCCAGAATCAATAGATTTTACACATAGCGAGGCAGTTTTCTATGAGAAGTATTACTGGGATAAAGAACGAAAACAGCTATTATCTCCCTCACGTCCGACAAATGTTTTTTGGTCAAAACACTTATCTAATATGATGCAACAGAATTTTACTTTAGAAAAATATTTCGAGGAGGAATATAGCAGAGTTACACGTAGGCAAAGGAGAAAATCATGAAAACAAAACAGCTGATTTTCACTAATCATTTTGAAGGTAAAGAGACTAGCTTAGAAGGCTATTTTCAAATGAATCAAGAAAATATACTTGAAAATTTCAAAGATGAACTAGTTTTTGATGCAATTCAATATTTAGCATTTTTATCTTTATCAAAAGAAATACAAGAAAAATTTGATAAAAAAAATTTGATAAAAAAACTTGAAGAGACTCAATGTGAGTTATCTACGGATGGGACTGAGAGATCATTTAAATCAATTATTGATGAATGCTCAGGAAGTGTCAGTAAAGGTGAATTAGTTGATTATTTTGACAAAATGCCAATTAAGCTAGACGATTTTATAGCTAATAACATATTATTTTTCTATGATAAAGATGGAGTTAGAATAAAAAATGGGAAAGTAAATAAAGTACAACATGCTGCTAATATTGTTGTTGCTAAAAAATCTCAGTATGAGCATCTAGAGAGATATAAGAAAATTAAAACCCTAATAAAAAAAGCAAAGAAACTAGTTACAGCAGAAAATAAAAAAGTTGGAACTAAAGTAAAAAATATTATTGATAAAACTAGCCCATATGATGTCCCAAAAGAATTATTTCAACAAAGAACACCAAGAACGGGTAGAGTGTTAATTTCTATAAAAACAGTAATAGACAGTGATTTAACAATAGATGAGTTAAACTACTTCAAAGGTGGTGTAGTAGTTGAATTTGTTAATGATGACTATGTAAAATATTCTAACAACACTGCAAATAGTGTAGTAGTTGAAGAATTGCTAAAAAGAATAGGTTCGGATGAGAATGTTTCCTCAATGATTTCATTTAGAAGTATAGATGGAAAATCATCTGGTGCTAATGCAAAAAAGAGTTATGAGGAGTTTATAAATTATTGGAGAAAAAAACCAATTAAAGTAAATAATCTTGATGTATCACCACAATTTGATGACGCTTCAAACTTAGATTTTAACCTTTACAGAATCATCAGGAAAGATAAATTCGAAAATGAGAATAGTGTTTTTTTTGGAAATGAAAAATGGACTGGTTTTCTATTTGTATCTATTAAGGGCGGGGAAAAAGATTCTATTTCGAGTCACACATTTAGAAAAGAAGAAAAGAACAGGGGATATCTATTTAATCCTGCTAGAGAATATGCTAACGGGGAAGTTTGTCAGGAAATATTATTAGTTTTGCTTTATTTTGTTTTACATTCATTTGATGAATCATTTAAAGACGAACAAAGGTCTTTAATTAAAGAAATAAGGGAAGTTCTATCAGAGATTTTCTACGAAGAAAATGGGAAGACAATGACCTTAGAAGAATATTGTGTAAATATATCTGGATGTATAGTTGATGACAAGCTGGTTGATCCATTAACAAAAGAAAAAATAAATTATCTTGATTTTTCTTATGAATTAGGACAAATAGCAAATATTTCAATAGGAGATTCCTATAAAACTGACTGGGATAGATCGATGGATGTTTCACACAATGAATCTGCTAAATTCCAGAAATTTTACGTGAATACCGACCTAAATAGAATTTTAACTGCAGCGCGTCCAACAAATTTATTCTGGTCGTTTCACACATCAAATATGATGCAACAAAACTTTACAATAGATCAGTTGTTAGAAGTTATTAGACATCTCAGTAGCAAATAAAAAAACAAGGAATATTATCCTTGTTTTTAATTTAAATTAAATAAAGTGTTGGTAGACTCTTCAATCTTTTGTACAGCTAAATTATAATAATCTTCATTAAGTTCAAATCCAATAGCTTTATATCCATTCTCCATCATGGAAATAATTGTTGTTCCACTACCTAAAAATGGATCTAATATATATCCGTTTTTATTTTTGATAAATGGATATATAATTTTCACCAATTCAATCGGATATGGAGCAGTGTGGCCAAATATATTATCTCCCTTTGAATTAATCTTTTTAACTGGATCAATTTTAACGATAGTTGTTTGGGATTTATAACTATTTGGTTGTTTTTGGAAAATCCAACAATGTTCGTATGCATTGACTGGTTTAAGATATCCACTTACATGATTTGAAGTAGAGTTTCGTTTGCTCTGGACTTCCCCTTTGTCCCAAATTATATTTCCTGTCAGGTTGAAACCAATAATAGAAAAGATGAATACAGAGTAAAAACCTAACATTTGCCGTCTTTTTGACATATTTGATTTTATATAGATATTGTCTTGTCCTACTATATCACCTATGTTATATATGTATGCAGCATCGTCTTCCAATACTTCGAAAATTGCTTTAGCATTTATCATCATATCAATTAAATAAAGAAGAAGATTAGGCCATTGGGAGTATTCCCGAGCATTGTAATACGGTGGAGAAGTGATTGCTCCTGTGATAGTATTAGCACTGGTAATTTCACTTATGAAAGGAATTAGATCACTAGAATTTCCATTTAGTATAATCGAGTCTTTAATCTTATTTTTGTTTAAAACTTTATAATTTTCTTTGAAATATATTTTATTAACTATTTTATCAAAGAGAGCCGTTAATTCTAATGAATTTACATAATCATTATTTGAAAAATCGTGATATACTATTTTTTGAACGGATCTGCCCAGGTAATTCTTCTTATTGTATGTACTGTTAATTAATTTGACAGTATCTGAGTCCCACGAATATAATTGAATTAAATCTTGAATTTCAATCTTTTTCGAATTGAGAATATCTCTTCTATAGTTTTTATAAATGTCATCAGAAATTTGATCATAATAACTATTTCGCTCAAGCATTATTTGTCTTTTTGCCGAGAATAGATCATATCTTTTTCCGCGCCCTATTTTACTTCGTGATGAGCAATATGGATTTTGACATTCAAAACTTTTATAAAGTAGACGTGGGTATGAGTTTCCTCGAACAATTTCTTCGTGACAAACTGGGCATTTTTTGGGGTTTTCATCTAATTCTACTTTTTGCATGATCAAAGCTTTTTGAGATCCATCAGACGATAATAATAAATCTTCAAAATGAAAACCGTAATCAACCCCATCGTAAAAAGCATTAATAGCAGAAATCAAATCATTATCTAAATCAATGTGGTTGTTTTCATCAATAAATTTTATCATTTCATCGATTCGATGTTTTTTATTACTTTTTTCAAAAACACTGAATTGGTGCTCTTTTTTGAAATGTTCCATAAAAATAGCAACCTCGGATACGGTTGACCACTTTATTTTATGTTTAGAAGTGTCTTTAAATAGAATAATCATATAGTGGAAATTAGAGAGATTATCATACTCATTCTTTATAATTTCGGCTATGTTATTAGCGGATAGTTGAGAATCTCCATCGATTTCTACGATAGAAAGTTGACTTTGATTATGCTGTAAATGTTGTAAGTATCTAATATAGTTATTTAAATCATTCCCTCTATTCAGATACATGGTATAAAATCGTGCTGATAAGGAATGGAGCATTTTTTCAGAGTTTCTTTGGAAACCTTCATTTACAGAGTGTAATGCTGATTCTAATAAATGGGAGGAATCTTTTAAATCCATAAAGGATAGTGAATCTATGTTCTCTGTACCGACGATATCCTCAATTATTTTATCGTCGATGTTATATCCAAGGATGGCTTTGCGTAATAGCTCTTTTTGAGTAGAGTTAATTTTGATTGAGTAATTTTTTTTAATTTCATTAATATCTTCAGTTATGTATTTATCTGCAATACGAGATGTATCCAGAAGTATAGTTTTTAGCTGTTCTTCTGACATTTTATGTCCTTCTTCTAAATTGTCATTAAGAAGATTGAGTAGTTCATTGAATTTCATGTCTAGCCTTTCTAAAAAGCAAGTAGTAAGTTCAATTATACCATAAAACAACTTCTATATGATTGATAAAATTAAGTAGAATTATTCTAAAAATAGCTGGAAAAGAATTTGTATGGTATAATGGGGCCAATATTTGAATGTTTTTTATCAATATTATTGAGATAAGATCTCGAAAGAATGATTTATACTTTCGATATGTATTAGAAAATTGAGAAGTGATTATTTATTATGAAAATTAAGCAATTATATGATTTCTTTAAAAATAAAAAAGATATAGACTGTCCATTAACTGAGGCACTTATGAGAGGAGGTTATATTCAAAAAGAAGGAACGGGCTATCGAATAGAACAAATAGATGATATGCCGTCACAATATATCCATTTAATGAATTATTGCGAAGATAAGATACGTAGAGGTGAAAACAAGGATTTTCCTAGGACTGTGCAATGTGGTGAATTGATATTTTGGATGGCTGAAGCTTCCAATGCTGTAAGATACGAGGAATTAGATGAGTTAAAGAATGAAATTCTCGAAAAATATAAGGATAGTCGTAGTGCTGGCAATATTAGAATACAAGATATTTGTTTTGATAAGATTATTTCTCTTATTGAATTTGAAATGTCACATAAATGATAAGGGATATGTGATCTTTTAAGATATAGTGAGCTCTCCATTCCAATAAAATGGTATATTGATTTAAAATACTTCCTCCCTGTCCAAATTTGGATAGGGTTTTTCATTATTAAAAACTCGAAGTAATGTGTCAACACTTGCTTTTAAATGGAATAGTTCAGCTTTCATATCGCTATGAGAGTGGTTATTTTCTATATAGTAACAATGGCGTTTGATATGCCATAATGCTTTTTGAATGTTATTTTCTTTTATATTTTTCATGGTTATATCATATCAAAAGAAATTATATGATTACTCTAGTAATTCTCAAATGATTAAAAACAACTCTGAACTGTCTATACAGATTATAAACAAGTATTTTAAAATGTTTTACGGATACAAAAAAAGAACACTCGAATGTAGTGTTCTTATGAATTAAGCAAAGTCTTCCCTAATTTTCGAGTATATCATTGATAGCCATACTTTTTTAAAGCTTCTTGATAAGCCTTGCTATCTTTTTTATAGTAGTCGTGTTTCATACCTGAAATATCTACAGTAAACACATCATCTTTAAAAGTATAACTTTTTGTAAGTTTAATAATATTTTCTCCCAATAATTGAATGGTTGATTTTTCTTTGTTTATAGTAAACCCTTCTGCCTCTCCATGTTTAATAGTTCCCGTATCTCCAGATATAACAAAAGCAACTTCATTTCTATTTTCGTTTATCCAGTAATATTCTCCATCTAAGGAGTTATTTAATTGCTTAGAGCAGGCCATTAGCAAAAATGTAGACACGGATATCAATATTAATACGATTAATTTTTTCATATTACTTCCTCCTTTCAACATTATACCAAATAAATATCACAAGTATAATATAGATGTTGCCAGCTACTATTGAACATCTTTCGAGAAAATACTTATTTTTCGGAAAGTTGAGTAATGTAAAAAAATGTGTATGAAAACTTTAATTTAAGATTTTAAAAAATAGAGATATCGATTTTCTTTATCCTCTTAAATGTATAACAAATAATAGATAGAGATATGTGATGAGGTAAAAATTTAGTCAGAAATAAAAACAATCGAAACAATAGGAATTTCTCATCTTGCTACGTTCCTATATAAAAATGATCGTCTTCAAACCTACCTTGATCAAAACAATAAAACTCCTTTTTGCTATAAAAGACTTTCAAAAATTCAAAACTAAAATCAATAAAATAATACAAAAATTATAACACAGCTATTCTTGTGAGAAAATAATAGTTGTACGTAAGGTTAATTCTTACTTATTTTCCTTAATAATTATATTTTTTGTTATCCGGCAAGGAGTCATTTATTATTTCATCGATAAATTTATTGTAATAGGTTCTTGTTATATCTTTGTCGTTCCAAAATTTATCGTAGGTATCTTTATTATAATATACTGCATAATCTTCTGAGTTGTCATACTTGTCAAAGTATTTCTTTGAATCTACCAATTTTGTACCAGACTTACCAACACTATAGTCGGTTGCATATACTTGAATCTTATTATAATCTCTGTTAAACGAATTAGTGTTTTCATCAAAAATTGTAAAAATGACAATATTCATCTTGTCAAAGGCTGTATTATAAACCTTAGCATAGTCACTTAAATTCTTATCATGTATTCTGGATATAATATCCGTTCCTAAATTTGGTCCAAATTCAGCATAATTATTATTAACAAAATAGTTACTAAAGGGATTACTCTCTTTATCCATCGTAATATTACCAATTTTTCCTCTTGATTTCCCAGTTAGCTGAAATCTCATATCTAGCCCCTCTATAGGTATATACTTACTATCACTAGAAAGATAATCATCAAAACGATCCCAATTCGAATCACCAGACAAAACCATGTAAGATCGTATATACACGGTAGTATCTTTCATATCTGTGTTACTATAGTTATAGATTGAAAATATATCATCGTTTTTAGACCAACCTACGGGGTTATTTAACACAAAAGAATATTTCGGTTTATTTGTAAAATAATTATATGCAGGTATTAATATATTTGTTACAAGAGTAACAATAAATGTAAGGATTAAAATAATTCTTTCAATACGTTTAAAACTAACATCTTTATCAAAGATTGTTAATTTACGTTTCCGTGACGTTTTCTTAGCTTTGTTCATTTTAGAATACCGAAATGAGTTCTTAGTCTGTTTCATATTAGAATACTCCGAAGATTTTTAGAATGAAGTAAAAAAATTTATTTCTTTTTGCTAAATTGTATAATTTAGATTAACTATTTGCAAGTAATATAATCAATTTAACTAAGAAGATAACTATATTTGTGTCTTAATTTTAAATCTCTACCTTTTTCTCTACCTTTTTTTGAAGACAGTTATAAAGTCTGTCAGAATAAGCTTTGTAAGAGTATAAGTTAATTTTTACAGAACTAAACTATTCCCCTATTAAAAAAATATTGATTCAAATTTCATGAAATGAATAAGTATATATCGTTCTGAAAAGCCTTGATATTACGCCATTTTTAGTCCAACTGAAACCCATACTTTCAAAACCAGGCTTGAAAAAAGCTCGTAAAGCATCACAATTTAGTAAACGTTAAAACTTATTTAAACTTATTGAAAGCATTTCGTATCAAAAATACGGGATGCTTTTTCTGTTCACCCCAAATTTTTGTAACTAGGTGATACTTGAAATTAATACAAATTTGGTTGTTTTTGATAAATCTAAGCAACACTAAATGATGAAGTGAAAGGGGATGAATCTTTGATAGTATTCATTTATTGTGAAATATGATATATTTATTAATTAGATGGATGAATACTTCTAGAGTTAAATATAGCATAATAGGGACAGACTTTTTGGTTTATTTTTGTTTGTAGTCGGATTATGAAAGAATATCCAATATTATGCGATAAGATAGAATGTTACAAAAAAGAAAGGGGATGCAATCCGATGAAGAAAGACAGATTAATTGTATTGACAGATGCTGTTCTAGCAATTATTATGACCATCTTGATTTTAGAGTTAGAAAAACCAACAACACCAAGTCTTGAAGCTTTTTGGGATTTACGGCAAAATTTCTTTGCTTGTTTTCTTTCCTTTTTCTGGTTGGGATCGTTATGGATGGCACTAAACACATTATGGGAAAAGGTTGAGAAAATTTCCTCAGAAATTATTTGGTGGAATTTGTTTCTACTCTTGGAGCGGCAGGAGTTCTCTTTGGAGAATTTCATGCCATCCAAGATACCAGTCTGAATGATGTGGTGGACCGGATCTATATAAATGTCAAGGATTTACCGTTTCAGTCCTTGGGAGCTTTAGCTAATATCCTGTCTGATATTAAGAAGGGACTGATTCAAGACAGTCATATCTGGTCTTTCTTCCAGTCATTTTTCAAACAATATCAGTTGATAATCAGCTTAAATCAGATCTATCAGTTTGTCTATCTTTCTCTGATGGAGATCATGTCCTATCTTCACTTTGATTATTGGAAAAAAACGGCTCGGTCAGGAGCTAGTATGAATAAGGAGAACAAATGAAACGTTTAAAAATGTTATGGCATATTATGCAGGTTACGGGTTTTACTCGGTTTGCTCTGAGTTTTGTGACCTTTGTTTTTGGGTCAGGAGGCGTGCTTTTCCTAGTTGAACCTGCTATCACAAATTACGGAGACGGTCTTTGGTATGCTTTTGTGACTTCGACGACTGTCGGCTACGGGGATCTCCTAGCTGTGACCTTGATTGGAAGGATTACCAGTGTCTTCTTGACGATTTATGGGCTCATATTTTTTGGCTGTTTATCAGCTGTTATTTTTAATTATTATACCAATTTAAATAAGGAAAGAGGAGAGGACAAATGACTGCCAATTATTCAACACGGGAATACCGTGAGAAATTATACGATGACCTTCATGTTCGATTGAGAGATACAGCGATTTTGATGTGTGCAATTTTTATTGCCTCTATCGGACTAAAT
>ERZ773027.733-NODE-733-length-19601-cov-11.221938_pt1 | contig 19601 bp, 19 predicted proteins | sample MGYA00511032_ERZ773027 | MGnify/ENA primary metagenome ERZ773027 (study PRJEB29015, sample SAMEA2738138) | human oral metagenome | biome: human oral; feature: human-associated habitat; material: saliva | place: China | collected 2190 ... | reverse complement strand
GTCGTGCCGTAGAAGGTATTGTTTGTATTGAGGTAGAAAATACCTTGGTAGCATACCAAAACTTGGCACGTTATCATCGTCGCCGTTTCGATATTCCTGTAGTAGCTATTACTGGTTCCTCTGGTAAAACTACGACAAAGGAAATGGTAGCAGCTGTACTAGGTACAGAATTTAACGTATTAAAAACAGAGAAAAACTTTAATAATGAAATTGGCTTGCCAAAAACATTGTTGCGTTTAACTGCAGAACATGAAGCTTGTGTAGTAGAAATGGGGATGCGTGGTCTTGGTCAAATTGAAGAACTCGCATTAATCGCTGAACCAACAATGGGTATTATTACGAATGTTGGTACGAGCCATATCGAGCTTTTAGGATCTCGTGAAGCCATTGCAGAAGCAAAAGGTGAGTTAATTCGTTGTTTGCCAGAAAATAGTGTGGCGATTCTCAATGAAGATGATCCATATGTTAAGGCTATGGATAGCCTGGCTAAAGGTAAGACTATTACGTATGGTATCGAACGTAATGCTACATGTATTGGCAGTCATTTGCGCTATAAAAAGGACGGTATCAAGTTTACTTGCAAATGTTATGACGAAGTCTTCGATATTTTCTTGCCTATGATTGGTGAACATAATGTATATGATGCATTGGCAGCCATCGTAGCAGGCCGTGTGTTGGGGATTAAATCCAATACAATTCGTAAAGGCTTAAGCGAGTTTACAGGTACTCCTATGCGCCAAGAAATCGTACCATTTGAAGATATCGTTATCTTAAATGACGCATATAATGCAAATCCTTCCTCTATGGCTGAAGCAATTAAAGCTTTGGGTCAATTAGAAGGAAAACGTAAGATTGCCATGCTTGGAGATATGCTTGAACTTGGCGATTTCTCTGAGGATGCACATCGTGAAATCGGTCAATTATTAGCTGAAGAGGGTTATAGTGTAGTATTCACCTTCGGTGATGCAGCTGCTTTTATAGCTAAAGAAGCAAAAAAAGCAGGATTAACTACATTCCGTTGTAATAGCCATTTAGAAATGGCCAATGCCTATAGCGATATTCTTGAAAAAGGGGATGTTATCCTTGTAAAAGGTTCCCGTGGTTTGCGAATGGAGCGCGTTGTTGAAGAATTAAAAGATCGAGAATAAAAGATAACGGCTAGTTGTATCTAGCCGTCATCTGTTTATTAATAAGTAGAGGATTCATATGATATATCATATTCTGTTAGCCTTTGTAGTGACCTTTATCATTACAGTCGTGCTTGGTAAAATCGGTATTCCTATGTTGCGTTCTTTGCACGCACAACAAAGTATTCGTGAAGAAGGTCCTGAAAGCCATCAAGCAAAAGCTGGTACACCGACAATGGGTGGTGCTTTCATGATGATTGCTCTCGTTCTTGGTGTCGCTATTTTTGCACCTTGGAATGTAGGCACAGGGATGTTATTATTCCTAACATTAGGTCATAGTTTATTAGGTTTCTTTGACGATTTTGTAAAAGCCGTTAAAAAACGTAATCTTGGTTTAACAGCTAAGCAAAAATTATTGGGCCAATTTATTTTGGCAGCTGTATTCTGTTACTGCATTACTGAAATTATGGTTGTTCCTACTACATTGTGGATTCCTGTAGCAGATGTACAACTTCAATTAGGTTGGGGTTATTATGTATTGGCGTTCTTAATTATCGTAGGTGCTACAAATGCTGTAAATCTTACCGATGGCCTTGATGGTCTTGCAAGCGGTACATCCGCAGTGGCGGCGATTGCCTTCTCCGTTATTGGTCTTATGGCTGCATCTATGACGAACTCTATTGGTGCTGAAAGCGTTGCTTACTTTGGTGCTATTGTGGCCGCTGTATGTCTTGGCTTCTTGGTATATAATGTAAATCCAGCTAAAGTATTCATGGGTGATACAGGCTCTTTGGCTTTAGGTGGTGCCTTTGCAGCCATGGCTATTTTAACTAAAACAGAATTGTTACTTGTAGTGATCGGTGGCATTTTTGTTATGGAAGCATTATCTGTTATTATCCAAGTTATTTCCTTTAAGACACGCGGTGTACGTGTATTTAAAATGAGCCCTATTCATCATCATTTCGAATTGTCTGGATGGGCAGAACAAACCGTAGTTAACCGCTTCTGGTTTGCTGGTGCTGTATTAGCCGTTATTGGTGTAGTATTAGCGACCATAACTTTATAAGATAATACTTAACGGAACCCGTAAATAATGGTATGCTTATAGGATAGGAATACATTATTTTGTAGATAATTTAGGTGATACAGATGGAATACGGAGATAAACATATACTTGTACTTGGTGCTGGTGCCAGCGGTATAGGCGCATCCTGGGTATTAGCCCAAGTGGGTGCTCATGTTGTGTTAAATGATTATAAGCCTGTAACGTTGCCTGTGGCGGAGGAAGAGCGTTTAGTTTCTGCTGGGGTAGAAATTATTACAGGTCGTCAAGATGAATCCTTGCTAGATGGCGTGGATCAAATTGTTATTTCTCCAGGTATTTCTTTAGATATTCCCATTGTAAAAGCAGCTCAAGCTCGTGGCATTGATGTAGTAAGCGAAGTAGAGTTAGCTTATGAAGTATCTAAATCACCTATCGTAGCCGTTACTGGAACAAATGGTAAGACTACGACGACAACCTTATTAACTAAAGTGCTAGAAGGTTCTGGAAAGCCAGTTCGCGTTGGTGGGAACATTGGTGACTCTCTAAGTGAAGTTGCCTATTCCATGCCAGCAGGTGGTTTTTTAGTAGCCGAACTATCTAGCTATCAATTAGAGACAATCAAGCATTTTAGACCGATTGGGGCTATTATGCTCAATATTACGCCAGATCATTTAGCGCGTCACAAGACGATGGAAAACTATATTGCGGCTAAGGAACGTATCTTTGAAAACCAACTGGAATCTGATTTTTTGGTTCTCAACATTGATGATTCTGTAGTAGCCGATATGGAGCATCGTGCGCCTAGTCATATTTTACAAATTAGTCAAAAGCAATCCGTCAAGAATGGTGCATATTATGCTAATGGTCAGTGCTATGTAGTAAAAAATGGCGTAAAAACACCTGTTATTGGCGATGAAGATATCCATATCCCAGGTAGTCATAATATCGAAAACATCTTAACGGTTATTGCTTTAACGTATGCGTTAGGCGTACCTGTAGAGGAAATCCATCGCATTATTAGTGAATTTCACGGTGTAGAACATCGTTTAGAACGAGTTGAAACCATTGATGGCATTACGTTCTATAATGACTCTAAGGCAACCAATGTTGATTCTGTAGTTAAAGCTTTGGAATCTTTTGGTAAACCAGTTATTCTATTGGCTGGTGGCCATGATAAAATGACTCCTTTAGAAGAGTTTATGGAGCTTGTAAAAGAAAATACAAAAGCTGTCATTTTCATGGGTGAAGCAGCAGATCGATTTGAAACGGCTGCAAAAGAGGCTGGTGTAGAGCCTATTTACCGTGCTTCGTCTATGAAAGAAGCTGTAGAACAAGGTTATAAATTAGCTGAGTCTGGTGATATCGTATTACTATCTCCAGCTTGTGCAAGCTTTGACTGGTACAGTTGCTTTGAAGAGCGCGGTGACGACTTTAAAGCTTGTGTTCGGATGTTGCAAGAAGGGGGACACCATTAATGAAAAGAATCATTATTTCTGGTGGTGGCACTGGTGGACATATATATCCAGCAATAACTATATATAAGGAAATCATGAAACAACACCCTGATGCAAAGGTATTATATGTAGGGACAAAGCAAGGCTTAGAGGCTACATTAGTTCCTAAAGAGGGTATTGAGTTCACTACAATTCCCGTACAAGGTTTGCAACGTCAATTATCATTGGGCACATTAGTTACATTAGGTAAAACTGCATTAGGCATCATTAAAGCTAATGCTATCATTTGCAAGTTTAGACCTGATGTGGTGATTGGTACTGGTGGTTATGTATGTGGGCCTATCCTTATGGCCGCTGCATTACATAATATTCCAACCTTAATTCAAGAGCAGAATGTCATTGCAGGTATTACTAATAAAATTTTGAGCCGTTTTGTTGATGTGGTAGCTATGGGTTATAAGGATGCAGAAGCATCTTTTTCTAAAGCAAAACGTGTAGTGTATACTGGTAATCCAGTTCGTCCTGAAGTATTAGTCGACTCTAGAACAGCGGGACGAAATTATTTCAACCTAAGTGATGATACTTTTACAGTCCTCATAGCAGGTGGTTCTCGGGGGGCGCGAACCATCAATAATGCCATGATTGATGTGCATAAGCATTTTCAAGGTAAGGAAGGGATTAAATTAATCCATATTACAGGCAGTGGGGAGTATGAATCTGTATTATCTCAATTGGGCATTACCGATGGGGAAGGCTTGGGTGAATCATCTTTAATTTTGCCGTATTTACATGATATGCCGAAGGCTTTGGCTGCCGCTGATTTAGCTGTGTTTAGATCGGGTGCTATAGGTCTTGCTGAATTGGCAGTTCGTGGTATTCCATCTGTATTGATTCCGTATCCATATGCAGCGGAAGATCATCAAACCTATAATGCGCGTATCTTTGTACAAGAAGGGGCGGCTCACATGATTGTTGATAAGATGTTGAGTGCTCACGACTTAATCGGGGAAATTGAGATGTTTATGGCCAACCGTGATTTGTTGGCACAAATGGGAGAACGAGCATTGCAGTTGGGCAAACCAAATGCAGCTCATGATATTGCAAAACTTGCATTATCTATTGCAAAGTAACAAGGAGAGCTTTTATGTTAGACGGTATTCACAAGATTCACCTCATTGGTATTGGTGGATCTGGCATGCGTGCTATAGCGAATATTTTAATTCAAAAAGGTTATGACGTATCTGGTTCGGACGTAGCTGAATCTGCCGTTATTTCTAAGTTTAGAGAAATGGGCGCTACGGTTCATATCGGTCATAATAAAGAATATGTAAATGGTGTAGATGCAGTAGTTCGTTCTACAGCGATTCGTGAGGATAATCCAGAAATCGTTGCCGCGAAAGAACAAGGAATTACTATTTTACATCGCTCTGATATTGTAAAAGCTGTGTTAGACGTAACGGATGGCATCGCAGTAGCCGGTGCACACGGTAAGACATCTACTACATCTATGATTGGCCAAATTCTAGTAGAGGCTGATGCAGACCCTACGGTAATTATCGGTGGTGAAGTAGATTATCTTAAAGGCAGTAGCTGTCTTGGCAAAGGCCACTTTTCCGTTGTTGAAGCGGACGAAAGTGATGGGTCTTTCTTGAAATTACGTCCACATACTATCGTTATTACTAATATTGAAGATGATCATATGGATCACTACAAAACGATGGAGAATTTGCTTAATGCGTTCTGTGAGTTCGTAGAAACATTACCAGAAAATGGCAAGGCTATCGTATGTGGTGATAATGAAAGTATTCGCTATGTCATGAGTCGCGTAAAACGCAACTTTATTACTTATGGCTTAGATGATAGTAATGATTATGTAGCTAAAAATATTCACTATGTAGATTCTACATTGGTATACGATGTATATCATAAAGGTGTTAACATTGAGCGCGTTCGTTTGCGTGTACCTGGTGACCACAATGTATTGAACTCTTTAGCAGCCTTTATTGTGGCTCATGATTGTTGTGGTGTAGAAACACGTGTTATTACTAAAGCCTTAGGCAAATTTATCGGCGCAAAACGCCGTTTTGAAACTAAAGGTCATGTAGCTGGCGTATGGGTTGTAGATGATTATGCCCATCATCCTACAGAAATTAAAGCAACATTGAAAGCCGCAAAAGAGTTGGAAAAACATCGTGTTATCTGTGTATTCCAGCCACATCGCTTTACTCGCACAAGCTTGTTAAAGGATGAATTTGCTACTGCTTTCACAAGCGCTGATGAAGTATATATGACAGATATTTATAGCTCAGGTGAAGATCCAATCTCTGGTATTGATGGGACTACGATTCCAAATGCCATCAAAGAGGCTACCGGTCAAGACGTAAATTATGTACCATCTGTTGATGATTTACCTGAAGTATTGGCAAAAGTAGTAAGACCAAATGACTTGGTTATTACAATGGGCGCTGGTTCTATCAATCAATATGGCCCAAAATTATTAGCGATATTGGAGGAAGGCTTACAATGAAAGATAAACAAATAATCGTATTGATGGGTGGTCCTTCCGAAGAAGCTGAAGTATCTCGTCGCACAGGTGCTGCTATTGCAGAAGCACTTGTGAGCAAAGGATACAAGGCTCAAACATTAGAACTTAATCCTCGCACAGTATTGCAAGATATCGATTCCTTAGGCGGTGAAGTGGTATTTAATGCTATTCATGGTCGTTATGGTGAAGACGGTGCTTTGCAAGGCCTTTTAGAAATGGCAGAAATCCCTTATACTGGCTCTGGTATCATGGCGCATGCTGTGGGAATGAATAAAAAAGTAAGTAAAGACGTATTTAAAGGGGCTAATATCCCAACTGCAAGATCTGAATCCTATAACGGTAATCTTGAATCTGCAGAAGCGATTATCAATCATATTCGCAAAGAATTTACCATTCCTGTAGTAGTTAAGTCTGCTACGCAAGGCTCCAGCATTGGTGTTACAATTGTGCGAGAAGAATCACAATTAGAAGCAGCTGTAACAGAGGCTCTCAAATATGATCCTATTCTCGTAGTAGAACAATTCCTTGATGGTCGTGAATTTACGGTGGCTGTTTTGGATGGTAAAGCATTGTCAGTTATTGAAATTCGTCCACATTCTGGCGAATATGACTACAAGAGCAAATATACTGTAGGTGCTACAGAATACTTGGTGCCAGCACCTATTAGCGACGAAATGACTGCTGAAATGCAACGCATTGGGGAACTTGTATATCGCGAAGTGCAAGGCAGTGGGGTTATTCGTGTAGATATTATGACAGATCATGCAGATAAAATGTATGTTCTTGAGTACAATACTGTTCCTGGTATGACGGCAACGTCTTTAGTACCAAAAGCAGCCAATGATATGGGAATCGATTTCCCTACATTATGTGAAAAAATTCTATTAACAGCTAGTATAGGGAAATTTTAAAGGCTAAATAGAACATAAGGAGTTATCTATGGATGATAAGCAAAACCATCCATCCAACTCTGGGGAGATGCAGTCTTCTACACCTGTTCGTGACGAACGGGCTGTATTTAGAAAACGAGTGTTAAAAATCGGTGGTGCAGTTACTCTCGTGTTGGTGGGGTTGTTTACACTACCTATTCCTTTTGGATCCTTAAAAATCACGGGATCGGATAAGGTAACTGTACAAGATGTAATGGTAGCAGGTGATATACATGAACCTGTGAACATTTTGCAAATTAGTACAGACAAATTGAAATCTAGATTGGCAAAGGATTTACGGGTTGAAGAGGCCCATATACGATATCAATTGCCACTGACTATGGAGGTTCACATTGTAGAACGCAAGGCTGTTGCTGTAGTACCGGCCCAGTTCGGATACTTAACTATTGATAGTAAAGGTCAAGTTATCGCATCTGAACCAGCCATACAAGATACATCTGTACCAATGATTTCTGGTGTTAAAGCTGGAAATATTTTATTAGGCGATACGGTAGTAGATAAGCCAATTCTAGCAGCTCTTGAGTATTTGAATTCTCTTGATGAAAGTACGTTCAAGAATATAGCAGAGGTCAATATTGGCGATCCTGATGCGATTATGGCTTATACCGTATCTGGAGTACAGATTCGTTTAGGTGATGGTAAAGACCTCTCTAAAAAGGCAGAGCTAACACAGTCGATGTTACAAGATATTAAGAAAACCCATGGTAATGTACAGTATATAGATGTTAATATTTCATCACCGTACATTAAGACTGATGTGATTCCTGAAGGAAAGAAACATCAAAATGGGGCACCGACTACGGAAACTTCATCTACTAAGAAAGATGATACAAAACAAGATAAACAAGGTCATGTTGAAGATAAAAGGTAGATGATTGTCGTGAGACACGAACGGTGGGCAATAGCCTTAGTTAGCTGTATATTAGGGTTCATGGTTGTAACTCAATATAAGATGACACAAGATAATATAGAAGAAAACATTCGCTTGCAACGGGCTGGTGATTTAGCCGTTCAACTACGTGAAGCCCAAAGCGAGCGGGATGCTTTATTGAAGCAAATAGAAACGCTTAAACAAAATGGTACTACTACAGACGTTAAAGTTGATGAACAGCTCATGATGAGAGCTGCCTTAACAAATGTTAAAGGTTCTGGCGTTAGCGTATTGATTGAAGATAGTTTGAAACCAATTCAAAGTGGTGAAAATCCTAACTTATTTGTAATTCATGATGAAGATATTTTACGTATCGTCAATGAGTTGCGCGCTGGTGGGGCTGAGGCGATAGCTATCAATGATCAACGGTTGATAGGGACATCAGAAATACGTTGTTCTGGTCCTACTATTACTGTGAATGGTAAAGTCTTTGGGGCGCCCTTTATTGTAAAAGCTATCGGTGATCCTAAAACGTTAAACTCTGCGCTCACTATGCGTGGTGGCGTAGTAGATTCGCTTAAACATTGGGGCATTAAGGTAACCATCAAGGAAGAAAATGAAGTAGCTATACCAGCTTTCACAGGAACCTTCCGGGAAGAACATATGAAGCCTAATGAGTTAGGAGGTAAAGAATGAATATTTATATCTTTGCCATCGCTGGGCTCATTGTAGGGGCTACATTAGGTTGGATAGCACCACTTCATATTCCTATCGGTTATGCGAACTATACATCTGTAGCGGTTCTGGCTGCATTAGATGCAGTGTTTGGCGGTAGTCGAGCTGCGTTGGAACGAATTTTTGATCTCAGTAATTTTGTGATTGGGTTCTTTTCAAATGTAGTTTTAGCTGTTATTCTTGTATATGTAGGAGACCTAATTGGTATTAATCTATACTATGTAGCTCTCATTGGGTTTGGGTTGCGAGTATTTATTAATGTAGGTGCTATACGCAAAATTATTATGACTAAGCGATTCTAATAAATCACATTCTATATAGTGGAAAGTTTTCAAATTTTAGTGTAAAATAAATGTAATTGTTATAAGATAGTCAGTATATAAATCGATACATTGGGACGTATATTGATACAATAGATAACGATAAGAGGAGGAAGTTCAATGTCTGATTTTGCAAATATTAAAGTTATCGGTGTTGGTGGCGGTGGTAACAACGCTGTTAATCGCATGGTAGATAACCAAATTAAAGGTGTTCAATTCATAGCAGTTAATACAGAAAACCAAGTGCTTGAATTGTCTAAAGCAGATGTAACAATTCAAATTGGTGAAAAAGTAACTAAAGGTCTTGGCGCAGGTGCTAATCCACAAGTTGGTGAAGAAGCTGCTCAAGAAAGTCGCGAAGAAATCATCAAAGCTCTTGAAGGTGCTGACATGGTATTCGTTACTGCAGGTATGGGTGGTGGTACTGGTACTGGTGCTGCTCCAATCGTTGCAGAATGTGCTAAAGAAGTTGGTGCGTTAACTGTAGGTGTAGTAACTAAACCTTTCGCGTTCGAAGGTAAACGCCGTCGTGCTGCAGCAGAAAAAGGTATTGAGTTCTTGACTCAAAAAGTTGATACAATTATCGTTATCCCTAATGACAAATTACTACAAGTTGTTGATAAAAAATGTACTATTACTGATGCATTCAGTAAAGCCGATGATGTTCTTCGCCAAGGTATCAAAGGTATTTCCGACTTGATTCAAATTCCTGGTTTGATCAACCTTGACTTTGCTGACGTTAAGACTATCATGACGGAACAAGGCGAAGCTTTGATGGGGATTGGTGTTGGCGAAGGTGAAAACCGCGCTGCTGACGCTGCAAAAATGGCTATTAACAGCCCATTGTTGGAAACTTCCATCGATGGTGCAAAAGGCATCTTGCTTAACATTTCTGGTAGCTCTGATTTGAGTATCTTTGAAGTTAATGAAGCAGCTGAAATTATTTCTGATGCAGCAGATCCTGATGCAAATATCATCTTCGGTTCCGTTATCGATGAAAGCTTGGGCGGTAAAGTACAAATTACAGTTGTTGCAACTGGCTTCAATTCTAGCGCAAAAAGTGTGCCAGAATTCGGTAAAACAACGACTACATCTCGTCCAGCATCCACTACAAATTCCAACAGTGGTATCCCTGATATCCCTGTATTCATGAAACGCTAATTTATAGAGTGTATAACTATAACATCTGTAAATAGTAACTTAGTAAGACATACTAGTAGGTATGTGTATAGGAGGTACAAATGAAGAAATTAGTATTATTAACTCTAGCAGCAACAGTTGTAGCAGGTAGCGCATTTGCTGCAGCACCTGTAACAAAAATTAGCGATGGTTCCACTAAGGTACAAGCTGATTATGCATTTAAACAACATGTATCCAAAGGTGGCGGTAATAGCAACGATGGTTTCGGTGTTTCTTTGCAACACGATCTTTCCGATAAAACTGCAGTACAACATTCTTACGATAAAGTAAATGCAAAAAATGGTGATATCAAAGATCATCAATTAGCATTAGTTTACAAAGTGCATCCAAACGTAAACGTTTATGGTGCAGGTACTGCAATTCGTACACATGACACTGAACTAGGCTTCCAAGCTGGTGTTATTGGTCATGTACCTTTAACAGAAAAAGTAAACGGCTTTGCTAAAGCTGGTTGGGGTAACGATATTAAGCAAACTTACCAAGTAGGTGCTCAATACGAAGTACGCCCTGATATCGACTTAAACTTATACTATGGCTATGATAAATATAGCGTAGATAGCAACGATAAAACTGCAAAAGGTTTACACGCTGGTGTAGGCTACTCCTTCTAAGGAATTTGGGACCACTCTTATGAGTGGTCCTTTTTTATATATTTACTGTTTTTTGTATATTATTAATTATGAAAGTTTTGTATAGGATATTTGATATATTCTATATAAAGCTTATTTAATGATTAAATTGATTGTAATCAGTAAAATTTCTTATGTATACAATATATTTCATGAATACACGTTGTATAATTAAAGCAGTTTAGGTATTATAAATGTGTAATATTCATTTAAGATAGGATGGTGTAAGTTATGACAAGTGTTGCTGCAAAGCATGCAAAAGGGAAAAAATTAAAAGACGTGATCTTCGTTACTGCTGGACAAGCATTAGCTGATGCTAAAGAAAATGGTCGGGAGAACGTTGTAAATGGTACTTTAGGTGCTATTCACGATGAAGATGGCAAATTAGTTTTCCTCAAAACCGTTAAAGAAGAATATTTGGGTCTTAATGACACTGAACATATTGGTTATGCCCCAATTGCAGGTATTCCAGAGTTTTTAGCAGCTGCTGAGAAAGAATGTTTTGGTAATTCTCGTCCAGAAGGTCACATCCGTAGCATCGCTACAACTGGTGGTACTGGCGGTATCCATCACTTAATTCATAACTATACTGAGCCTGGTGATGAAGTATTAACTGCTGACTGGTACTGGGGTGCTTATAAAGTAATTTGTAGCGACATTGGTCGTACACTTGTGACGTACTCTTTATTTGATGAGCAAAATAGCTTTAATCTTGAAGCATTTAAAAATCGTGTAAACGAATTGGCAGCAAGACAAACAAATATAGTAATCTTGTTTAATACACCTGGTAATAACCCAACGGGTTACTCTATTGAAGACAAAGATTGGGACTCCATCCTTAATTTCTTGAAAGAACTTGTTGCGATTGGTCGTAATAATGTCATCATTGGTATTGATGTGGCATATCTCGACTTCTCTGGTGATAGAGAGGAAGTACGTGCATTCTTTAGCAAATTTGGTCACTTGCCAAAAGCTATCCTTACATGTGTGTGCTATAGCTTGTCTAAAGGCTTTACTATGTACGGTCAACGTGTAGGTGCTATGATTGGTATTTCTGATGACGAAGAAATCGCTGATGAATTCTTAGAAATCAATAAAAATACTAGCCGTGCAACATGGTCTAATATTTGTCGTCCTGCAATGCGTACAATGGCAAATATTGTAGCAGATCCTGTTAAATTTAAAGCCTATGAAGATGAGCGTAATAGCTATTACCAAATGATTCGCGATCGTGCTGACATCTTCAAAGAAGAAGCCGCACAAGTAGGCCTTCCTATGTTGCCTTACCGCGGTGGTTTCTTCATTACAATCCCTACAGATTCTGCTAACGCTATTTGTGAAGAATTGAAGAAAGAACATGTTTATGTTATCGCTTTAGCTAAGGGTATTCGTGTAGCTGCCTGTGGTATTCCTAAATTCCAAATGGTTGGTTTAGCTGAAAAAATCTATAATGTAATGAAACGTCTCGGTAAACTATAATAGATAATTAAAACTTATACAAAAAGCCACTTGATACGCATATCAAGTGGCTTTTCTTATACTAGTGAATATCTTTATGTTCTTTAATATCTTTGTCAGCTTCTTTAGCCAAGTTTTCGAGTGCTTGTTTAGGAGCTGTCCGTTCACCTGTTTCTGGATCAACGAATTCAACGCGGTCTAAAGTACTTGTGATTTGTCCACGAATGAAGCTTAAGTAGATTTCATATAGTTCTTTTTTTTCTGCTAATTCCTCTGGCGTTAATTCTTGACCGGATTTTTTCTTTGCTGCTAGTTCATTTATACGTTTTAATGTATCGTTAATATTACTCATATTGACCTCCTGTATTCTATATTAGAATAACATGATTTATTATAACATAGAACTAAATGAATACGTATGGTAAGATATAAGTTGTACGCGTCTGTACTTTCACAAGTGAGGAAGGAGATATGTATGCGTGTAACAAAAGCAATAAAGGCAGAGCAGTTAAAACTGTTACAAGAGCATTATTTTGATGCAAAACCTGCCCTCGAGTATACAAATGAATTTGAATTATTAGTAGCCGTTGTTCTATCTGCACAATGCACTGATGAACGGGTTAATATCGTTACTAAACGATTGTTCCCTGAGTTAAATCATCCGGCTAAGATGTTAGCAATTGGCGTCACCAAGCTAGAAACTCTTATTAAGGATTGTGGTCTTTATAAATCGAAGGCTAAAAACTTGATTGCCACTTGCCAGATTTTAGTTGACCAATATCATGGAGAAGTACCTCGTGAGTTTGATCAACTCGTTGAATTGCCAGGTGTAGGTCGTAAGACAGCAAATGTGGTAGTATCTGTACTGTTTGGGACACCTGCTATTGCAGTAGATACCCATGTATTCCGCGTGTCTAACCGATTGAAACTAGGTATTGCAAAGACGCCAGAAGAGATGGAGTTAAAATTGCAAAAGGCTATTCCAAAAGAGGATTGGGCTGCTGCACATCACTGGTTAATTTATCATGGTCGTAAATTATGTAAGGCTCGCAAGCCATTATGTGAAGACTGTTTCTTAAATCATCTATGTCCTTCTGCAGGAAAGGTTTAATATGAAAGCAAATAACGAAGAATTTATTACCCTTTGTGCCGCTAATGGTATTGAAGGTATTGATATTGTCAATGAATTAATGCGTTTTAAGGTACTAGATCAATTGATTTCTAGTAATGCTAGCTCTCGCGAGTGGGGGGTAACACCTGAGGATTTATATGCCTTGGCAGAAAAATCTACCGTTGAATCCTTTGGTCCTGTGCCATACGATTTAAATACATTCCAGAATCTATATGGCCCGTCCTTTAAAGTTGAATTATTTGACTTCATTAGCGACACTGGTATTTTAGATGGTTTAGATGTAGGCACTATTTGGGAAACTCCTGTTCGTGAAAGCATTGAAGCCCATAGTAAAACAGGAGAGCTTGTTCTTTACGCCTATGTAGAAGAATATGCTGGTATGGTAGAAGAAATTCTTCAAGCTTATGAAGATAAAAAGGTTGTTCTCTACACAGCATCTCCAGTATGCTATAGCATCTTATCTCGTCTATATCCAATGGCTCAAATCATTAATCATTGGCCACATCGCAGTTACTTTGACCATATCTTTACAGGTACTGTGGGCATGTTCCAATCTTCTGAAGATATTGTTGAAGAAGTGGCTAATGGTTTACATAACTTGGTACCAGAAGGGACAGCTCAATTGTTCTTACCGGCTACGATGGCACAAAATCAATTGGGCTTGAACAATATGGCCTTACAATTCTTCTTGAACCAAAAACGTGTGGAAGCCATCCGTGAGTGGACTCCTTTAGGGGCCTATGAAATCGTATACGGCAAATATGATGTTAAAAAGATGCGCGTTGGTCTTCGTGAACGTGTAGGAGAAGAGTGGAAAGCAATTAATTATATTCCATTACCTCACGGTGTATTTGCTCAATTACCAGTATTTACAGTGTTGAATTATGGTTTATCCTTGCGCTCTATCTTATTGCCAGGTGGTCAAACAGATGTGGCATTAGGTCAAGATGGCATTTACTACATCGATAGCCGAGTATCTGAATTAGGTCGTAATGCTCTAGTTGAAAGTGGAGCATACTTCCTTACTTTTAAACGTCATTCAGACCATGTAGACGTAGATATTACGACAGAAGCTCCTGCTGATGATGTATACTGGATGTTCCCAGATGCAGAGCTTGCGTATATGTGGTATGCGTACTTCTGCAGCACAATTGGCCAAACATTAATTCAAGAAATTTCTATGCTTATTCAAACAGATGAGTCCTTCGGTTATTTGCTTAGCAGCGTACGTCGTCGCGTATTAGATGTAAAGGACGAAGCTCAATTAATTGAATCTGTTCAGGCTGCAGATGAAGCGTATATTGACGCCGTAACAGCAGCAACAGAGAACTGGAAGAAAACAGTAGATACATTAGGGGCTCAAGTAATGCCTCCTACAACATCTATTGATATTGAAGATTACAGCGACTATAAAAACTAATTGTAAAACTTAAGCTTTTAGTTTAAAATATATCGTATCCTAAAAAATATGAACTACTAAATATAGTAGGTATGAAACATACTACACGAATGTGTAAGAAAGGAGGATTCATGGCTGTTATTAATTTTGAAATCTTCAAAGTTATTGGTACTTTATCTGAAGATAAAGACGGTTGGAAAAAACAATTAACATGCACTAGCTGGGGCAAATATAATCCTAAGTTTGACCTTCGTGCTTGGGATAGTGAATATACAAGCATGAAAAAGGGTATTACCCTTTCTTTAGAGGAGCTCATCGCATTGCGTGACATCCTTAATGAAAGTGACTTAGAGACCATTCTAGCTGAGTCTATTGAAGAAAAACAAGCATCCAAGGAATAGTATTGGCAACTTGCATTTGTGCATATGTCATGCTATAATCTATAAGAATAATATTGATTGTCGGAAAGAGGTGTATAGAATGAAACAAGGTATTCATCCAGACTATAAAGAAGCTACAGTAACTTGCGGTTGTGGCAACACATTCAAAACTGGCTCTGTAAAAGAAGACCTTCGTGTAGACGTTTGCTCCAAATGCCATCCGTTCTTCACTGGTCAACAACGTGCGGCTCAAGCTCGTGGTCGTATTGAACAATTTAACAAACGTTACGGCAAATAATTTGTCATGTAATGTAGCATCTATTGGCAGGGCTATGGGCTCTGCCTCTATTTGTTTATGAGAGGAGCTCTTGTGAACACAGAACGTATTAAAAAGTTTGTCGGTGGACAAGCTGTGATCGAAGGTGTCATGATGAGAGGCCCTGGCTATACGGCAACAGCTGTACGTGAGCCAGTAGGCACCATTGTAGTTCAAAAAGAGGCTACAAAATCTATTGCTGACACATATCCAATTTTGAAAAAACCATTTCTTCGTGGCTGTGTAGCTCTCTATGAATCTCTAGTGATTGGCATGAAGGCATTGTCCTTTTCTGCTAAAGCAGCTGGTGATGAAGAGGAGGAAATGTCTAATAGTGAAATTGCCATTACCATGGTTATTTCCACAGTCTTTGCGATAGCTGTATTTTTGGCTTTGCCAACATTTATCGTAAAATTTATTCCTGGTGTACAGGATAATCATGTAGTATTAAATCTCATTGAAGGTGTCATTCGTTTAGTGCTATTCTTGCTCTACATTTGGGGGATTGGCCTTACGAAGGATATTCAACGAGTTTTCCAATATCATGGGGCAGAGCATAAAACAATTCATACTTATGAATTAGATTTGCCTCTTACCGTAGAAAACGTTCGTAAACAAAGTCGGTTACATGCTCGATGTGGTACAAATTTCTTACTCATCGTTATGGTGGTGAGTATCTTTGTATTTGCCTTTTTAGGTTGGCCTAATTTGTTAGAACGTATTCTGAGCCGCGTACTGCTCATGCCTGTAGTAGCAGGTATTGCGTACGAGGTTATTCGTCTTGCTGGTCGTAGTGAGCATTCCTTTGTGAAAGCTCTTATCAAACCAGGTCTTGCATTACAGTACATGACCACACGTGAACCAGAAGATGATCAAATTGAAGTCGCTATACGAGCTCTTGAAGAGGTTCGCCCTTCTGAGAGTGATGCATATGAAGAGGAATAAACATGTTAGTAGATAAATTACAAGTTATTGAAGATAAATTTATGGACCTTGAGCAGCGCATCAGTGACCCTGAGATTATTGCTCGCCAAGATGAATGGCGTAAATTGACACGTCAACATTCCCAATTATCTGAAACAGTTGAAACATTCCGTACTTATAAAAAAGTATTAGCTGGCATTGATGAAGCTATGGAAGTTATCGAAGATAAATCTTTGGATGAAGAATTCCGCGAAATGGCTCAAGAGGAATTAAAAGAGTTAAAACCTCAAAAAGAGGAATTAGAAGAGAAGTTACAAATCCTTTTATTGCCTAAGGATCCTAATGACGATAAGAATATTATCATTGAGATTCGCGGTGGTGCTGGCGGTGATGAAGCAGCATTATTCGCAGGCGATTTGTTCCGCATATACACAAAATATGCGGAAAGCCAAGGTTGGCGTTGTGAGATTATCGATGCGAATGAACCTGAACTAGGTGGCTTTAAAGAGGTTGTTTTCTCTGTAGAAGGCGAGAATGTATACTCTAAGATGAAATTTGAATCCGGTGTACATCGCGTACAACGCGTACCTACTACAGAAACACAAGGTCGTGTACATACCTCTACAGTTACAGTAGCTGTATTACCAGAGATGGAAGATGTCGATATTGAAATTAATGAAAAAGATTTAAAAATCGACACTTATCGTGCAAGTGGTGCAGGCGGTCAGCATATTAATAAAACTGAGTCTGCCGTTCGTATTACTCACTTACCAACTGGTATTGTTGTAGCATGCCAAGACCAACGTTCTCAGCTTAAAAATAAAGATAAAGCGATGCGCGTATTGCGTGCTAAATTACAAGACCAAGCTGAACAAGAGGCGCAAGCTAGTATGGCAGCAGATCGTAAGAGCCAAGTTGGCACTGGTGACCGTAGTGAACGTATTCGTACGTACAACTACCCACAAGGTCGCGTAACAGATCACCGTATTAACTTAACACTTTATAAACTAGACGCTGTATTAAATGGCGATCTTGATGAAGTAATTCAAGCCTTAAATGCTGCTGACCAAGCGGCAAAAATGCAGGAGGCTAATACAAATGCATAAGGAGATTTGGACAATCGGTCGTATTCTCCAGTGGACAGAGCAGTACTTTCAAAGCAAGGAGATGGATACACCTCGACTTGATGGGGAAGTACTGCTTTCTCACGTTTTAGGTAAAGATCGTATTTATCTATATACTCACTATGACCAACCTCTAATTCAAGAGGAGCTAGATGCCTTTAGACCGCTTGTACAACAAAGAGCTAAGGGATATAGCGTAGCATCTATTACGGGGCAAAAGGACTTTATGGGCCTTACCTTTAAGGTGAACGATAAAGTTTTAATTCCGCGACCTGATACGGAAACATTGATTGAACATGTACTAGATACGTATTCTGAAGATTGCACTATACGTATTCTTGATGTATGTACTGGTCCAGGGACGATATTGCTAAGTTTATTACATTATTTGCCAAATGCAGTAGGTGTAGGGTTAGACATCTCTACAGATGCTTTGCCACTAGCTAGAGAGAATGCAGACTCCTTTAACTTAACTGAACGAGTTGAATTTAAAGAATCTGATATGTTTTCAGCTTTGCGTGGAACGGATGAGAAATTTGACCTCATCGTTTCTAATCCGCCATATATTCGTACTGGTGATGCAAAGATGTTGTCTCAAGATGTGTTAAATGAGCCTCATATTGCGTTATTTGGTGGAGAGGATGGACTTGTATTCTATCGTATTCTCGCCAGAGAATGTGGTGCTTATTTAGAAACTAATGGTCGCATAGCCTTTGAGGTTGGCTATGACCAAGCTGAGGCGGTAAGAAAACTATTAGAAGCAACCGGTCAATATTCAAATATTCAATTTATAGCTGATCTAGGTGGACATAATCGCGTAGTTACAGCTGTGTATGAGGGCTAATATGGATACTAAAATTATTACAAATCCATCTGAACAAGATATAGATATGTTAGCCCGTGCTTTACGCAATGGTGAATTGGTATCTATACCGACAGAAACTGTATATGGTTTGGGTGCTAATGGACTAGATCCGGAGGCGATGGATAAAATTTATGCCGCCAAAGGTCGCCCATCAGATAATCCATTGATTTTGCATGTTCCTAATAGTGAAAGTATTAAACCATTGGTAACTGAAGTTTCTACAACGGCTCAAGCCTTGATGGATAGTTTTTGGCCAGGACCTTTAACGATTACACTACCTAAGTCAGATTTAGTGCCAGACCGTGCAACAGGTGGATTGCCTCGTGTAGCGCTTCGCTGTCCTGATCATGATGGATGTCGCCTGTTGTTACAGCGTGCAGGTATACCTATAGCAGCGCCAAGTGCTAATATTTCAGGCCGTCCAAGTCCAACTACGGCTCAAGATGTATATAACGATATGAATGGTCGCATTTCTTATATTTTAGATGCTGGTCCTTGTACAATCGGTGTAGAGTCCACAGTAGTAGAAGTGCATGATGACAAAGTTATTATTTTACGTCCCGGTGGGATTACAAAGGCACAGCTAGAAACTGTTGTTTCTACTGTAGAGTACGACACAGCCTTAGTGAATGCTGAAACTAAACCTAAGGCGCCTGGTATGAAGTATACACATTATGCTCCTGATGCACCAATGACTGTTGTCGTTGGTACTCCAGAATCTATAGCTAATACGTTTAAAGAACTTTCTAAAGGTATAGAAGGGCCTATCGGCTGTTTAGTAAGTCATGAGACCTATGAGCTTATTAAAGATGATACACGCTTTAGGTGCCATTGTTTTGGACATCATGGAGATGCACTAGCATTAGGCCATGACTTTTATAAAAGCCTATTACATTTTAACGAAAATCATGTTACCCTAATCTTAGCAGAAGGTGTGAATGATGACGGTTTTGGCGTTGCCATCATGAATCGAATGGAAAAAGCGTCTGGTCATCATATCATTTATAAGTAAATTTTCTAACTTTATAAATGTCCACTGATAATAGAAATATGTCTTTACATATTGGATATTTTTGCTATAATGTATAAAGTAATCACAAAATGTGATTAAGTAAGGATGTTATTAT
>ERZ773027.730-NODE-730-length-19718-cov-5.286579_pt1 | contig 19718 bp, 17 predicted proteins | sample MGYA00511032_ERZ773027 | MGnify/ENA primary metagenome ERZ773027 (study PRJEB29015, sample SAMEA2738138) | human oral metagenome | biome: human oral; feature: human-associated habitat; material: saliva | place: China | collected 2190 ... | reverse complement strand
CGGTACGCATCTGGCCATCAGTGCCAAAGTATTACCAGGACAGGCCGATGCGCTGCCATCCGGTCGCCATATGGCCGTCAGCTCCGAAGCGGTACCAGTGTCCGTCGAGGTTCTTCCAGCCGGTCACCATGCGGCCGTCAAGGCCGAAGTTGTACCAGTGGCCATCAATCTGGGCCCACCAGATCTTCATGACACCCGTGCTCGGATCGAAGTAGTACCAGTGACCTGCTTCTTCGAACCAACCATTCGTGCGCGCACCATAGGAGGTGTAGTGGCTCCACTTTCCGTCCTGCTGGTCCCAACCGGTAACCATGATTCCGTCGGCATTGAAACGGTAAGTCGCATCGCCAATGACGACGCTTTGCGAGGCCGCGAAGCTGCCATCCTCGAGCTGCCACTTCCAGCCGTCGGCGGTGTTCACCCAGTGCGCAGGAGTTGTGGAAGGCGCGGGATCGGGAGCCGGGGTCGGTTCGGGATCAGGAGTGGGCTGAGGGGCAGGCATCGGATCGACTGACGGGGAGGGAGCCGGAGTCGGGTCCACCGAAGGGGAGGGCGCCGGGCTCGGATCCACCGTCGGAGCCGGCGTGGGCTGCGGATCGACCGAAGGCGTCGGCTGCGGAGTAGGCGCGACGTCCTCGCCCGGGTCCGCCAAACCCAGGTAAGCGGCATCAACGCGCATGAAATCAATGTTCTTGTACCCACCGGTCTCATACAGCAGGCCCCAGGTTCCATCATTCAGCGCGTGCAGGGTCGAGTAGGCCATGTCGCCGCTCTCGAAGACGACTCCGTCGTTCCAGGTGAAGCCGTCGTCGTAGGACACGCGAATCGTTCCGTTGGCGCGGGCCGAGGAGGAGTCAGCGTTGGAGAAGAGCAGGATGCGGGCGCGCGCGGAGCCCTCGGGGGCATCCGGGTAGGCGCGCACGATGGAGGCGTTGTTACGCGGGTCGGTCAGGTCCCAGTTGTGGCGGAAGGGGCCCCAGGTCTGCCCACCATCGTAGGAGATGGCTTCGAGGCGCTGGCCGGCGGTGCCCTGCGTACGCGAGTTGAGGAGCAGGCGGCCGTCGGAGAGCTCGACGACCTTGTTTTCGTCGGCGCTGCCCTCGGTGGGTTCGCCGGGCTTCCAGGTCGCGCCGTGGTCGTCGGAGTAGACGGAGACGGCCATGAGCGAGGTCGTGCCGGAGTTGGCGACGGCGTACTGCTGGATGAGGCGGCCTGCGTGGGCGCCATAGCGCAGCTGGATGCCTTCGCCGGAGGAAGCGAAGCGGGTGAACCACTGGCCCTCGTGTCCGGCGGTCACCTGGTCGGTGATGGTGCGGGGGTTGACCCAGGTTTCGCCGTTGTCGTGGGACTCGACGACGTGGGCGTGCAGGATGTTACGAGCCGCGGGATCGGTGCCCAGCTGGGACTGGAAGAGGCCGGCGTCGTAAGACTTGACCGAGAACAGGAAGATCGTTCCGGTGGTGCGGTCCACGACGAAGGAGGGGTCGGAGTAACCGATCTTCTCCGCGCCGGGAGTGCCGGCGAGGGCGGTCTTGATGGGGGTCCAGGACTTACCGCCGTCCTTGGAGATGCGGTAGACGATGGAGTTGGCCTGGGGCGCATCCTGGCAGGTGTCGGGGCGCCCGTCCCAGGCCGCGATAATCCAGCCGTTGGTGGCGGTGGTCAGCGCGGGGATGCGGTGACAGTTGAAGCCGGCGAGGCCGGGGGACGCGAGGCGAACCTTGTCTCCGATGGCGTAGTCGGTCGGGGTCTCGAGCGGGTCTGGGGCGGCGGGCCGAGTCCCGGCGGCGACGGTAATGGGGTCAGTAGCGGAGACGAAGTTCCCGGCGATGACGTCGGTGCCGTTGCGGTCACGGGTGGCAGCCCAGGTGGCGCTGGGGGTGAAGGTGCCGGCCGCAACGTCCTCGGCGGTCACGGTGTGCGTGGCCGAGGTGCAGGACTTGGTCATGTGGGCGGCGAGGTTGTGCCAGCGGCAGTTGGGGGCGCCCGTCGTCAGGACGCCGCTCAGGTTCGAGGCCGTGGGGAAGACGGTGAGGGCGGCGTCCGTGTTGTTCGTGTAGGTGAAGGTCACGGTCACGACATCACCGGCGTAGACGGTGTCGCCGACTGTGTCGGTGCGCGTGGCGACAACGCTGATCGGGGCTGACTCGTCGTCGATTGCCGAGGCCGTGGTGAGCGCTGCGTCGTCGGTGTCACTGGTGGGGGCGGCCAGAGAGGGGGCGGTGAGGCTCGCGCATAGCAGCGCGGCTCCCGTGGCTGCCGCGAGGGCTCGCCCGTAGTGGCGGAGGGTCATCGTTGGTCTTTCCGGGGAGGGGTGTCAATCTGCGGTGAATGAGCTGTCACTCACCGCACGATTCATCATAGAAATGTAGATGCAGACTAACCACTTATACAAGAAGGGTGTCACACGCTTCCCATCTTAATTACCACCAAACCACGCAGATGGAAGACAATCTGACACACCCCTACCCGCGCGATACAACCTCAGAAACTAACCGAGAATAAGACTCTTCCAGCCGATCGATGCACGCACGAATGTCATATCGCGCGCCAACCGCCACATAGCGACGCGCTTCGCGCGCACGCGCCACACTCCCCCGTTCAACCCAGCTGTCAATCGCGCGAGCAAGCGCACGAGCATCCCCGGCCTCGTACACACTGTCCTCGCTCAGGGCAAATTGACTGGTCGCCGTCAACGGACCGCGAGCAATGATGGGCACGACACCATATCGCAGCACCTCCAGGGCACTCAGCCCTTCAACTTCAATGCGCGCCGCATGCACATACAGGTCAGAGCTCGACACCTCACGGACGAGCTCATCCGCACTCAAGAAAGCAAAACGGACCGGATGGGCGATCACGTTGCTCCGCAAGAGACGCCGAGCCGAGGCACGCAGGGAGCGTTCAGTCGGACCGCGCCCAGCAAGAGTCAGCTGAATCGAGCGCGCATGAGCGCTATGGCGCAAAGCGCGCAGGATGGTCGCCTGGTTTTTTTCGCGCGAGAACCTCCCAACCGCGAGGATCCGAATGAGGCAAGATTCCCCCACCTGACGACCATCACCACCCACCTCCCCCTCGAGAGGCACACCGTTCGACAGGAGCAGCAGGGGCGCTCGCACACACAGCTTCGACACTCGTTCATACACGGACTGCGAGGGACATTGAATGAGGTCACAGCGATTGAAGATGAAGCGCTTCCACACCTCGAGGATCACCCGATTCAGGAGGGGGCAACGGTCGAGATACACGGAAGCCGTCAGGTTTTCCGGATGAATGTGATAGGTCGCCAGAGCTGGCACTCCACGAGCGCGCGCACGCCGAGCAACGAAAGCCTGCAGCATAAACGGCTCTTCCAGATGCACCACGTCCGCCCAGTCGAGTGCCCGGTCAACCTGGCGACGATCCGAACGGGCAAAGGCGTAGCCCTGAGAGGCAATGAGCGGCGCAACAAGCGGGATACGAAGGTGCGGAAGCGGATAATCAGGCACACCAACACCACAATCATCACCATGACGCGGAGGGGCAGACAGCACGCGAACATCGTGCCCGCGCTCTCGCAACAGCGAGATCGTCCGGCGCGCGGAGGCAGCAAGCCCGTTACCGCGCGTATAGAGGTCATTGATGACGAACAGGATCTTGAGCCGGGTAGACACATCCGCCCGCTGAGCAGCCATACCCCGATTTTACCCAGGAGACTGCGACGAGAACCATTGACGCAGACACAGACAACTCAGGCAGCCAATGCAAGACATCACAAAGAGTTGCTCAGAAAGTAGTTACTAATAAACTGATACTGTCAATCAGTCTTTCACAGCAAGGAATTACCGTGCGCCCCTCCCGTCGAACTCTGACACGCGTCACCTCGGCCGCCGTCGCTTCCCTCGTGATCGTTGCACCGATCTCCACCGTTTCCAATGCGGACGCCCTCTCCCCCACCTCCCTTCCGTGGACGAACGGCTCCGACGAAGCGGCGGCGAACTAACCCTCGCGGGAACACAGTCGAACGTAACCCGCGCCTTTCAGCACAAAAGAGCCCCGACCTCGTCCCATATGCGTGGGAACGAGGTCGGGGCTTGGGTCTATCCGAAATGGACAGCGAGATCAGCGCGCGGCGCTGCCCTCGGTGTAGTCCGCATCGGAGTCGGTCCAACCGAAGGCCTTGCGCAGCTTCTGGCCGGTCTTCTCGATCGGGTGGGCCTCTTCCTCGGCGCGCAGCGCCTTGAACTCGAGAGCGCCGTTATCCTGGTCCGCAATGAACTTGCGGGCGAAGGTGCCGTCCTGAATGTCGGCCAGGACAGCCTTCATGGCCTCCTTGGAGGACTCGCCAATGACGCGCGGGCCGGAGACGTAGTCGCCGTACTCGGCGGTGTCGGAGCAGGACCAGCGCTGCTTGGAGATACCGCCCTCGTTGATGAGGTCCACGATGAGCTTCATCTCGTGGCAGACCTCGAAGTAGGCCATCTCAGGCTGGTAGCCGGCCTCAACCAGGGTCTCGAAACCGTACTGGATCAGCTTGGAGATACCACCGCAAAGCACGGTCTGCTCACCGAATAGGTCAGTTTCGGTCTCCTCACGGAAGGTGGTCTTGATGGCACCGGCGCGGGTACCACCAATGGCCTTGGCATAGGAAAGCACTAGCGGCCAAGCCTGGCCGGTAGCGTCCTGCTCAACACAAACTAGTACCGGCACGCCACGGCCAGCCTCGAACTCACGACGTACGGTGTGGCCCGGGCCCTTGGGGGCAACCATAACCACGTCGATGTCGGCGCTGGGCTTGATGTAGCCGAAGTGGATGTTGAAGCCGTGGCTGAACAGCAGAGCTGCGCCGGGCTTGATGTTGGGGGCAATTTCAGCCTCGTACAGGGCGGCCTGCACCTGGTCGGGGGCTAGCACAGTGACGACGTCGGCCCAAGCCACGGCCTCAGCGATGGGCTTAACGCTCAGGCCAGCTTCCTGCGCCTTGGCGATAGAGGAAGAGCCTTCACGTAGACCCACAACTACCTCAACGCCGCTATCACGTAGGTTCAGCGCGTGAGCGTGACCCTGGGAACCGTAACCGATTACGGCTACCTTCTTGGACTGGATAACCGACAGGTCTGCGTCTGCATCATGGAATAGCTGCGCCATAGTGGCCTCTCACTTTTCTTTGAGTTCTTCGGTAATGGACTGGGAACCGCGACTAATAGCTACGGTGCCAGACTGAACGATCTCACTCACGCCGTAAGGGCGCAGGGAGTTGAGCAGAGCCTGGACTTTTGACTCAGAGCCAACCATTTCGATCACTACTGAGTCTGGGTGCACGTCTACGACGTGGGCCCTAAATAGGTCAACGATCTGTAGTACCGCAGTACGTGAAGCATCGTTAGCCAAGACTTTAATTAGTAGTAGTTCTCGTTGAACAGAGTCTGCCTGATCTAGTTCAACGATTTTGAGCACATTCACTAACTTATTAAGCTGCTTAACCACCTGATCCATGGCAGTGTCATCAGCATTGGCAATTACGGTGATACGTGAGATCTGAGGATGCTCAGTGGGACCTACCGCCAAAGAGTGAATGTTAAATCCTCGCCGGGCAAACAGCGCTGACACGCGGGTAAGCACGCCAGGCTTGTTCTCAACTAGCACGGAAAGGGTGTGTTTCGTGGTGCTCATGTATTACTCCTCATCCCAAACCGGGCGTAGGCCCTTGGCATATTCAATGTCGCTGTTGTCGCTACCTGGCGCAACCATAGGCCAAACCTGAGCGTCAGGCGAGCACACAAAGTCGATTACTACCGGACGGTCAGTGATGGCGTTTGCTTGAGCGATAACGTCTTCAATATCCTCGGGCCGCTCACAGCGCAAGCCCACTACCCCATAGGCTTGAGCTAGGGTCACGAAGTCAGGGATGCGAATCTCGTCGCCGGTGTGCAGTGAAGTGTTGGAGTAGCGTCCACCGTAGAACAGCGTCTGCCACTGACGCACCATACCTAGTGACGAGTTGTTAATGATGGCTACCTTGATAGCGATACCTTCCAATGAGCAAGTAGCTAGCTCCTGGTTGGTCATCTGGAAGCAGCCGTCGCCGTCGATTAGCCACACGTCACGCTCGGGCGCACCCACCTTGGCACCCATGGCAGCAGGAATGCCGTAACCCATGGTGCCGCTACCGGCTGAAGACAGCCAAGAACGTGCATGGCGGTGATCAATCAGGTTAGCTGACCACATCTGGTGCTGACCCACACCGGTGACCACTATGGCGTCGTCGGCAATAGAGCGGCCGATCTTGGTGATTACTTCCTGGGGTGAAAGCTTACCGTCTTCAGGCTGAGCCCAGCCAACGGGGTAACGACGGCGCAGCGAGTCGGTGTAGTTAGTCCAGCTGTCATATTCCGGCTTCTCCCCCACCTGGGCGCTTAGCTCAGCGATAGCCTCGGTTAGCTGCGGCAGAGCGTATTTGAGGTCTGCCACAATGCCTAGGTCAGCGGCACGGATCTTACCGATTTCAGCCGGGTCGACGTCGATGTGAATGACTCGGGCGCGGGGGGCAAAGCAGTCTAACTTGCCAGTTACGCGGTCATCGAAGCGTGCCCCCAGGGCAATAATTAGGTCGCTTTGCTGCAGGGCCCCTACTGCCGCCACAGTGCCGTGCATACCGGGCATACCCAGGTTTAGCGGGTGGGTGGCCGGTAGCGCATCGAGCGCATTTAGGGTAGTTACGGTCGGGATGGGGGCGACGTCGAGCAAGGCTTTAAGTGCCTCAGACGCGCCTGCTCGGGTAATGCCACCACCGGCGTAAATAACTGGCTTGGAAGCTGCAAAGATCATGTCGGCAGCGCAGCTGAACTTAGCTTCGCGTCCCCGGGTAGGAATGCTGTAGCCAGGCAGATCCAGCTCTACCGGCCACTGGAAGTCAACTTCGCCCACCTGGGCGTCTTTGGTGACGTCAACTAGTACCGGGCCGGGGCGGCCAGTGCTAGCTAGGTGGTAGGCCTCAGCAATACGCTGGGGAATATCTTGGGCACGGGTTACCAGGAAGGAATGCTTAGCCATGGGCATGGTAGCGCCCACGATGTCAGCTTCCTGGAAGGCGTCGGTGCCAATTGAAGCAGAGCCCACCTGGCCGGTGATGGCCACTAGCGGAACTGAGTCCATCATGGCGTCACCTAGAGCAGTAATCAGGTTGGTAGCACCAGGGCCGGAGGTTGCAATGCATACACCCGTCTTGCCAGTGCTCATGGCATAACCTTCAGCTGCGTGCCCACCACCTTGCTCGTGGCGCACTAGAATGTGACGGATTTTTGTCGATGCATACAACGGATCATAGAAAGGTAGGATGGCGCCTCCAGGCATCCCAAACACATCCGTTACCCCTAATTCCTCCAGGGCGCGCACTAAAGCTTGTGCACCGGTCATGACGGTCATGCTTGTAGCCCTCCTTTTATTTTCCCGCGTGGTTAAGCCTAAGTAAGACTAGTGCCAAGCCTTAAAGCAAACAAGAACGTATCAGATTTTAAGTTCACGTCTTACAATGCAAGATAAACAGCACTGCGCTACACTGTATTTGACATGACAATTCTTGTCCGACGAACGGGACCTACGCCCTGAGGTCCCAGTACAGCTACGTTGTAACGTGAAGGTTGGCTCTAGCGACAAGGTTTTGTCGCCAAACGCTTTATTCAAAGGAGACCTAGGCCTTGCACGAGATAATGGAGCACCTAGCCAAAAACCCGGTCTTGGTGCTGTTCCTACTCATCGGCGTCGGCATGCTGGTGGGACATATAAAGATTAAAGGTATTAGCCTGGGTGCAGCTGCTGTGCTGTTCGCAGGTATTGCACTAGGCGCATACGCTGACTTCCTAGGTGTTGATCTAAAACTACCACAACTGCTGGGCACGCTAGGCCTAGCTATCTTCACCTTCTCAATTGGTGTTTCTTCTGGCCCTGGTTTCTTCCAGGTAATTAAAACTGCAGCTGGCCCGCTACTAGCCATGCTGGGTGTATTTATTGTTTCCGCTGGCGCCGCCCAAGCTTTAGGCCGTGCCTTCGGGATGAACTCTGCACTTATTGCCGGTACCTGGGCGGGCGCCATCACTAACACTCCGGCCTTGGCCGCTGCAGGTAGCGCCGCCCAAAACGCGGGTTACCCAGAAGGAACCGCTACCGCAACTGTTGGTTATGCTGTGGCCTACCTATTTGGTGTTATCGGCATGCTGTTCTTTGCCTCGCTAGCCCTACGCTACCGCGCCAAGGACACTGATGCTCCCACCCCCATTATTAACGCCACCATCCGCGTTGAGCGCAACGATAACCTCACCTTGGCCAAGATTCTTAAAGATATCGACGCCGGCGGTGACCTGCGCTTCTCCCGTCTGGCTCGCGGTGAAGACAAGCCTATTAAAACCCCCCACCTAACTGACCGCATCTACCATGATGACCTACTGACAGTAGTTGGTACTGAAGACAAGGTTAAAGCTGCTCAGGATCTACTAGGCCACCACTCTTCACACTCACTTATTGCTGACCGCCGCTACCTGGACTTCCGTCGCATCACTGTGTCTAACTCCAAGCTGGCTGGACGCACCCTGGCTGAGGTTGACCTTGATCACCGCTTTGACGCCTCAGTATCACGTGTACGTCGGGGTGACGTAGACCTGATGGCTGACCCGCGTCTGGTGCTACAGATGGGTGACCGTCTGCGTGTAGTAGCCCCCACTCACCGTCTAGCTGAAGTCACCAAGTACTTTGGTGACTCTGCACGCGGCCTATCCTCTCTCTCCCCCGTGGCTCTGGGCCTGGGTATGGCATTGGGTATCTTCATCGGTGAGTACAAGTTCTTAACCCCTACCGGCGCTACCTTCTCGATTGGTTCAGCTGCCGGCACACTAATTGTTGGTCTTATCTTTGGTCGCCTAGGCCGTATCGGCAAGATGGTTACCTCGCTACCGGCTACAACCACACAGGTACTAGCTGAGCTTGGTCTGCTAATCTTCCTGGCCCAGGCTGGCACTAAGGCCGGTACTCAGATTGGTGTAGCTTTCACCAGCGGTAGCTGGATTAACATCCTGATTGTCGGCATCGTGGTAACCACTATTGTGGGCGCTGGTCTGTATGCAAGCATGCGCTGGCTGGTCAAGATGGGCGGTACGCGCCTATCTGGTTTGCTGGCTGGTGCCCAGACCCAGCCTGCTGTACTGGCCTTTGCAAACGACCGCACCGGCATGGACCCGCGTGTGGCCCTAGGTTACGCCATGGTTTACCCGGTAGCTATGGTGGCCAAGATCTTCATCGCCCAAATCATGGGTGGCCTGTAATCTGCGGGCCTGCGAGACAAGCAGACCTGCGGATAATAAAGAGCAGGTCAGTAGATAAAATAGAGAGCAAAAATCGGGGAGGCTAGTGCCTCCCCGATTTTTGCTCTCTACAGATCGTTTTAATGCAGGTCAGGTAGAGACGAAGTAGAAAAGTCGTGACGCCAGTTGCGGTCAGTGATTACACGCGCCAATGCCAAGCCAGCACCGATAGCGGTAATAACTAGAACCACCTCAGCAATGTTTCCAAAAGCAGTAGATACAGCCACTGAAGTGTCAATGGTGTGGTCGTTAATCGCGCTCAGAGCCCGGTAGAAGGGAACGCCCGGAATCATGATCACTACTGCAGGCACAGACAAAGCCACACGTGAAAGCGAAGCAGAGGAAACAAACAGCTGCGCCATCAAACCAATCACCAAGGCGGCTAGACCTACTGCCAAGTGCCAGGGTAAGCCAGCTTCGTTAATCAAAATAATGCGGCCGGTGTTAGCCACGGCTCCGGTAATAGCACTTACTAGGGCGGCTCGCGCAGGAGCGTTAAACAGCATAGCGAAGCCATAGGCGGCCACAAAAGAACACAGCAGGTCCAGCGAGTACAGCGTTATCCCGGTGGGTCCAGCCGGCTTGGGACCATCTACCGGCCAGTTTGCTACGTAGCTGGTAACCCACACAGCAATACCAGCAGCAGCCATCACCATAATCACGTAGGACATCCTGGTAAGCGCCGACAAGAAATCTTGGCGAATCATATCCAGCATGGCGGTAACCATTGGGAAACCGGGGATCAGGAACAAAATCGCAGAGATAACCCCGGCCTGGTGGGTGTTGTCAGTGATGCCTGCTAGATCCATACCAGCCAGCACCGCCATATAGGTGCCGGAACCTAGCAGGCCACACAGCAGCCAGGTCACAAAGTGCTGCCAGCCACGGTGCAGCAGGAAGCGGCGCAGCGCCTGACCCAAGAATGCTGCAATGAGTACACCCAGGCACTCATAGAGGCCACCCTTATTTAGGAAACAGAAACCTGCACAGGCCACACCTGAGGCTGCCGCATTAGCGAAGGCCCCATATAGAGGCTTAACACTAGCTACCTCATCGAGCTTGGCATTTAGATCCTCAACCCGCTCATGGGCTTCGAGATTATCTACCACGTTACGTAGACGCTCAAGCTTGTCTACGTTTACGCCCACGCGCCGCTGCTCTACAGCAACCGTGCGGAACCTTTCTTTACCCACAAAAGCGCTGGCCACAATTTCATTCATGGTTACCTGCGCCTCATGGCGGTCTAGGCCCACAGCTGCAGCAGCCCGGGCCATAGCAGACTTAACGCGGTAGGCGCCAGCGCCGCAAGTGAGCATCATTGAGCCCAGTCGCAGCACCACATTAGATTGCGCCATTAAGCGATCTGCATCTAGCGGAGGATCTTGGAATTGTTTGGGGTCTTGGCTAGTCACCATTAAATTTTAGCCGACCTGAGCCCCCACAACTCCAGTAGGAAGGTCCACCAATACCTTATCGCCAGCGTTTAAACGGTGCCCACGACGCGTCTCTACCTCGCCGTTTACTTTTACATCCCCGCTTTGAATAGCGATTGTGGCATTGGCACCATCTTCAACCAGATTAGCTAGTTTAAGAAACTGACCTAATTTAATCTGGCCGGTAACCGGGATAATTTCCAGTTCCACCTTAACTCCTATGCTCAGTGATTTAGACAATTGGGCCCTAGGATAGCTTTAAGATCGCTAAACAGGGCAGTTGTGGGGCTAACGCGCCAGCGCTCATCGAGCTGGGTACGCACCTCACGGCCTGGACTGGTTAGTGTCATGCGCACATTAGAAGGACCAGCGTGACGCTCTAGCACATCACGCAACTGTTCCACCAGGGCAGTGGTGCAGCGTGAGGCAGGCACAGTGATAGTTACTGCTTCATGGGTTGCAGAAGACACATCGGGCAGTGTCATCTCTTGGGCGTAGATACTGGTTTCGCCGTCGCGACGGTTAACCTTGCCGCGCACCGTAACCACCGTGTCTGGAGCCAGCATTGTAGACACTGTCTGGTAGGTCTGGGGGAAGAACATGACTTCGATTGACCCACCCAGATCCTCAACTGTGGCGATAGCCCACAAGTTACCGTTCTTAGTGGTTTTACGGTTCAGCGAGGTAATCAAACCGGCAATAGTGACGTTTTGCGGGGTATTTTCCTCGTCCTCACGCAAAGCCGAGATTTCAGTGTCAGCCAGCTGGGCAAGTATATGTTCAATACCCAGCAGCGGGTGGTCAGAAACATACAAGCCCAGCATTTCGCGTTCAAAAGCCAGTTTATCCTTCTTATCCCACTCGGGCACGTCAGGCACCTGAGTAGAAAATACCGGACCAGCCCCGATTGACTCAGCGCCGCCGTCGAGCGCCGCAAACAAGTCAAACTGCCCGGCAGCCTCGTTACGCTTAATCCCAATAACCTCATCTACCAGGTCCTCATGCACCAGGTGCAAGCTGCGGCGAGAACCGCCCATAGAATCAAAGGCGCCGGCTTTAATCAGCGAGTCAATGGTGCGCTTGTTACACACCGTAGAAGGCACCTTATCTAGGAAGTCGGTGAAGGAAGTAAAAGTACCCTTTTCCTTACGGGCCTTAATAATTGCCTCCACCACGTTAGTACCAACGTTACGGATAGCGGCCAAACCAAAGCGGATATCATCACCCACAGCAGCAAAGGCTGCGCGCGACTCGTTAACATCAGGCGGCAGCACCGTAATCCCCATGTGACGGCATTCGGCCAGGTAAACGGCGAGCTTATCCTTATTATCTTTCTGTGAGGTCAGCAGCGCCGCCATGTATTCAACCGGGTAATTGGCTTTTAAGTAGGCGGTCCAGTAGGACACCACGCCATAGGCGGCCGAGTGGGCCTTGTTGAAGGCATAGGCACTGAAGGGCACCACAATATCCCATAGGGTTTTAATGGACTCTTCAGAGTAGCCATTGTCCAGCATACCCTGGCGGAAGCCCACAAATTCTTTAGCCAGAATCTCAGGCTTTTTCTTACCCATAGCTTTACGCAGCTTATCTGCTTTACCCATGGAGAAACCGGCCAGTTTCTGAGCAATCTGCATAACCTGCTCCTGATACACGATCAGGCCGTAGGTGGTAGACAAAATCGGCTCCAGCACCTGGGCTAGTTCCGGGTGAATAGCCTCAATTTTTTGTACGCCATTTTTACGCAGCGCATACTTAGTGTGCGAGTCTGCCCCCATGGGACCGGGGCGGTAGAGGGCGCCCACAGCTGAAATGTCTTCAAAGTTGTCAGGGCGCATTAGCCGCAGCAGCGTGCGCATGCCCCCACCATCTAGCTGGAAAACACCTAGGGTTTCGCCGCGTGAGAGCAGCTCATAGGTTTTTTTATCATCCAGCGGCACATTGTCTATGTCTAGAGCTGGTTTGCCGTTGCCAGTGATGTTCACTAGCGCATCGGAAATGACTGTCAGGTTACGCAACCCCAAAAAGTCCATTTTGAGCAGCCCCAGGGTTTCGCAGGTAGGGTAGTCAAACTGGGTGATGACGGCGCCGTCCTGCACGCGCTGCATCATGGGGATTACATCCGTGAGCGTCTTAGAGGACATGATTACCGCACAGGCGTGCACACCCCACTGGCGAGTCATGCCTTCCAGGCCGCGCGCTAGGCCCACAATGCGTTTAACGTCGGCGTCTTCCTCATAGAGTTTACGGAACTCTTCAGCCTCGCCGTAACGCTCATGTTCTTTATCGAAAATCCCGTTTACGGGAATATCTTTACCCTGCACCCCGGGCGGCATGGCTTTAGTTAGCCGCTCCCCCATGGCGTAGGGGTAGCCCATGACGCGGGCGGAGTCTTTAAGCGCCTGCTTGGCTTTAATGACGCCGTATGTGACCACCTGGGAGACGCGGTCTGAGCCGTATTTACCGCGTACATATTCGATTACTTCATCACGACGACGCTCGTCAAAGTCGACGTCGATATCAGGCATTGAGATACGTTCAGGGTTTAGGAAGCGCTCAAAAATCAGGCCGTGCTCAAGTGGGTTCAGCTCGGTGATACCCATAGCGTAAGCCACCATGGAGCCGGCTCCTGAACCACGCCCTGGTCCTACACGAATACCGTGGCGCTTGGCCCAGTTAATGTAGTCGGCTACCACCAGGAAGTAGCCGGGGAAACCCATCTGTACAATCACGCCGATTTCGTATTCGGCCTGCTTACGGCACTCTTCTGGAATATTGCCGTTGAAACGGCGCTCCATGCCTTTCCAGCATTCCTTAATGAACCAGCTTTCGTCGGTCTCCCCCTGAGGCACGTCAAATACCGGCATGTAGTTGGCGCCCTCATCGGCGGTAGCGAAGTGAATATCGCACTGCTGGGCTACTAGCAGCGTGTTGTCGCAGGCACCGGGAAAATCGGCGAATAGCCGACGCATTTCCGCAGCTGAACGCAGGTAGTAAGAGTCGCCGTCGAACTTAAAACGATCCGGATCAGAAAGCACTGAGCCAGAGTTGATACACAGCATGGCGTCCTGGATTTCGCGGTCTGTGGGCTTTACATAGTGCGAATCGTTTGTGGCCAGCAGCGGGGCGTTGAGGTCAGCTGATAGGCGCAGCAGATCCTTGGTTACTCGGCGCTCAATTTCTAGACCGTGGTCCATGATTTCTACGTAGAAGAAATCTTTACCGAAAATGTCTTGGAATTCGCCAGCTGCACGCAGAGCTTCATCATATTGGCCCAGGCGCAGACGGGTTTGAATCTCGCCACTGGGGCAGGCAGTAGTGCCGATCAGGCCCTTGCTGTAGCGCGATAGCAGCTCACGGTCCATACGTGGACTTTTACCCCACTGACCTTCTAGGGAGGCGTAGGAATCTAGCCGCATGAGGTTGTGTAGGCCCTCATTATTGCGGCTAAGCAGGGTCATGTGGGTGTAGGAGCCACGGGCAGAGACGTCGTCGCTACGCTGAGATTCATCACCCCAGAACACACGGGTTTTATCGAAGCGACTGGTGCCTGGGGTCATATAGGCTTCGACGCCGATAATTGGCTTGATCCCGGCCTTTTTGCAGGCGTTGTAGAACTCGTAGGCCCCAAACATGTAGCCGTGGTCGGTGATAGCTAGCGCGCTCATTTCTTGGCGCGCTGCCTCAGCTACATAGCTAGAGATTTTGCCCGCCCCATCCAACATGGAATAGTCGGTGTGGACATGGAGGTGCACGAAGGAATCACTAGCGGTCATAGGTGCATTGTATGGGCCCTAAGCTAGCTTTGCCTTAACCTATCGCGGTGAGAAATACCTGGCTAGCTCGGCGTGGCAAGTGGCAGTCATGATGCGCCCGCAGCCTTTGTCATCTGCGATACGCCCGGCCTTACTTTAAGCGTGGCTACAGGCAGCGCGACTACAGGCGCCTGGTATTTGTAGTGCCGTCGCTTTTCTACGCCCCTGGTTTTAAAGGCGTACTACCTCTAGGGCGTGGGCTAGGTCAGCGCTGTATTGGCTGGTGAAGGTCACTCTTTGGGCGGTGGCCGGGTGGGTTAGGCTCAGCTCGACGGCGTGCAGCCACTGGCGCTTTAAACCGGTTTCTTGGCTTAGCTGCGGATCTGCCCCATAGGTTTCATCGCCCACGCAGGGGTGGCCAACTGCGCTCATATGCACCCTAATTTGGTGGGTGCGGCCAGTTTCCAAATGAATTTCTAGCAGTGAGGCGCGCGGCATGGCTTCAATCATGTCGTAGTGGGTGCGCGAGGCTCGGCCACCCTCAATAATGGCCATTTTCCACTCTCTAGAGGGGTGGCGCCCAATTGGCGCATCAATTGTGCCGCTGGTGGGATCAGGATGGCCTTGCACTAACGTGTGGTAGATCTTGTCTACGCTATGCTCACGAAACTGCTGTTTTAGGCTGGAATAGGCGTATTCGCTACGGGCTACCACCATCACTCCACTGGTGCCCACGTCTAGACGTGAAACGATGCCTTGACGCTCAGCAGCCCCAGAGGTGGTGACCGAAATATTGCGGGCTTTAAGGGCACCTAACACATCAGGCCCGTCCCAGCCCATGGAGGGGTGGGCGGCAATTCCGGCAGGTTTATCAACTACTACTAGGTCATCATCGACATAGATAATGCCCAGGTCGTCAACCTGTCGGGCCACCGGCTCGGAGCTACGCGGCTGAGGTAGATCCACTTCCAGCATTGAGCCACCCGGCAGGCGGTCAGATTTAGTTAGCACATTGCCCTCAGACACTACCCGCCCTTGAGCGCATAGTTCCCCGGCTTTAGTACGGCTGAGGCCTAACATGCGTGCCAGTGCGCTATCTACCCGCTGACCATCTAGACCATCGGGAACCGGAAGCACTCTGAAGCTCATGCTAACTCCTGATAATAGATTTAAAGTTAACCGCTGCTTATGACTTGCTTTGGCTACCATCAAGGTTACGCCCCACGGTGGTCAGCCACACTACTGCGACGCCGGCGGCCACAATCGCTATATCAGCTACGTTGCCCACAAAAGCGCCGTTGTAATCGATAAAGTCCACCACATGGCCGCGCCCAAAGCCGGGGCTACGCAGCAGGCGGTCGATAAGGTTTCCTACCGCTCCCCCTAGCACTGCCCCCAGAATCAGGGCCCAGGGCAGGTATTTAAGTTTGCGGCTTAGATAGATCACCGCTGCACTAACTAGCACCGCTAAAACCGTAATCACCCAGGTGTATTGGCTCCCTAGGGAGAAGGATGCGCCAGCGTTATGCACCAGCACTAGGCCTAAAAAATCTCCTACTAGTTTGATCTGTTGGCCCTGCCCCAATGCGTTAAGGGCCCAGATTTTGCTTAGCTGATCTGCGGCCACTACAGCTAGGGCTACTGACCAAAACCAGATGAGATTTTTTAGGTGTGCATCCATGACTGTTCCCTACTAACCAGACACGCAAACGGCGAGGGCTTAAAAAACCCTCGCCGCAGCAATTTTAAGCTTGGGATAGTCTCACAGACCCAGGTTGCTCTGGCCGCCGCCGGAAGTGTCCTCGACGGTGTTGAGCAGGTTGGTCAGGTAAGAACGCAGGCGAGTGCGGTAGTCGCTCTCGAAGCGACGCAGCTCGTCAATCTTGTGCTCCAGGTTGGCGCGTTCCTTCTCAAGCTGAGATAGGGTCTGGTTGCGCTGGTTTTCAGCTTCACGGGTGAGCTGTTCACCGGTGGCGCGAGCCTCGGTGACGATACGCTCACGCTCGGCCTTACCCTTGGCGACGTATTCGTCGTGCAGACGCTGGGCCATCTCAAGCATGGCAGCAGCAGACTCGGCATTGTTGCCACTGGGCTCGATCTTGGGGGTCTCTACAATCGGGGACTCGACCACAGGAGCAACCGGAGCCACCGGGGATACCGGGGTGGCGGTTACTACCGGAGCGCCTTCGCTCAGCTCGGCAACGCGAGCGTTAGCAGCATCGAGCTTGGCCTTGAGCTCGGCGTTTTCGTTCTCCAGGTCGCGCATGGCCTCGACGATTTGGTCAAGGAACTCGTCAACTTCGTCCTGGTCGTAGCCCTCACGGAACTTGGTGGGCTGGAACTTCTTGTTGAGGACGTCATCAGCGGTTAGCTGCGTCATCTCGTTACCTCGCATTTGCTTTGGGGTCTTTGCAGGACTCCAGCGCGGAGCCCACTTCCTTTAGACTACAACAAGATACACAATTGTGACACTTGTTGTTTTTGTTACCAGTGGGAATTGGGATAATCCCCAGCCGGCAGGATGGGAGTTAGCACAACCCGTGCATATACTTCCCCTGCCAGCTAGGTAGCCGGCAGCTACATACAACGGTTTGTACCACTTAAGGCTACCTCAAGGCTGCGCCTTATGGCAGGATTTACGCGCTTAAGCGTGTTCTTCCCAGTACTCAAGGCTGGACACTACCCGATCCAAGAACTCATCAACGTAGTCCTGCTCATAGCCAACTGTGAAAAATTTAGTTGGAGTAAAGCGTGCAGCTTCCACATCCTTTGAGCTAAGTAGTTTAACGTTGGAACCGCGTTCATAGCTAGCCAACGCTTCAACTACTTTAGCTAGTAGGTCATCAACTTCCTCACAAGCATAGCCTTCGAAAAATTTATGCCTAGGGAACTGAGCGCTACTAACTGCACTAGAACTTAGCACATTAATATCGGTTGCTTGGCGCACAGCGACAGTTGGCTGCTCAGTTGCTTGGTGGGAGCTAGCAGCACTGGCATCATCTGACTGCGTAACCTCGGGGCTACCGTCGTAACGTTTTTCCCACACTCCTAGCGCCTTAGCTGCCTGATGTAGCAGGTCATTTACCGCTAGGCGGTCGTAGCCTTTAGTGAAGCTAACCGAGTCGAAACGGTAATTTAGCACTTCGCTAGCTTTAACAGCGCGTGCCGGCAAGATCGCCATGTCCAGCTCATAGGCGCTTAAGGTGGCAGCTATGCGATCGACTAGGTCATTTACTTGATCCTGGTTGTAGGCCTGACGCATAAATGTAGTGGGAAGCTGCGTTTCGCGCACTTGTATGGCAGTAAGCAAATTTCCTCCTTTAGTCAGGTAAATAATAAACCCCGTAATGTCTTTATGACACTACGGGATTTATACCAAGAGTGGGAGAAGGGCTCAGTACGCTGCGCGAATTAACATTCCGATGATGTTTTGAGCGACGTAGATAATGAAGTACAGCGCCAAAAATGCCATATCGATTCCAACTCCACCGATCCCCAACGGGGGGATCACCCGGCGCAAAGCCTTCAACGGCGGATCAGTCAACGCATAGACCACGTTGGCCAGGATCAAAACCAGGCCCTTGGGACGCCAGTTACGCGCAAAAGCACTAACCAGATCGATCACCACACGCAGCAGCAAGATCAGCACATATAGGTTTAACAGGCTGGAAATTATGGACAAAATTGGGGCTAGCACAAATAAACTCAGCTCTGGTTGAAGGGTACGAAGCGGCTTCCGGCGCTGTCCCCATTGCTGTTCTCGATAGCTATGCTATCGGGAGTAAGCAGGAATACTGCTTCAGATACGCGTTCGACAGCACCGTTTAGGCCGTAAACCAGACCCGAGATGAAGTCCACGATACGGCGGGCTTCCTTCGGGTTGATCTGGGTCAAGTTAACGATAACCGGCGTCCCCTCCCGGTACACCGTGCCAATGTTGACTACATCGTTGTACTTGGTGGGGGTTGCGGTCACAATACGAGCCAGATCGGGGTTTGGCTCCCGGTCTTCGATGATTGCGTCGTCATAGTAGTCCAGGGATTCGTCTTCGTTCACGTACTCATCCTCAGTTTCCGCGAAGGGCTCAACCAGATCGGTCTCAGGTTCAATTTCACTATATCCGAATGCGCTACTCATGCGCTTAAGGGCCTTCATTTACGCTCCTCTTGGTTGGGCTTGATTAGGGGCGGGGACTTCCCCTGTTAACTGACGTTACCGGCAGGAATATTAAGGTCACGGATTTGTTTCGGCGTGTCCTACAGGTGCGATTAATAGTGCGAAACGCCCGGTATGGCGGCTGCGTCTATAGGAAAAATAGGCCTCATTTTCAAAAGTACATACTTGCTCGCTAGCAATGTTGGCGCTGGGTAAGCCTGCCTCTAAAAGTTGGCTGCGCACCAGGGCTTCTAGATCAATCGCAGGCGTACCTTGCCAAGTGCGGCTAGCCGCACCAGGGCTGAGCTTGGCGGCTTGGGCCGCTAAATCTGCAGGAACCTCATAGCATTTACCGCAAATATGGGGGCCAATAAAAGCATGGATAGCGCTAGCTTTAGCTCCACGCGCCACCATCTGCTCCACAGTTTTAGCCGCAATAGCTGCCAGGGCCCCACGCCGGCCGGCATGTACCGCCGCCACCAGGGCGCCGTCGTCGCTAGCAAGTACTAGCGGCAGACAGTCCGCCACCATCACCGCCGCCGCATCCGCGCAGCTGGCAACCAAAGTTGAACGCTGCAGCAATAAGGCGTCGGCTTGGGGGGTAGCGGCGGCATCGGCTAGTGCTACCCGATCCCCATGCACCTGATCCATCCAGGCAATACGCGCCGGGCGGGCTAAACCTAGCTCTGTCCCAATTAGCCCAGCTAGCTGCTGACGATTAGCCATAACCTTGGCTGAGCTATCACCAACATGCTTGCCCAAGTTAAAGCCCAGCTCATAGCTGCGGCAGGGGCGGTCATAGGCAACGGCGGTAATCCATACCCGCGCTAAAGGGCCCACGGCCCGGCTAAGCACGTGGCTAGGCCGGGCCGAGTAGCTAGATTCCATTTCAGAGCAGGAAGTCAGGCAGGTCGAGGTCGGTGCTGTCGTCGTCAACGCCGATCACACGCGGAACCTCCAAAACCGGAGAGGTGGAGGTAGCGGTCTCATCTACATAAGCGGGCACCTCGTTGGTGGCGGTGCGCGGCGGGATGGAGGGGGCTACC
>ERZ773027.727-NODE-727-length-19756-cov-8.908837_pt1 | contig 19756 bp, 17 predicted proteins | sample MGYA00511032_ERZ773027 | MGnify/ENA primary metagenome ERZ773027 (study PRJEB29015, sample SAMEA2738138) | human oral metagenome | biome: human oral; feature: human-associated habitat; material: saliva | place: China | collected 2190 ... | reverse complement strand
GGCATGATGTAACGATCATTGCAGGTAGCTTTTCCCACCTAAGAAAGACAAATCCTGACATAGCTGAAGATTTTACGGAGCAAGAGATTGACGGCATTCGCTATGTCTGGGTCAAGACCGACGAATACGACAGTAACGGGGTCGCTAGAGCCTTCAGTATGTACCATTTCTGTAAGGCGCTAAGTGCCAATAAAAAGAAAATCGTAGAGCGTTACAAGCCCGATGTCGTGATCTCATCGTCGACTTATCCGCTCGATTCTTATCCGGCATACCGCATTGCAAAACTCGCTGGAGCGAAGTATATCCATGAAGTTCATGATATGTGGCCACTTACATTGTATGAAGCTGGCGGGATGAGCAAGAAAAATCCGTTTGTAATAGCTATGCAATTTGCGGAAAATCATGCATACAAGAAATCAGATGTCGTGGTTTCGCTTTTACCGCATGCGAAGGACTACATGATTGAACATGGCATGAAGGCTGACCACTTCAGGTACATACCAAACGGAGTTGTGATAAACGAGTGGGATGCAGCGAAGGAACTCCCTGAGGAGCATAGAGAAGCATTCAAGAGATTGAAGGCTGAAGGCAAGTTCGTTATCGGATATTTTGGAAGCCATGAGCTTTCTTATGGATTACACAACTTGCTGGATGTTACAAAACAGCTTAGTGACGAGAATGTTCACCTCGTTATGGTCGGTAAGGGCAAGCTCAAAGATGAGCTTATAAGCTATGCGGAGCAGAATGGAATCAGCAACGTGACATTCTTACCTCCAGTAGAAAAGGGAATAATCCCTGCAGTTATCGATAACTTTGATGCAATATTCATCGGAACTATCGAGTCACCACTGTTCAGATTTGGAATTTGCATGAACAAGATGTTTGACTCCATGATGGCGGCAAAGCCAATAGTTATGGCGATAACAACACCGTCCACACCTGTAAGTGAATCTGGATGCGGAATCATTACGAAATCGTGTGACAACGATGCCATAAAGGCTGCGATTAGGGAGATTAAGTCGATGAGTATCGAAGAGCGAAGTCAGATGGGACTGCTTGGACGTGATGCGGTACTGAGCAAGTACACGTATGAAAATATTGCAAGCGAATTTGAAAAGGCATTTGAATAGAAGGAGTGCATGTGATGAAGGTAGTAACCGTAATTGGTGCAAGACCACAATTTATTAAGGCGGCTGCAGTTTCTCGTAAGCTAGAGCAGGTGTGCGAAGAGGTAATCGTTCACACAGGCCAGCATTATGATGCGAATATGTCGGAGCTTTTCTTTGAAGAGTTACACATTCCGAAGCCAAAGTATAACCTAGGTGTTGGCTCGGGTTCGCACGCAAGACAGACCGCAGAGATGCTTGTTGGAATAGAGGATATTCTGATTAAGGAGAACCCTGATTATCTGATGGTATATGGAGACACTAACTCTACTATCGCGGGAGCACTTGCAGCTTCTAAGATTCATATTCCTGTAATACACGTAGAGGCAGGGCTTAGATCTTTTAACATGGCTATGCCAGAAGAACAGAATAGAATCCTCACAGATCACATTTCGAGCCTGCTCTTCTGCTCGACAGATGCTTCAATTGAAAATCTGGAAAACGAGGGAATAACGAAGGGCGTCCACAGAATCGGTGACGTAATGTGTGACGCAGTTCTTTACTATTCGCAGGAGATAGACAAGAAGGCTCGCAGTCAGTACTTTGCAGACCTTAACTATATCTTCGGTGAGCGTGGTGAGATTGATAAGTGGTATCTATCTACGGTTCATAGAGCTGAGAATACCGATACTCCTGAAAAGGTACGCAAGATTCTCAAGACTTTTGAGAAGTTTGATGCACCGGTTATCCTGCCGGCTCATCCTAGGACGAGAAAGATGATTGAACAGGTCAACGAGGAGGAGCACTTAAAGAACACTGTATGTGTAGAGCCTATCGGTTACCTTGAAATGCTGTATTTTACAAAGAATGCGGTTAAGGTAGTGACTGACTCCGGTGGTCTGCAGAAGGAAGCGTACATACTCGACACTCCATGCGTAACTTTGCGTGAGCAGACTGAGTGGGTGGAGACACTGAACGGAAACCATAATGTGCTCGTGCATATCGATGAGGCGGACATACTTGATAAAGTTAACAATACCGTTATTTCTAAGGAAAAAGAAAACTACTATGGTGCGGGAGATGCCGCAGACAAGCTTGTAGGGGTAATCGCAAAGGAGGCTTAAAATGAGCGAATATTTTGTACACGAAAGTAGCTACGTAGATGATAACGTAGAGATTGGAAAGGGAACTAAGATTTGGCACTTCTGCCACATACAGCCTGGCGCTAAGATAGGCGAGAATTGTTCGCTTGGACAGAATGTAAACATTGCTAACAACGTACAAATTGGCGACAGAGTAAAGATTCAGAATAACGTATCGGTTTACGAAGGCGTTACGCTCGAAGATGGTGTATTTTGCGGACCGTCATGCGTATTTACAAATGACCTTACACCAAGAGCTCGCTACCCAAAGGGCTCTGAGAACTACGGGAAGACGCTCGTCAAAGAAGGCGCATCCATCGGTGCTAATGCTACAATAGTGTGCGGACACACCGTTGGGAAGTGCTCAATGGTTGCAGCAGGAGCGGTTGTTACAAAGGATGTACCAGACTTTACGCTAGTTGCTGGGGTACCAGCTAAACCAATTGGAAAGCTAGATGAGTATGGAAATATTATAGAAAAGTTCTAAATATAGGGTGGGAGTTGTATCAAATTAAAGATGTATGTGGGGTGCTTAATGGATAAGAAGATATCAATGAAAGAGCTTTTATCAATTATTAAGGATAACAAGAAGATGATTGGGATAGTTGTAATAATCTCAGCCGTTTTTGTTGGAGGTTTTAGAGTTTACTCAGATCACCGCGAACAGCGAAAGGCTGCGGATATAAAAACAAAAAGTTCATTAACATATAAAAAGGAACTCGAAGAGTACAACAAAGATAACCAATTGTTGACAGATACTATTCAAACACTTGATAACGAGAAAAAGTCAGCATTGAAAATAATTGGTGAAAATCCAATTATGAAGGTTGATGCATTTTCATCCGAGAGCACAAGAGTTAAAATCACTGCATCAAATAAGACTAGCTATAATGCTGTTGAGAATGTTCTTTTAACTGCTGATAGTGAGACTATATTTGGAAAGTCAAACAGTGTACTTGAAAGATACAAATGGGATATAGTTCAGATTCCAGATATGAATTCAATTACTATTAATGAAAGCGGTGCTAGTGGCGCTGTATCAGAAGGACTTTTCGTTGGGAATATATATGTATACTCTATCAAGGGACATAAAGCAAAAGACGTGGCAAACAATGTAATCAGGTTTCTCGAGTCTGAGAGAAGTAACCGCCTACAGGGAGTGGACTTCTCTGTAGTGTCGGTTACATCTGGGGAGGCGGCAAAACAGGCTTTATATAACAAACAAAAAATTTATCGAACAAATATTGAAAATTTGAAATATGAAAGCGATAAAATGAATGAGGCCATACGATCTCTGCAGATGCCATCCCAAAATACTGCTGCAAATACAGGTTATATTAAGAGAAGTATGAAATCTGGATTCATAGGTGGGGTTTTTGGAGCATTTGTAGCAACTATGTTTGCAGTATATAGCTATATAAGAAAGCAAAGGATAAATTTTGCAAACAATATTGAAAGAGACTATGGGATATCAGCACTAGGTGTAATTTCAAAGAGCGTATCTCCAGACGTTCTGGTTGCAGATATTAGGCAGTTGGATACTGAAAATGAAGGGATTGGATTTGTAGCAATCAATTCTGACAAAAGCTACTTAGAAAATATAACTGAAGTGCTAGAAAAAATTGCGTCAAAATCAGAATATATTGGCTGTATAGTCGATGATGTTGAGGCTATTGATAAAATTGCAAACTTTAAGAACTTTGTACTTATCACATCTGATGATGGAACAGATATAAATGAGAATGCTAAAATAACCATCAATAAGCTAAGTCGATTAGATAAGAAAATCCTAGGTTGCATTAATGTTGAGTAAAAAAAATATGACGGAACTATTTAGTGGGAAAAAAATGAAAATTCTAGTAATTTCCATAATTCTGCTAAAAATTTCCTTGGATTATAAATACTATACATGGCTAGCACCATTACAGCTAAATGTTTACACGAGGGACTTCAACTTGCTCAAATACATAAATGGTATTGCATGGTTGGTGATTATTTTTATTACGATAAATCACAAGTGTAGAAGTGTATCTACATTCTTGCTAACATTAGTTTATGTAATGCAAATTGTACCAATAACTACTATTTATGCCATGGGAAACAAGGAAGTGGGCTGCTATAACGGAATTTGTTTTTGCTTCTACCTGACCATTTTTATAGTAAACAATATTAACTTTTCTATAGGAGATCGACTATTAGAACCGAGCACGAAGTATTCACGTATAATAGAGCTTGCAATGGGCGCAACGTGCTTTTTGATTTTTGCATACATTGTGAAAAAAAATGGAGTTCCGACATTTACCGCACTAAATATATACAAGGTTTATGAGCTTAGAGAATCAGGTTCATTTAATTTAGGAACTTATCCAGGATACGTTTTATCATGGGTTACTAATGTAATAATTCCGTTCTTTGCGACAAAGTGTATACTTGAGAAAAAGTTTGCCAGAGCTGCGATATTTGTCGCTATGATTTTCGTTATATATCTCTACGATGGACATAAAACGAATTTGTTTATTTCAATAGTTGTAGTTATTGTGGCATTCTGGCTGAAAAGAAAAGATTCTTATACAGAAATAATTTCGTGCCTTTGCTTAGGTATTTCTGCACTTGCAATAATTTCATCGTTAAATATTCCTGGAAATAATGTAATATTGGAGGTGTTTTCGCTATTTGGACGCAGGGTTATGCTGCTTTCTGCGCAAAATAAATTTGCTTATTTTGATTATTTTAGCAAGAATCCAAAGATGGGCTTAGGCGGACTGTTCCCCACTTGGTTTTTGCATTTTGATGCCCGATATGTGGACATTGATTACACACGTGCAATTTCAGGGATATATTATGGGACTCCAGAATCAGTATCAAATACAGGTTATTTTGCAGAATGTCACACAAGATTTGGATTTTTTGGATATATTCTAGAGGGAGTATTATTTGCGGCGATATTAAAGCTTTTAGATGTAGCACAGAATAATATAGGATATGCACTTCTTACAGGAACTTCACTCTGCGTTTTTTTAGGATTAAATGATGCATTCCTACTTAACTCAATTGTACTTGGACCGATGATGTTTTTAATCTTTATTGCATTATTCTATAAAAACAAGTGTATTAAGGATGAAATAATAAATAACCATGGAACAGCATGTAGTAACATGCAGCTAAAGTAGTATTTGTAATATAGAGATGAAGAAATACATTTTACAGATAAAAGAATCAGCAATAGCAAAGAATATAGCTACCCTGGTTTCTGGAAACATAATCGGGTATGCGATAAATACGTTTTTGCTGTTGTTCATAATTAGAGTATATTCCCCTGCAGAGATTGGCACCTATGATTTAATAGTATCGGATGGAGCAATTATCACAACTGTAGTGGGTCTAGGACTTGTGATGGCAATTCTGATTCCGAAGGATGATAGAACAGCCAAGATGCTATGTCAGATAGTTAGTGTTTTTAGCATAATAAGTATGATAATAGGAAGTATCGTGCTGATTGCAATATCAGGTAGATTCAAATTATTTTCATTAAATTTTAACTATAGTTTGGCATGCATACTGCTCGCGATATACTCATATTTCTTCATCCAGCAGCAGCTTTTCTACGCATATGTAAACAGAAAAGGGCTATATCGAGTACTGTTTTGGAATCCGATAATAATGGCTGCCTCTAATTCAGGAATATCTCTTGTTTTGGGATTAATGGGATGGAGTTCGCCAGGATACCTTATCGGAACCATTTGCTCACTCATGCTCAGTATTTTGCTGATGATGAAAAACGCAAACCCGTATAATGAAAGATTCTCTATTTCAGAACTCAAGGGAACTCTTTCTATTTATAAAGAATTTCCGCTAGTGCAAATGCCTGCTAACGTCGTATCCATTTCATCTCAACAGATACCTATTCAGTATCTCGGAAATGTCTTTAGCAAGGCAACGCTAGGGGGCTTTACGATGGCAAATAGAATTCTAAGCATTCCAATTGCTTTGATTTCAACGCAGATAAGTAAAGTGTATCAGCGTGAGCTAGCAATTAGGAATGGTAGAGGTGAGCGTGTGGGGGACTTTGCGCTCGATTTACTAAGAAAAAACTACTTTTTAGCCTTCATAGCAATTTTTGTGTTGGTTGTCTTTGGAGAGCCTGTTGTTGGAATAGCTCTCGGTAACAAATGGCGTGTATCTGCTATATACATGACAATACTGGGTGCTGACTATCTGCTTAAATACTGTACAAGCTGCATAAGCGGAACATTTGTTATTGTCGATAGACCTAGGATGTCACTGTTACTATCAATCCTAACACTTGCAATAAATGTGATGTGTTTTGTAATTGTGGGGCGCCTTGGGTATGGCATATTTAAAACCATTATTTTCTATGCCGTATCTGACGGAGTGATTAACTTGCTTAATATCTTTCTTTGTATGAAAGTCATAAATGCAGATTATAAGAAATTGATGCGATTTCTCTTTATTGAAATGTTGGGGTCAATTTCAGTAATGTACATAATTTATATACTTATTGACAAAATATTTTATCACTAGATGGAGGAGATAAAGATGAAAGAGATTAAATATTGTACTAGATGTGTAATGAATAACGAGGCTGATCCACATATCACCTTTGATGAAGATGGAGTATGTAACTACTGCACGGAAGCATTGACGCATATTAATACAGATGTGTATTTCCCTAATGAAGAGGGTGAGAAGAGATTAAAGGAGATGATCGATAAAATCAAATACGAAAATGCCGGAAAAAAATATGACTGTATAATGGGTATATCAGGAGGGCTTGATTCAGCGTACCTAGCATATTTAGGCTATAAATGGGGACTTCGCATATTAGCAGTGCATATTGATGATGGGTATGACACAGAGGTTTCCAAGGAGAATATCAGGAAACTATGTAAAGCTGCTAATATAGAAATGCGCACAATAACACCTGATGCGGAGCAGTTTAACGATTTAACATTAGCATACATGAAAGCGGGTGTTCCCGATGTTGCCGTTCCGCAAGACAACATCCTCTTTGCATTCCTGTACGATACAGTAGAAAAAGAAGGCATAAAATATTTCCTTTCAGGTGGCAACTTTGCACTTGAATGCGTTTTACAGAAGGGAAATGGATATAGTGCAATGGATGTTACAAATATCAAAGACATCCATAAGAAGTTTGGTACAAAAGGAATAGATAAGCTGAAGTTCATAACTTCCTATAAGAAATACATGAGAATAAAGAAGGGAAGTGTGGTTACACTTAGGCCTCTTGATTTAATAGACTATAATAGAGAGCGTGCTTTTAAAGAACTAGCAGAGTTTTGTGACTTCGAATACTACGGCAGTAAACATCTCGAGAATATTCTAACAGCCTTCATTCAGCTTTATTGGTTGCCCAAAAAGTTTGGTGTAGACAAGAGATCGTCACACCTTTCAAGTATGGTTGTTTCAGGACAGATGACCAGAGAAGAGGCGATGGCGGAGCTTCAGAAACCGGCCTATGACGAGACTATGATGAATGAATACATAGGAATTATTAAAAAAAAGCTGGGGCTAACTGATGAAGCGTTTGATGAAATTATGAATAGACCCACTCATCAGCATACAGAATATAAAACCGAAAAATTCGCACCGTTTATTCGAAAACTGTTAAAGTAGTGATTTTACAAACATTAGAGGGACTTGATGAAATTATTAAAGATTTGCTGCAGCAAATGGGTAAATGAGAGTAGAGACTACAGGGAGCTGTCTGTATATCAGGAAGAAGGGGCGGATATAACTGTCCTAGCAAAAGGAGATGTTGGTGATAAGCCAGCAAAAGACACGGTTGAAGGCTTCCAAGTATTTAGATATACAACAAAACCATTGGGTGATAAAATCCCCAGCCCAATAAATAAGCCTGTTAGCCTGTTTCAGTGGGCAAGTTTTGTAAGAAAGCAGCGCCCAGACATTATTTCTGGACATGATCTACTAGCGCTGACGATTGGCTGGTTATCGACGTTTTTTAAAAGGAAAAAACCGAAGCTAATCTACGATTCACATGAATTTGAAATTGGAAGAAATGCGGACAGATCTGGATTTTCAAAATGGCTGATACTGCATTGGGAGCACTTCATGATTAAAAGAAGTGCGCTGACTGTTGTGGTGAATGATAGTATTGCGGATGAAATAGCAAAGTTATACAAATTAAAAAAAAGGCCTACAGTCGTTAGGAATATTCCTATGGGATTTGATATTAACAAGACTGAGTGCGAGAAGGTCAGAGAGCGACTACTAGAGAAGCTAGGAGTTGAAAAACTTTTGATTTATCACGGTTTAGTATGTAAAGGTAGAGGTGTAGAGGCAACCATAGGAGCTATACCACATCTTGAGAATGTTGGACTGCTAGTGGTAGGAAATCCTGACTCACCTGAATATTTAGACGAACTTCGCAAGATGAGCAGAGAACTCAATGTTGACAACCGAGTGGAATTTCACGAGGCGGTTCCCCACGAAGAACTCTGGAAGTTCGTGGGAGCAGCGGATGTCGGGATTGTGATGATTTCTCCAGTTTCAAAGAGTTATTATTACGCACTTCCTAATAAGCTTTTCGAATGCATTCAGTCTGGCGTGCCTGTTGTAGGTTCAGATCTTCCAGAAATTAAGAGAATAGTTAATGGACACAAGGTCGGGACTATTGCAAAACCGGATGATTCAGACAGTATTGCGTCGGCAGTAAAAGAACTTATTAATAGTGAATCGATGTACGATGAAGTTAAATCTAATGTGGAAAAATCTAAAGAAATATTGTGCTGGGAAAGCGAAAAAAAGGCTTTATCAAAGGCGTTCAACGAAATTTCACATGAACTTTAAAATGCTTGCACACATTGGAAATATTGACATTGTAGGCTATTATTATATATAATAACTTGAATAATTATATGTATCATATCGTCTGACTTTATAAAGTCGTTAAATTAGCAAAAGCATAAAAGAAAGGTATAAAGGTATCATTAATGGGCATGAAGGAACGTTTACTCGAGAAAATCGCAAAGCGAGACATTACTGTAGGAGTTGTAGGCCTAGGATACGTAGGTCTTCCGCTCGCTGTTGAAAAGGCTAAGGCTGGCTTCAAGACCATCGGCTTTGATGTACAGGAAGAAAAAGTTAAGATGGTAAATGAAGGTCACAACTACATCGGTGATGTTGTAAACGAAGATCTCAAGGAACTCGTAGAGAGAGGCATGATGAAGGCGACATCGGACTTCTCGTTCGTAAAAGATGTTGATTTCATCGCTATTTGTGTACCTACTCCTCTTGATAAACACCAGGAGCCAGATATAAGCTATGTAAAGTCCTCCACAGAGGCTATTTCAAAGCACCTATCTAATGACACGATGGTTGTTCTTGAGTCCACAACTTACCCGGGAACTACAGAGGAACTATTGCTTCCTATTCTTGAAGAGGGCTCTGGACTAAAGTGCGGAGAAGATTTCTACCTTGGATTTTCGCCGGAGCGTGTTGACCCAGGCAATGTGGTTTACAAGACTAAGAATACACCAAAGGTTGTTGGTGCTGTTGGCAAAGACGCAACAGAAGTAATTTCTGCGATGTATAGGGAAGTTCTCGAGGGAGAGATTTATGAAGTATCTTCACCAGCTATAGCTGAGATGGAGAAGATTCTGGAGAATACATATAGAAATATCAACATCGGTCTTGTTAACGAGCTTGCGATACTCTGCAACAAGATGGAAATTTCTCTATGGGAGGTAATCGAGGCTGCAAAGACTAAGCCATACGGCTTCCAGGCGTTCTATCCAGGCCCTGGTCTCGGTGGACACTGCATCCCTCTTGACCCATATTACCTAACATGGAAGGCAAGAGAGTATGGTTTCCACACATCTATGATTGAGAGCTCAATGATTATTAACGATAAAATGCCTGAGTATACAGTGGATAGAGCTGCATCGGTTCTAAATAACCATAAGAAGGCTCTCAACGGATCGAAGGTTCTCGTTCTAGGCGTTGCTTACAAGAACAACATCGATGACTACAGAGAGAGCCCTGCACTCAACGTAATTGACATTCTCAAGGAGAGAGGTGCGTATACTGATTTCTACGATCCATGGATTCCAAAGTATAAGAGACATGGCGAGTGGCATGAAGGTATCGGCGAGATTAATGCTGATGTAATCAAGGGATACGACCTTGTCCTCGTTGCAACAGCTCATGATGCATACGACTATGAGATGATTAGAGAGAATGCAGTTGCAATATTCGATACTCGTAACGCATTCAAGGACGTAAAGGAAAGAGATAATATTTCTCTCCTATAAGCCCGGCAAAATATAGACACTATAGTAATTAAAATTCCGGAGGACATTTAAATGAAATATGCATTGATTGGATGCGGTAGAATCGCAACAAATCACGTGACTGCTGCAGTAAATAATAATCTAGAGATAGTTGCGGTGTGCGATATCGTGCCAGAGAAGATGGAAGAGATTCTTGCAAAACACAACTTGGCTGATGATAAATCAATCAAGAGATATACCGACTATAAGCAGATGCTCGAAGAGAACGAACTTGAGCTAGTCAGTATTGCGACTGAGAGTGGCAAGCACGCAGCAATTGCACTAGATGCAATCGATGCGGGAGTTAGCGTAATCATCGAAAAGCCTATGGCTATGAATATTGCTGATGCAGAGGAGATTATCAAGAGAGCTGACGAGAAGAATGTAAAGGTTTCAGCTTGTCACCAGAATAGATTTAACGTAGCTATTCAGGAAGTGAGAAAGGCTATCGAGGGAGATCGTTTCGGAAAGCTTTCCCACGCATCTATTAATGTTCGCTGGAATAGAAACAAAGGATATTACGATCAGGCTCCCTGGAGAGGAACTTGGGAAGAAGATGGCGGCTGCCTGATGAACCAGTGCATCCACGGAATAGACCTTCTCAGATGGATGATGGGAGATGAGGTAGTGGAAGTTTATGGAGCAACTAGACAGCAGTTCCACGATTATCTAGAGGCTGAAGATGTTGGAGTTGCTGTAGTTAAGTTCAAGAACGGCGCAATCGGAACTATTGAGGGAACTACTAACGTATACCCTCAGAATCTCGAAGAGACACTGTATATATTTGGAGAAAACGGAACAGTTAAGGTTGGCGGTAAGTCCACCAACACGATTGATGTGTGGGATTTCAAAGATGAGACCGCTGAAGACCAGAAGAACAAGGGGCTCGAAGAAGAGACGAGCAATGTATATGGAAATGGTCATACAAGCCTGTTTGCCGATGTAATAGAAGCAATTAAGGAAGACCGAACACCTTATGTAGATGGAGTTGCTGGAAGAAACGCACTCGAGATGGTTCTCGCTATATATAAAAGCCAGAAGGAAGGCGTGCCAGTGAGACTTCCATTGACAGATTTTGCAAGCACTGATATGCGAGGCGAATTCAAGTAGAGCGGAGGAAGATAATGGAGTTTAGAGATTTAAAGAAGCAGTATGCTGCACTTAAAAATGACATAGATCGCCAGATTGGCGAAGTAATTGCTAGCAGCAGATTTATCGGAGGGAGTAAGGTTTCCGAGCTTGAAGAAAAGCTAGCTGAGTACGTAGGTGTAAAGCACTGCGTAACCTGCGGAAATGGAACAGATGCTCTAGAATTAGCACTTATGGCTTGGGGAATTGGGGAAGGTGACGCTGTATTCGTTCCCGACTTCACTTTTTTCTCATCTGGAGAAGTGGTTGCAATTTTAGGTGCGACACCAGTTTTCGTCGATGTAGACGAAGATACTTTCAACATGGATGCCGCTTCGCTAGAGAGGGCAATTACAGGGGTGATCGCTGATGGGAAGTTAAGACCGAGCGTGGTTGTTCCCGTAGACTTATTTGGACTCCCAGCTAATTTCCCTAAGATTAGAAAGGTTGCAGATAAGTACGGCCTTAAGATTCTTGAGGACGGAGCACAAGGATTTGGTGGTGAAATCAATGGACAGAAGGCATGCAGCTTCGGGGATATCTCGACAACTTCGTTCTTCCCAGCAAAGCCACTAGGCTGCTACGGAGATGGTGGAGCAATATTTACAAATGATGATGAAGCCGCAGAGCTAATCAGATCTTACTGTGTACACGGTAAGGGTAAGATGAAGTATGACAACGTGCGCATCGGAATGAATTCCAGACTCGATTCTATTCAGGCAGGTATACTACTGCCTAAGTTAGCTGCATTTGCAGAGTATGAAGTAGCCGATGTTAACAGGGCAGCAGCTAAGTACACTGAACTTCTTAAGGGGATTGTTGCTACGCCAGTTATCCCAGAAGGATTTTTGAGTAGCTGGGCACAGTACACGATTAGGCTTGAAAGTAAAGAGCAGAGAGATGCGCTACAGGCATGCCTCAAGGAGAAATCAATTCCATCGATGATTTACTATCCTAAGCAGATGCATAATCAGGAGGCATTTAGTGGCGAAAACGACTATGGCGTTGACTATTCTGTTACTAATAGGCTGTGCGATACAGTCCTGTCGCTGCCAATTCACCCATATATCTCCGATGATGATGTGGAAGAAGTTGTATCAGTAATTAAGGAGTTTTTAGGAAAATAAGAGCAATGAAAATAATCGTTTCACATGATGTAGATCATCTATATAGAAGCGACCATTACAAAGACTTGATTTATCCAAAACTGTGGGTAAGGGAGACTTTATCGTTCTTAAAGCGTGATATAACTTTTTCTCAGTGGTGGAGGAGACTGCTTGGGATATTCTCAAGGGAGAGAAATTATATTGAAGAATTGATGAAGTATGATGAAGGTAATGGTGTGCCTTCATCATTCTATTTTGGAATGGATAATGTGCTTGGTATGTCTTATAAATACACTAAGGCTATTCCATATATAGAAAAACTTCAAAATCAGGGTTTTGATGCGGGCATACACGGAGCATCGTATGAAGATGAAGAGAAAATGCGTGCTGAATTTGAGAGGTTCAGAAACGCTGTTGGCGTAGCGCCTCGTGGAATACGAATGCATTACGTGAGATATGATGAAAATACCTTTGAGAAGCTAAGTCGTTGTGGATATGTATATGACACCACCGAATTTGTGAAAAGTGAAGGAACCTGCCTGAAAGCTCCGTATAAAGTAGGTGAGATGTGGGAGTTCCCACTTAGCTTGATGGATGGCTATTTACCTAAGAGACCAGAAGGGAAAAAGGAAGAGTCGCTTCGCTTGCTTAAAGATGCAGAGGATAAAGGGCTACCGTATTTCTCGATATTGTTTCACGACTATCAGTTTTGTAGTGGGTATGCTTATGAAAGAGATTGGTATATCTGGTTTATAAAATATTTAAAAGAGCAGGGATATACATTCATTTCATATCTTGATGCAGTAAAAGAGCTGGAGGATATTAATTATAATGAAGACAATGAATAGTGATATTACAACAAAATATGCTAATTCAATTTTCGAGCAGCCGTGGTATCTTGATACAGTTACAGATGGGAAATGGACTGAAATAAAAGTGGAAGAAAAAGGAGAGGTTGTCGCTAGATGGGCTGTACCTTGTGACAATAATAAGATTGCTATGCCGGGGGAAACACAAACTCTGGGCATTTGGTTTGCACCTGATACTAAGGTCAGCAAACAGCAAAAATACATAGAAGAACTAGAAAAGTTATTGCCAAAGAACTCGAGCATAGACCTCATGCTTGATCCGAGTAATGAGTACTTCTTGCCATTCAGATGGCTAGGGTTCAAGGTTAGCCCACGAATAACTTATAGATTTACTGATGTTTCTGATATAGAAGCTGTAAGGGCTAAATATGATAAAATGGTTCGTAGAAATATAAAAATTGCAAGAAATAAAGTCGAGATAATTGAAGAAGATAACATAGACAATTTATACGCTATGCTTGTTAAAACATTTGAGCACCAAGGCAGAAGCTGCCCACACAAGAAAAAATTTATAAATTCAATTTTTGAAGTGTGCAGTGCACATAACAGCGCTAAAATTATTACAGCCATAGATAAGGATGGCAATGTGCACGCATCCTCATTATTCGTTTATGATGAAAAGACCTGTTACTATCTGATTGCAGGGTCAGACCCAAAGTTTAGAGCTAGCAGAGCACAGACATTGGTTCTAGACTCGGGAATAGAATTTGCTTCGGAACACTCAAAAGCATTTGATTTTGAAGGATCGATGATAGAGGGGATAGAAAATTTCTTTAGGAGATTCGGTGCAGATAGAGTGTTATATTACCAAATTGAGAAAAAAGGATTCATAGGAGAGCTTAAGAGTTTACTCAAGCCTAGGATAAAGAAGCTGCTAGGATATAAAAATTAGGAGAAGCTAATGCAAAAGGTTTGTCATGTCACGAGCGTACACGATGCACTCGATGACAGAATTTATTATAAAGAATGTCTTACCCTGTCAGAGGCGGGCTATGAAGTTTTCATGGTTGCTCCAGGGGAATCATTTGAGAAAGATGGAATACAGATTGTTGGCTGCGGCGAACAACCAGAAAGTCGTTACAAGAGAATCTCACAGTTTTGTAAGACTGTGTTTCAAAAAGCTGTGAATATTGATGCTGATATATATCACTTTCATGACCCAGAGATGCTTAAGTATGCAGTAAAGCTATCAAAGCTGAATAAGGTTGTTATATTTGATAGTCATGAGGATGTACCGGCACAGATTTTGGATAAACCATGGCTTCCTAAATTTTCAAGAAAGTTTGTTTCTAAATCATACAGCAGACTAGAGACAAAGTACGTAAAGCAGCTGTCGGGAGTAATAGCGGCAACTGAGTATATTCAAGATAAATTTAAGAATAGAGCAAAATATACAGAGACGATAAAGAACTACCCTAAGCTAGACGAAATAAAAAAGGGTGAACTTGAATTTTCAAAAAGGAATAAGACTGCTTGCTATGCAGGTGGAATCTCTCGTATCAGGGGCGAAAACATTATGGTGAAAGCACTGGACTCTATGGATGGATACACTTTAAAGCTTGCTGGAAACTGCGAGGATGAAACCATAAAAAACTCAAAACCCAACAATGTCGAATATTTGGGTATGCTAAGCCGTGAAGGGGTAAATGACCTCTATGCTTCAAGTAGAGTAGGAATTTGCATACTGCTACCGACAGCAAATTATATCAACTCTCTTCCAATAAAAATTTTCGAATACATGGCAGCAGGATTACCGATTATAGCATCCGATTTTCCGATTTGGAGAGAAATAATTAGTGAAGCAAATGCAGGTATACTAGTAGAGCCAGAAGATATTTCAGCAATCCAGACTGCGATTAAATATTATATAGATAACCCAGATGAAGCTCAAGAAACGGGCGAGAGAGGGAGTCGAATTGCTAGAGAAAAGTACAACTGGAGTGTTGAGGGACAAAAACTTATAGAGTTTTATAAAAAGTTGCTTGCATAGAGTATAATAACTATATTCTGTAACGAGGAGAAAATGATTATGGATGTAAAGTCAAAAAAGAAAAAAAGATTGATGTTGGCTGCTTCAAGACTATGGGGGCTCATTTATCTAATTTCAGCGTTAGTATTTGAAGCTACTTTGCTAGTAACAGATTTTTTACCCAAAAAATGGTTACTGATTATACTTCTATGCATCTTTGCTATAAGTACGGTAATTTTTGTTCAGCTTTTTTTCAGAAACATAAAAAGAAAATCAAGAATTATAGCAGTAATAATCAGCATACTTCTTTCCGTTACATTTGGAATAACTTCGGTGTATGCAGCTAAGACAGCAAGTTTTTTGAATAAAATTTCAAAGGCTGAAGATTCTGGAAATGATAAGATAGCAGAAAAGCCTTTCACAGTGCTTATAAGTGGAATGGACACTACTGGTAAAATTGATGAAGAGGCTAGAAGTGATGTTAACATGCTTGTTACAGTTGACCCTAAGAAGCATAAGATTTTACTAACCTCCATTCCAAGAGACTACCTAGTAAAACTACCTTCAAAGAATAATGCAGAAGATAAGCTTACTCATAGTGGATTGTATGGTATAGATGAGACAACTGGAGCAATTGAAAACCTGCTAGATATCAAAATAGACTACTATGTTAAGGTCAACTACAATACCGTTGTTCAGTTTATAGATGCAATAGGTGGAATATATATTAATTCAGATTATGAATTCACGACGTATATAGATCATTATCACATCAATAAGGGAACGAACTTCTTAAAAGGTAAACAGGCACTTGCTTTTGCGAGAGAGAGACAAGCATTTAAAGATGGGGATAATCAGCGTGTTATGAATCAGCAGATTGTACTTAAGGGTATTTTCCATAGATTTACTCAGTCACCAGAGATAATAGCTAAATACACGAAGATTCTCGATAGAATTGCACCGTACATGGAGACAGATATGTCACCATCTGAGATTAAGGCATTAGTTAAGCTTGAACTCAAGAATCACAAAGAATGGAAAATTGAAAATAATGCTGTAGAGGGGGCAGGAGATTCAACTAGAACAGTATATTCAAGTGGCTCGACTCCAGTATATGTAATGACACCAGATAAAGAGAGCATTAAAAAGGCTCATGACTTAATTAAGAACTTTATTAATCCACCAAAGAAATCGAAAAAAGGCAAAAAATCGACAGATATTAGTGAAGAAGAAACTGAGTACAATGAAGATTAATATGGAGATACAGGGACTCCTTTAAAAGCCTAAAGGTTAAATCGAGGCATCATCTGTACAGCGATGATACCTCGATTTTTACGAAAGGAACATTATGATTAAGAATATTCTAGAGTTATTAGAGCATCAGGCAGCTACTATGAAACGAAGGACTTGATAGAGAGATACCATCCTAAGACAATTGTACTTGGTGTCACCTTTGATGAAATAGTTGAGTAAAAACAAATTTTGCAAGGCGACTTAATAGTTTAGGATAGATTGATTAAATATCAGAATAAAGTGAACTATTTTCTTTCAACATTTAAGGGTAAAAGCCTCCTATACGGAATAAAAGCATACAGATATAGAAATACATTCAACAAGGAGACAATTAAAGAGAACCAGAGGAAAAAGAACGAGTTATTATCAAGCAACTATGCTCCTGAAGTGATAAATGATGAGTATTATGCCGATAAAGGATTTGTATTTAGTAATAAATCGTTCAAAGCAGGAAATATACCAATTACAGGGAGTGATAGCTTCAGTAAAAACAGGGTGGATATGAAAAAAATCGCATATCTCGACAAAATAGTTAATATGTGCAAAAAAAACGATATTCAACTAATTCTCTTTCAGGTCCCACAACAGTAATGAGAATGTATAATACAAAGGGGTACCAAGAAGCTACAGAATATTTATAGTAACTATGCAAAGAATAATGGATTAAAATATTATAACCTTAACTTGCTGCAAAACAGATTAGAGCTATTGCCAGATAAACTAATGCATGATTATAATCATGTGAACGGAAAGGGTGCAGAAGAAACAAGCCGTGTATTTGCAGAGATTCTAAATAAAGAAGAAGCTGGCAAAAACACAGATGCATATTTTTTTAGCAATATAGATGATTTGAAAAAGCAGATAAATTATGTTGTTGCGGTAAAGGGGAAAATTTATAAAAAGAAAGGTCGCAAATACATTTCAGTACGAAGCCTCCAAAATGCAGATATCTCCCCAGAATATAAAATATCTGCTGTAACTGCAGATGGCAGCATAAATGCGATTTATGATTATTCATACGTTAAAAGGTTTGATATTAGCGGAATTAAAGGAGAAATTGTTGTCTATGCCAGAGCAAAGGGTAATAAAAAAGCGTATGATGCATTTCAAGAATATAACATTGATAAGATGTAAATTGTGTAGTAATTATTAATACGATATAGCTAGTTCAGTTTAAAAGAGAATAGGAGGAGGAAAATGACAAGAAAGATTAGAATTTTATTACTCTTAAGTGTGATGGTAATATTCAGTGTAGCCTTTGTTAATGCTGATGAAAGTGTGTCTTCTATAGAAGCGCCTGTAAATGATGTTGTAGCAGAGAATGACGTTGAAACTAATGGTGAACAGCATCAAGGTAATGTGGTGCAGGTGCCAGCTTCTGAAACAGACACTGTTTCTAGCTATCATTCTAATGCAAAACCAGTATCACTTAGTGTTCAAAGAGCGCCTAGATATAATTCGTGGGTTGATGAAAATGGTAATCGTTACTATGCAGATGGAAACGGTAATTATGTAAGAGGAATCCATGAAATAAATGGAGTTATATATTTCTTTGATCCAAGTACTGGAGCCTTAAAGAGAGAGGCTGGATGGAGAACTTGGGGCAATGGTAGATACTTTACAAATGGTGAAGGAGTTGCGTATAGAAGCAGGTTCATAACATTTGGAACACCTAAGTTCTACATGGGAATAGATGGTGCGGTGAAGACAGGTATTTTTTCGACCCTCGATGGACAGCTGTATAATGCGGATGATTATACAGGTGAAGTAATTCAAGTAGCACAGTGGATAGAGAAGAACGGAAAAAAGTATTTCTCAAATGCTAGTGGAGAACTGTATAAAAATCAATTTATAAGCTTTGGAAATACTTATTATTATATGGGATCAGACGGTGCAGTTGTTGTTGGGTCATTCTATTATAATGGTGAAAATTACTCTTCTAATTCAGAAGGAATTGTAAATGAACTGACAGGACCTGTTGGAAGCAGTGTACTTGGAATAGATGTCTCCTATGCACAGGGAGTTATTGACTGGAACAAAGTAGCAAATGCTGGAATTAAATTTGCAATCATTAGGGCTGCATTTAGAGGATATGGCACTGGGCGTATTGTTGCAGATGAATGGTTTGAAAGAAATATTAAGGGTGCTACTGCTGCAGGGATTAAAGTAGGCGTATATTTCTTCTCACAAGCTATTAATGAAACTGAAGGGGCTGAAGAAGCAGACTATATCATTAATCAGATTAGACACTACAAAGTAACCTTACCCGTCGTTATAGATACTGAATATGTATCAGATTCACGTGCGAGAGGAAATTCAATATCAAAAACAACAAGAACTGCTGCAGTAAAGGCATTCTGTGAGAGATCACTTCAAAGAGGTTATACACCAATGATATATGCAAGTACCAGTTGGCTAAATAATCAACTTGATATGAGTAAGCTGAGCAAATATAAGGTTTGGGTTGCTCAGTACTACAACCGTGTGACATATACCGGAAAATATCAGTGCTGGCAGTATACTAGTTCAGGTCATGTGGATGGAATTAATACAAAGGTTGATATGAACTACTGGTATAATAGATAAAACAGAAGGATATATAACTTCCTTAATTGAATATTAGATATATATTAGAAAGGTGCAGATGTAATACTTGTGCCTTTCTTTTTTATGAAAATGAAGTTAACGAGACCTAATCGCCCCAAGATTATTAATATCATGATATAATTAAACAGTTATTAAAACCCAAAACCAACCTGGAGGAAACATGCTTTACGACATAGTCATAATAGGTGCAGGAATCACAGGCTCGA
>ERZ773027.725-NODE-725-length-19774-cov-3.873624_pt1 | contig 19774 bp, 16 predicted proteins | sample MGYA00511032_ERZ773027 | MGnify/ENA primary metagenome ERZ773027 (study PRJEB29015, sample SAMEA2738138) | human oral metagenome | biome: human oral; feature: human-associated habitat; material: saliva | place: China | collected 2190 ... | reverse complement strand
AGTGGTGTCGTTTTTGTTAAAGTTTACCTTTACAGTTGCCTGTGCATCTGCCGTGAGCGCTGCGCCCATCATAAAGACAGATAGTAAGATTGCTTTCATATTTATATATTTGATTTTTTCACTACAATCCTTTTTATCTACTATTATAATTGCTGACTTTACCAACGCATTATCGAATATTTTTTCTTTTGTATAATCTTTTATTTCAACAATATACTGAACCATAAATTCTCTAAGCTTATTTCCAAAAACAGTTTTAAAAATACTACTAGGTATTAAATAAGACATTTTTCCTTCACTTGATAATGACTTAATACTATGTTCTATAAATGCATAGCAATAATCAAATTTTCCTTGTCTGCAAGTTTCATATTTATCCTTAATAAATGTTCTTTCCTCTTGAGATAAATTACTGTAAGTTATATATGGAGGATTACCCACTATAAAATCAAATTGTATATTTACCTCACTTTTTAAATAATCTTCATTATAGATTTTCCATTCAACATCCTGTATCCCATTTTTTTTTACAAGTAAATTCAAGTTACAAATACACTTTTCAAATTGATTTTTGTCAATTTCAAATCCAAAAATATTGTTTTCTAAACCTTTTTTTATTTTTTTATTAGAAAATTTAAGTTCTATTGCTTCTTCAATGTACCTATTAACTATTTCAACAAGTATATTGCCATCACCACAAGAATTTTCTAATATTGTTTTATTTACTATATTTTTATGATAACCAACAGAGTCCAGTAACTCTTTAACATAATTTGTGGGAGTAAAAATTTGACATTTATTCGCTATTTTTTTTTCATTTGTTTTTTTCATCATCGAAATACTCCAGTTTTTTTATTGCTTTCTTATTTAATTTTTCCAAGGACACAATTTGAGTTCTCGCAAGCTTTCTAAGTTCTATCATTCTTTCTTTTTGTTCCATACCTTTACCGATAAGAATTGCATTATAACTTTCCATATTCGCAAGCACCAGTAACTCATTCAGACTTGCATAGTCCCTCATATTACCTTTCAAATCTGGATTTTCTTCACGCCACTGTTTTGCTCGCTTATTAAATAAGGCAACATTGAGCATATCTGCTTCACTTGCATATTTATAGGATAACTGTTCGTTGGTAAGATCCTTTAATAGATATTCTTTGATTGCATCTGTATGGATTTTATAGTTAATCTTAGAAATTTCTCTATTCAAATTCCAACCTAATGATAGCTTAGAATTTTCATCTGACTTAAGCCTTTTGTAGTCTTGGATTAAATAGAGCTTAAACTCTGCTGAAATCCATGAAGCAAATTCCATTGCTATATCAGGATGAGCGAACGTTCCTCCGCCTCTCCCAGATTTAGAAACAATACCGATCGCATTTGTATTTTCAATCCATCTTTGAGGTGATAATGTAAATGCATTTGTTCCTGCTTCCTTTCTAAAGGAGTCGAATTCGACCCCTTTAAAATTAGGATTGTGAATAGTCTCCCAGAGACCAAGGAATTCAATTGTATCTCTTACTCTTAGCCAGTTTTTAACAACATCTTTAGGTTCATGCACATTTTTGTATCTTGCAATATCCGTTAGACTTATATAGTCATTTTTAAAGTCTTCAGTATAAATTTGAATAGCAAAACCTTTTGCTTCGATCGTGTCTTTTTTCGCCTTAGACATGTGAGTTCCTCCTTTATGCTGATGTACTGTTTACAACATTTATTTTCGTAATAACTGCTCTAAATAGCACACCAATGATTCATTTTTTTGATTTTAAACTTTGGTAGAAGCTCTAAAACTCTTGTATTTACTTGACTATTTGCCTGTGTCATTATTATAACACGAGACCCGCACGTAGGATCATACACCTTGTTAATATTTGTTTTCCCATCCATGACAAGCCTTGCCAAAAGTTTTGAAACCGTCTGAGGAGTGAAAAACTCTCCACCGGACTTACCTGCATTTTATATAGATGCTCCGATATGATAAATTTCTTTTTACCGCTTTATTTAAATTGCCGGTAGTATGAAATTATCCTATATTTATCCTGTATATTGTAACATTTTTATCATTATTTTGTAAGAATTTTGTAAGAGGCAAATTTTGAAAGTCTTTCTTTCTATATCCAAGAAATGACTTCCTCTTCAGCAACAATAAATGTATATCCCACAAGCTCTCTTTACATCAGCAGAAACTCCTGCATATGGAAGCCTTGTCTAAATAATCTTTACATGGAACATCCTCTTTCAAAGGAGACGCAAAAAGACCGTAACGACTAAGCTACGGTCTCATTTTTTTATATGTGCCTTTAGTATATAACGCTTCAAAAATCAATAAGGTTAAAACTCAAAGCTGACAAAGTAATGAAAAACGATATAATATATCACGAATATGTTAAAGCTGTTTCTCAAAAAATTTTTTTTCATGAACCTTCCTTAATCTGCCTTTCTTGACACCCGGGAAACACTCAATAAGTCTTGCCTATAACATCAAATACCGTATTTATAAAGGATTGTGTTGCCGGCAGAGCTTTTTCCCCTGCACGAGTTGCAACCCCAAGAAATCTATACATTGGAGGATCTAAAGGGATATTAACCGTTCCGGCTTCATAACTGCTCAGCATCAAATGACCTGCAATGGAAACCCCCAGATTGTGCTTTACCATCTGTATAGCAGTCAAATCATTCTTACAGGCATACATGACATTGAGCTTTGCCTGTGGCACTCTGTTTTCGGGCCATCCCTGAATTGAAGCAGTATCACCTGTTGCGTATGATATAAACGGATATTTTATCAGCTCCTCCAGTGAAATTCTCTTTTCTCCTGCAAGCTCATGGTGCTGTGGTAAGATAGCGAAAATTTCATCCTTCAGCAGCACCTTTGATACATAAGCTTTCTTCTTATCTACCTCCATAATTGCCACATCGATTCTGCCGTTAAGCAGCTTCCTTTCTAAACTCGGAGCCTCATTTTCTACCATTTTTATCTTTATGTTCGGGTACTTCTTTGCAAAGGTTTCTAAAATGCCGGGCATCCACGCAGTACTGATGCTGGACAGACATCCTACAGTTACGCTACCTGTTTCTTTTCCTGTCATTCTGTCACACTCCTGCTGTATAGTTCTTTCCCAGCGAAACTCCTCTCTCATCAAAGGTAGTAATTCCTCACCGTTAGGAGTCAAAATCGCACCTTTATTGGTTCTGGTCAAGAGTTTGACACCAAGCTCCTTTTCCAGACTGTTTATCATCTGAGTTATCCCTGACTGTGTGTATCCCATCCGCTCAGCTGCATTGGTAATACTTCCTGTTTCCGCTATGTTTATAAGTGCTTCGTACTTTCTGTTGTCCATATTATCCCTCTCTAATTAAATACATACCTCTCCACAAATCTCGGTTTCATATTTTCTTTCGTGCCTTATATTGTCCATACTATCACATAATCGCAAGTTACACTGTAACAAAATTCCACCGGTTTTCACTTTCATTCTATACTCGTCAATTATACCGATTTACATCAAGGCAAAACACAATATGATAAATTTCTTTCCATTATCTTTGCTAATATCAAACATTATATTTTATCATTTTACTTATTATACAAATCATATTATGATAAGTCAAGAAAGCGAAAATTTTAAGCAGTATAGCTTGCTGCAACCCCGAAAGCTTTCACATATAATGCCCTAAAATGAATAATTGTTAAAAAGAAAAGGTCGTCTCGCCGGCAAACTCATTGATTTGCTAATGGGACGACCTTTTCTTCCTGATTTTGAACTTAGTTTCTTCTCCCCCTTATCTTAAATGCACTCAGCAGCACTACGAGACTCAATGCCGCCATAAAAATCATAGATTGAACAAGAGGTCCAAAGTTATAATCCTTTCCAAGCCAGAAATCTATATAATTGTTTCCCAACTGAGTAGTAGGCAGCAGGTCTGAAATCCACTTAAGGGACTTTGGTAAATCTGACACGGAGATTCCCATATATCCGCTCAAAATCATCATTGCAAAGTATAAAGCCATTACAACCCCGTATGTCGGTCCGAACTTTCTTATCAAAGTCGAAATACCGTGGGACAAGGTCATAAGTATCCCCGAGAGTAAATATATTCCGAAAAGCCAAAGAGTTCCCGCTGCTAAAGTAGGTTTTTCCAATTCCATGAAGGGCACAGTTCCTGCAAAATAAATCATCATGCAGAATGTTAAAAATATGAAATTGGAAGCCATTTTGTTAAATAAAATGTCTTTTTCCGAAAATCCAAACAGCAGAATCCGCTCAGGCACATTCTTATCCAGTTCATTTGAATATGTAGCTGCATGACTCAAAAAGATACTGGCAAGCGGAACGAGCATTGCCATTCCGATAAATATTGTAGTTACCACCTCCGGCTTTACATCTGCAGGCACATCCTTAAGTGCACTTCTGCTGATTAAGTGGATTAAAAGCACAGGGAATATCGCTCCAAAGAAAAACGCATATCCGTTGTACATCGTATTAAGAAATTCGTATTTGATAGTATACTTATTCATTGTTTCCCCCTGCATTAATAGTCATAATCTCAATATCGTTATCACTTCTTCTGTAGTTTATATGATTCCTAACCAACTTCTCTGTAATTTCAAATTCTTCGTCTATATCTCTACATGACAACACTACAAATCCCCCCGGTGCTATAAGCTGTCTGTGCATTTTTGCAATGTTTTCCGCTTTTTTTGTGTTCCTGAATATAAGCACAGAATTCCCGCAATATTTATGAAAAAGTTCTTCCTTTGAACCGTAATCCACAACTTTGCCTGATTTCAAGTAAAGAATTTTCGTTGCTAAGTTCTCTAATTCCGTATAATAATGTGATGTTATCAAAAGTGTTGTGTTCTTGTCCTTATACCATTCCACCAGTTTATCCATCAGACGCTGGCGAGTTTCAAAATCAAGACCTGATGTCACCTCATCGAACATCACAATTTCACTGTCTTTGCACATTACCAGAATAAGCGTAAGTCTCTGCTTTTGACCGCCGGAAAGATGCTTCCATCTCTTTTTCAGGCAATCCTCAAACTCAAAAAACTCGATCATCTCAACAAGCTTTGGATTGTCACGAATTTTGCATCCCATTATCATTTCAATTATAATTCTGATGGGAACGGTTTCTATATACTCATTCTGTTGCATGTGCACAGCAATTTCATTTGATGGAATCCCGAGGGTTATATTACCTTGATGCGGTACAAGTCCAAGTATGCTTTTAAGAAGTGTACTCTTCCCGGCACCATTGCTTCCTATAATTCCAACTCTCTCGCCTTTCTCAATTTCTATTGTTCTTCCAAGATCAACAGCCACCTTTTCCTTGAAGCTGACCTTAACATTATCCAATCTAATCATCTCTGCCTCTTTTCTCCAGTACAAACTGAACTCCGTCCTGCAAGTTTTCTCCTCTAAGTTTCAGGTCAAGCTTTCCGGCAAAATATTTTGCTATATAAAGACCCAGCCCATGCCCTTTTCTATCCTCTGAGCTTCCATTATCAACACCGGTAACAAAGGGATCAAATATGCTTCCGGAAATACTTTCATCAATATGACCGGGCTTATTCCCAACGGTAATCTTCCTTTTTTCTACGATAACCTTTACGCTTCCATTCTCTTCGGTGTGTTTTATTCCATTTGAAACTAAGTTTTCCAGTATTTTGCCGAGCATGCCCTGATTGCTTTCCCACCGGATTTCTGTTTCTCGTGTTTCTAATTCCAGCTTAATACCCTTAGAATCTGCATTTATTCGATTTTTACCTATGGTTTCCCGGCAAAGCTCTGCAATGTCAACTCGCCCAAGCTCAATACTGTCAGCCATACCACTTATACTGGAAGCCTCCTCAACTATGGACATCATTTCTTTGAGCTGCTTCTTGACCTCCGGCAAATAAACATTTCTATCAGCAAATTTTCCTATATTTGCTGTCATACCGTCGACAAGCAGCATCGATGCGGCAATCGGTGTTTTTAATTGATGTGAAGTGGCTCGCATATAAACTTCTTTTCGCTGAATTTCTTCCTCAAGATTTCTAAAAGCTTGTGCCTGCTTTTCATAGAGAAGATTAAGAGTCATCGTAAGATCTGCAATCTCATCTTTTCCGCATACAGTCATGGGTTTAAGGTCACTTAAAGACAGATACATTCTTCTTTCAGCATCCATAGACAATTTTTTTATAGGATCGACAATTTTCTTGGAATATAGTGCCGAAACCCCAAATGCGACTAAAATCATCAGCAAAATCAACATTGGCGTTGAAGCGTAAAGTACCGGCAGAATCTCTTTGGCGGTAGGTGTGATTACGCTGTTCATCATTATCATGGTGTCAGTACCTTTCTTGGAAAATCCGATAAAAGTCGTGTAACTGGAACCTGAATACTTACTTTTCACATTGAACTCTCCCATTTTTATGTTGCCAAATGTGTGCATCCTCTGCTTTTTTGCCTCAAACTGAGAAACGGTTTTCTTACTGTCTATGTTGATTCTAAAATTCTTTTTTATGAAACCTGTATTTTCTTTCATGATTGATGCAAAAATAGGTTTAAAATCTTTAGCTAAAGCCTCTCCCTTTTCTGCGTCTTTTCTCTTTATATTTCTAACCTTTTTTAAAAGTTTTCTCATAGCAGGGCTGATAAATTCAATTTCTCCGTCAAATCCTGCTCCTGTAATTTTAATTTTATTCCCTTTCTGCGGAATAAGTATTCCAAATATGTTGACATCCCTGCTCTCAAGATTTTTAAGGGATTTATGGTTATTAAAATATTCCATTGAGGATCTGGCATTCTCCAAATTTTGTTTTTCCTTATAGTCCATATACATTCCGGGCATTAGGAAAATCATATAAGAAAATATTACTATACCTATAATCAAGGCAATTATCACACTGTATAAAAATGTTTTACTCCCTAATTTCATCTTCTTTCCTCCATCTATACCCCAATCCTATAACCGTTTCTATATAATCCAGGGGAAGCTTTTTTCTAAGGTTTTTTACATGGGCATCTATGATTCTATCGTTTGCAATATATTCTTCGTCAAATATTTTATTTATAAGTTGATCTCTGCTGAAAACTCGTCCGGGGTTGTCCCTGAGGGTCTTCATCAAAACAAACTCGCTTACTGTCAGTCCCAAATTTTCATTATCGTAGTATGCTCTATATTCCTCCTCATCCACAATAAATCCTTTTGTCATAGTCTTTGCGGATTTTCTTCCGGTTCTTCTTAAAACAGCCTCAATCCTCTTGATTAAAATTATAGGAGATGCCGGCTTTGTGATATAGTCATCGGCAAAGAAATTGAAAGCCTCCAGCTGTGTATTGATGTCATCATAGGCTGTAAGCATTATTGTACCTACATCATCGCCAATTTGCGTTTTTATATATTTCAGAACCTCAAGCCCATTTTTTCCCGGAACTCTTATGTCCAAGACCGCAATATCAAATTCCACTCCGCCTTCAATCATCTCAACAGCGTCATCGCCTCTTTCGCAAGGAATCACCTCGTGTCCCGCAACTGCCATATATTCTGTAAGAACTTCTCTTATTATTTTTTCATCTTCTAAAAAAAATATTTTAGCCATGCCTCTTAGATCCTTTCTCTTCTTTAATCATACATTACTATCGTGGTATGAATTTAATATGAATTTCATTTGCATATAAGATACTCCCGGCAGCTGTAAATTCTAAAACAGCGATGGAAAATTCCCTCCCACCGCTATAAAATCGTATCTATACTATTCTGTACAAAGGCTGACGCCTCTATAAAACCACATTTATACTATTATGTTCCAAAAACTTCATCATCTGTAAAAAGCTCTGATAATTTTTTATAAACCTTGAGCTTAAATCTACTTTACCGACTTTGGGCTTACCTTTCTTTTGCCGGTTATCGTTTCTACCTCAAGTTTGTATACAGTAGTTCTCGGCAATGCAGCCTTGCTGAAAGGTGCCTTCTCTCCGCTATGATAGTGCTCCATCAGTTTTTCAAGACAATATATTTTCTCCTCATCTTTCTCTACAAAAGTTATCTTTCCCATTCCGATAACGCTTGCATAATTATATGTACAGTAGCCTTTTTCTCTATGATATTCCAATTCTCCCTCACAGTCCATCTCAAATGCTGCTCTATTATCCTTTTTAATTAAATCAAGCTTCATTCCCTCAAGGGCACTGTGAAAATAAAGAGTAAGTTTCTCCCCTTTATAATCCATTCCAAAACTAAGCGGCAGTATATAGGGGTAATCCCCATTATTCAACGCAATACGACAAACATCGCATTTTTCCATAACAGAAATAATTTCATCTATGACAGTTATCTCTCTGTTTCCTTTTCTCATAAATTCCCTCCACGGCAATTGATATTTTCACAGTTCATACATTATATCAATTCCTTCATAATTCAGTTAACATTATAGGATAAATTCACCATCTTAGTTATTTTTAATTTTTAAATTACAGGCAAATCACATATATAATACCACAAAATACCTCAAATTCTCCATAATTTGTTGGTATGCAGTATGTAAAATGGGTATCAGCTAGTAGAGTATCTTAACGGTCTAAATCGGCAAATATTTTGTCAGTGTTTAGAATCCTTGAAATTTCAATAAATCGATACTTGGTGAATTGGTGCTCGGTAAGTCTTTCGGGGTGCATTGAACAACTACGAACTATATAGGGGGTGAATATGATTAGACAAATAATAATTTTTATACTGATTACGGCACTTATGGTAGGACTTTCCGCCTGTGCTTTCAACGATAAAAATAATACGAAAGGAGACAGCAAAATGCTACGCAAAGAAGATGTAATGAAATCAAATCGCAGATCAATTTATCTTGCCGGAGGTTGCTTCTGGGGAGTTGAAGGATATTTCAAAAAACTGCAAGGCGTTTATAATACAGAAACAGGCTATGCCAACGGCAAATCCTCTGATACGGATTACGGCAGTCTAAAGAAATCGGACCATGCCGAAACGGTTAAAATAGAGTATGATATGTCTAAAATTTCTCTTGAGGAGCTTTTGCTTCACTATTTCAGGATAATCGATCCGAAGTCTGTTAATAAACAGGGAAATGACGAGGGGCGTCAGTATCGTACGGGAATCTACTATCCTACTTCAGACGGTGAAAAAAGCAATAAAACCTTTGATGATTCCGACAAACTGTCTGCGGCACATGTGGCGGATACAAAAACTTCCATTAAGAGTCTTTTGGAATACGAGTCAAAGAAACACGGCAAACTTGCAGTGGAATCAGGTAAGTTAAATAATTTCGTAAAAGCTGAAGATTATCATCAGGATTACTTAGATAAAAATCCAAATGGATACTGTCATATCAATTTAAATCTGGCGGACAAACCTCTTACCGATGAGCATTATCCGGTTCCAAATAAGGATAAACTAAAAAGTAAGCTGGACTCAAAGGCATACGATGTAATGAAGAAAAATGATACGGAGCGGGCATTTTCCAGTCCTCTGAATGATGAATACAGAAGGGGAATTTATGTGGATAAGATAACCGGCGAGCCTTTATTTTCTTCCAGTGATAAATTCAAAAGCGGCTGTGGCTGGCCCAGCTTCTCCAAACCCATTCTTTCCGGCAAAGTGATTGAAAAGAACGATACAAGCTACGGTATGAAGCGTACTGAAGTCCGCACTAAAGGTTCGGATTCTCACCTGGGGCATGTATTTGATGATGGTCCTGCAGAAAAAGGCGGTTTAAGATACTGCATCAACGGAGCTTCTCTAAGATTCATCCCTTATGATGAAATGGATGCCAAGGGCTACGGTTTCTACAAGGTTTTCTGCAAATAGGCAAGTTGCAAGTGTGATTCAATGTGGTGGAAAAAAAGGGCTGCCGCAAAAGTCCCTAACCAGAAAAACGGTGATGAGCAGAATAGATTTTCTATTCTGCTCATCACTATCACTATTTTCCTGCAACAAATATACATCCCTTAAATTCGCATCATTTTAACATTTGTCACCTCTGCCTCTTTTGATTCGTCTTCATTATCTGCAATATTGTCTCCAAGCTGCCCTAGGATACCATATTACATTACTTAATTTTTATTACTTAATTTTTTTATCAGCATAAATTCCCAATAACGGGTTAAATCGTTCTTAATACTATTAGTTCTTAATTCAACTTTAAATGAATAACCAGCGTTCTATGCAATTTATCTGCAAAATACATATAGATTCTGGTTATCAACTTCAAGCCACGGCACTCTTTAAGGGCGTCTCTAAAAAATCCATCAACTGCCATAAGTTCTGTATCCGTGCAGTTTGCAAAATCTTTTGGATTATCTACACTGAAATACATCTGTGCATCTGTGTTTCCGGTCTTTCTCACATATTTATTGGCAAGCTCCAGACCTTTAGAATTCGTTGCATCAAATATCACTTCACCTTTAGCAATTCGTGATTTCATTTTCTTGATCATATCTATGATTTTACTTTCGGCAAAATACTGATACACACCTGAAACTACAATCATGGTCGGCTGCGAAGTGTCTATTTCTTTTATCCAGTCAAGGGTAAACATATCTCCTGATATCAACTTCTCATTATCCTCATTTCCCAACACCTTTTTCCTAATATCCATCACATTTGGTAAATCGACTTGAAAAAAATCGGACTCAGCGTTTCCAATGCGGTTATAGGCTGTTTCTAAGCCGGCACCCAAAAACACCACATTGCTTCGATTATTTTCTTTCAGAAATCCTCTTATTTTTCTGTCTATGGTCTGTTGTCTACAAACACTTGCCATATAAAAATATTCCGTGGTATTATTTTCTATGCTGTCTGTCGGTATGTATTGTTTTAATGATAAGGCTTTTTCATCATAGAAAAATTCCGGGAATTTCTCAGATGCGTATATTCTTGCAGCAAGGGGAATATACAAGGTGTCCTCTACTCCGTTCAGTAAATTTTTTTCATTCATTCCTACAATTCCTTTCAATCTATTCATACTTTAAGCAATAATCTATCTTTGGAAATATCTGCTAATATTATACCACTTTCAAGTCATTTTTATAGCCTGAAAAATATGTTTATGGTTAATATTCCTTACAGCCGGTAAGGAACTCTCCATATTGTTACTAAGCTAAATATATTGATATTTGCAGCTTGGTAAATTATAATGTGTACAGAAATAGGAATATATGGCAATATTATCACATATTCAAATAAAGCCAAAACAACAAGCATAAAAATCAAATTCATAAAACTACATCCATACTGCTATAACTACAAAGGACAATCTATGGAAAAATCTCTAAAAAACATTTTAATGATAGGAACAGGCGGTACCATTGCATCAAAAACCTATGAAAACGGACTTACCCCGGGGCTTACTACAGATGAGCTTTTATCTTATGTTCCGGATATAAGGAAAGTCTGCAATGTCAACTGCATACAGGTCTGCTCCATAGACAGCACCAATATGTCTCCAAAGTACTGGAAAATGATCGTAAGAACCATAGAAGATAATTATAATGCCTACGACGGCTTCGTCATTTGCCATGGGACAGACACAATGGCATATACTGCAGCAGCCTTATCCTACATGATACAAAATTCGCAAAAACCCATCGTAATCACAGGCTCTCAGCGTCCAATCAGCAGCGATATAACAGATGCAAAGACAAATCTGCTTGACAGTTTCATCTATGCCTCCGATGAAGAATCGCAAAATATTTCTATAGTATTCGGCGGCAAGGTGATCGCAGGAACTCGTGCAAAGAAGGAGAGAGCCAAAAGTTTCAATGCCTTCACAAGTATTAACTTTCCCTCACCTGCAATAATCCAGGATAACCGAGTAATCCGTTACTTAAATCAAGAGAAAATAATCGAAAAAACAGCATTTTACCATGAGATGAGTGAAAGCATCTTCCTCTTTAAGCTGATACCCGGTGCAAAACCGGAAATTTTACGATACCTATTCAACCACTACGACTGCATAGTAATAGAAAGTTTTGGTGTGGGAGGTCTCCCTCAGGAACTTGCAAATGAATTTTATCAGGTAATGCAGGAAGCCATCGAAAATCAGGGAAAGATTGTCGTTATGGCAACTCAAGTTGTAAATGAAGGAAGTGATATGACCGTCTACGAAGTAGGTAAAAAGGTAAAGAGCGACTTTAATCTGATAGAAGCCTACGATATGACACTTGAATCCACGATCACAAAACTCATGTGGCTGATGGGAAGACCCAAGATGAAATACTCAAAACTAAAAAACGAATTTTATCGAACCATAAACAACGATATAATTTTCACCCGTAATTTAGGAGAGGAAACATTATGACAAAGAAAAAAATAATCATTTCAGTTTTACTTATACTCGTTTTTTTGATACTGGCTTCAGTAATTCTTCTTTCATTCCTTGACAAGAAAAAGAAACAAGAAAATGCCTTTCCCACTATAACCCTTTCCGGCGAAAAGGTAGTGACTCTTCCGGTAAATGAAAAATACAAAGACCCGGGCTGCACCGCACAAGATGGCGAAGGCAATGATATTACGGGAGAAGTGAAAATGCAGCTTCCGGTAATAAAAAATTCAGGAACATACAAAGTAACTTACACCGTAACTGCAAAGAATGGCAAAACAGCCCGCATTCAGCGTACGATCAAAGCAGTGCTTCCTCCTCAAACCAAGGCAGGAAAAAAGCGTGGACTTGCAATACTCATGTACCATAATGTGTACAATGAAAAAAAGCCACCAAAAAAAATTGATGCCAACTGTATTTCCACCAAAGCTCTCGAAGAAGAACTTAAATATCTTATAAAGAACAAATACTATTTTCCTACGTGGAAAGAAGTAAAAAGCTATGTTGAAGGCAAGGTTGACCTTCCGGAAAAAAGTGTTGTACTTACCTTTGATGACGGAACCCGGTTATTTGAAAAAAACGGTGTACCTCTGCTCAAAAAATATAAGGTTCCTGCAACTGCATTTATAATTGCAAAATATAACGGAAAACACTGGAGAAAGAAAAATTATCCGGGATTAACTCTCCAATCCCATTCCTACAATATGCACAGACCCGGAGGCAAAATAGGACATGGCGGAATATTTACCGCTCTTTCACTGAAAGATGCCGTCAAAGACCTAAAAACCTCTGCAAAAGTCCTGGGAGGCAACAAAGATGCCTTTGCATACCCATTTGGAGATTATAACGATAAATGCGTTGAGGCTTTGAAAAAATCCGGATTCCTCTGTGGTGTAACCACCCAATATGGTAAAATTCATCCCGGAGATAACTCTTGGCTTTTGTCAAGAGTGCGTGTAAACGGAAGTCCTTCTCTTTCTGTATTTATCAGTTCAATAAAATAATATACCGGCAGAGATTATGAAAAAAGAAACTTTGATATCAGACAAGCAATTTATAAGAACAGACGAATTAAAAGGCAATAATCATCTGACCGCAAAGGATTACTTTGTATACGGGAGTGCCTCTATAGGAGATGCTTTAGCTTACAGTATGGTAGGCTCGTTTTTGATGTTTTTCTTGACGACCGTTGCAGAAATCAAGCCGGGTACAGCGGGAAGCATCATGGCATTCGGTGCCATCTGGAACGCATTCATAAATCCCATCATAGGCTTCTGCTCAGATAGGGTAAGCACAAAGCTGGGCAGCAGACGACCTATGGTGCTTTTATTTTCAATACCTCTGGCACTTTCAATGTTTTTGATATTCTCAAATCTTCCCATACCTACGACATTTAAACCCTGCTACTACGGACTAATCCTGATGGTGCTGTGGACAAGCTACACAGGTTTTTTCGTTCCCTACCTTGCCCTGGGCGTAATATATACAGATAACTATAGTGAAAGGACAAAGCTCAGACTATATGCCTCTGCCTTCAGTACCTTGGGCGTAGCAACAACCATGACACTTCCGACTCTTTTGATAAAATATTTCAAAACCTTAGATTTTTCTCTTAGTGCTTCTTGGTCCATTGCAAGTGCAGTAACCGGTCTGCTGGCTATGGTGAGTATAATAATCACATTCCTTTTTTCCGAGGAAAAGGATCCTCCTTGCAAAGAAACCGAACTTCCTCGTATTGCAGATATAAAAATCAAGGAGATTTTCAGAGAATACCTTGATATTGCAAAATTAGGACCTATGAAATATCTGATACTTGCCAGCACCGCCGCCTTAATTACATACGCTATTTTGATGAGTGACATAGTATATTTTCTAACATACAACTTACGCCTCAGTCCTATTGGAATTTCAACAGCTTTGCTGGCAAGAGCCATGGTCGGAGTTGTAACTATTCCCATCGTCAGCATATGTGCAGAAAAATTTGATAAAAAAAATACAATCATATTATTTTACACGATTGTAATTTTAGGACTGATCTTCCTAAGAATTGTAGGAATAGATAACATCTTTGAAATTGGTCTTTATATTTTCTTTGCCGGACTTTGTACATCAATTTACTGGCAGCTGATACCTTCGATTTATTATGATCTATGTGACTACGATTATGTGGAAAACAAGAAAAATCGTCAGGGTGCAATCCTTTCATTCCAAGGCTTGATCGAGGCTGCCGCCTGGGGAATAGGTGCACAGCTTCTCGGTATAATTTTAGAAATTTCCGGATTCAAGGGCGGTGCAGCAGTTCAAAGCAGCGATGCATTAAACGGCATTTTCACCTGCACCACTCTCCTCCCTGTCTTTTTTATCCTCATAAGTACTTATGCTATTTACAAATATCCCATCACACGAAAAGTTCATAGAGAAATTTTAGAAAAATCCAAAGCAGCTAACCGATAATATGGTTAGCTGCTTTTTTATAAACATTTTAAATTTTTTTACCAATTCGTTGCAATGTCAAGCTGTGTAGGATTATGTGCCGCAAAGCCGCCTGTATCTACCACAATCCCCGTTCCCAGAGAAGTTTTTATAAAGGAACCTTTCGGTCTGATTCTCAAATTTGCCGCAACCATAACATACCCGCCCAAGGTCTTTACTCCATCAGCTCTAACTGCATAGGGATATTTTCGTGCTGAGAAGCCCATTCCTCTCATAATACTCACACAGGTACTCATGTCCAAATTATAATATGTCTCTTTCCCTGAAGGTCCCATAATCGTTCCCCTGCCCCTTGTTAGCGGTAATCCGTTCCAGGAACCTTTATAGGTTTTCTTGGAATTTGCTTCTGCCTCTTTTTCTCTTCGGGTTTTCTCGCTTTTCGCATCTTTCTTTTTCTTGGCAGCTGCAACACGCTTTTCCTGAGCTTTTAACCATTTCTGTTGTTTCTTTAAGGCAATGGCTTTTTTCTTTTCTTCCACTTTTACCACAACAGTTCTCGCTTCATTTACTCCTGGAAGTGATGCTCCTTCATCAACTTTTACAAGCCCCTTTGACTGCTGTGCAGATAAGTCATTTTTCACATATTCGCTTGCTTGTGCATTTACCTTTACACTGTTAAAACAGATAATCCCTAAAAGCATCATAGGTACAAGGATAACTGCCACTACTACAGTTAAAGAATCCATGCATCTGTTTAAAAACGCACTGCTGCCTTTTAGAATTCCGGGCTTTTTCTCTTTCAGATTCATAAGTCCTCCATTTTTACTAACATTCTTCTATTTTCTGTTCTTTCACTAATATTTCCACTATGTTCTAATATTTTCTCCTTAGAGAGTTAAAAGCAAAGAGTGCGAGAATCGGATAAATTTCCAATCGTCCAAGCAGCATATCCACTGTCATAACAATCTTTGAAAACATGCTATAACCGCTGAAGTTTGCAGTAGGACCGACTTTTCCGAAACCCGGTCCGATATTGTTGAAAGTTGCAATAACAGCAGATAAATTCGTCTCAAAAGAGTAATTCACCGGGTCCGCTGACACCAGTATAAACGATATCGCAATTATTATAAAGTAAATTACAAGATATGATTCCACGCTTACAATTGTTCTTTCGCTCAACATCTCCCCATTCAATTTTATCACCTTAACCTCATCCGGATAAAGTCTATTATGTGTAGTTCTCTTGTGGGCTTTGTAAAGAACAAGTAATCTTGAAACTTTCAACCCGCCGCCGGTGCTTCCTGCGGTTGCTCCCACAATCATGAGTAAAAACAAAATTGCCTTTGACAAACTATTCCATCCGTCGAAGTCTGCTGTGGAAAATCCTGTAGTCGTAATTATACTGCCCACAGTGAAGGCAACATTCTTGACCGTTTCCCCCAAAGTGGCGGTATCCTGTGTTTTCCCAATCATGTTAATCGTAATCACTATAATGCTTACAAAGATTATCCCAAAATACAATCTCACTTCTTCATCTCTGAATACATTTCTGAATCTTCTTATAAGCAACAAATAGAAAAGGCTGAAGTTTATTCCAAACAAAATCATAAATACTGTGGTTACATTCTGTGCAAGTACCGTATAGGTTGCAAATCCGCTATTTAAAACTGCAAAGCCGCCCGTCCCCGCCGTTCCGAAAGCTATGCAAAAGGCATCAAATACCGGCATCTTTGCTATGAGTAAGAATATAATATCCAGAACTGTAAGTCCTATATAAATCATATATAAAATTTCTGTAGATTCCTTAAGTCTTGGAACGATTTTGCTCACCATGGGCCCGGGGCTTTCCGAGAGCAAAAGGTTCATGGCATAGCCATTATCATTTCCCTTTGCCGGCAGAATTGCGAGGAAAAATGCCAAAACTCCCATACCGCCCAGCCAGTGGCTAAAACTTCTCCAAAAGATTACCCCTTTACCGAGCTTTTCTATATCGGAGATTACCGAGGCTCCGGTAGTTGTAAAGCCCGAAGTAATTTCAAACAGACTATCCACAAAATCAGGCACCTGACCTGACAAAAAAAGTGGTAATGCTCCCAAAACACTAAGTGCGACCCAGTGGCACCCAAGCCTCGTCCTCCTCAGTGGCACAGTCCCTGGGCTTCCTGCCGGTGCTAGTCCTGTGCATATAACATCTTCCCAGGTGCTCATTTTTCGCCCTGCATTACGGGAATACAACAACATAATCCCTGATAATATAAGCATGATAAGCAGGGTAAGCAAGAATCCTCTAACTCCGGATTGATCTCTTGTATACATTGAAATTCCAAGAGGTGGCAACATCGCCGCAAATTCGACTAAAATGATTGTCCCTAAGATTCTTATCAATCGTTTTCTATTCATTAAAAGGTCTCCTTAACGAAACAAATCATCAAATTTCTTTATGTCATCTCTGGAAAATACCGCAAGGACTCTATCTCCCTGTAAAAACATAGATTCACCGTCAGGCAGTATATTCTTTCCTTTTCTATTGATAGATGCCAACACTACATTCTTCTTGAATTTAATATTTTTAAGCTCCTCACCACAGTGCCCCATTCCGCTGCCCACAACAAATTCTGCAATTTGGGCATTTCCATCAGCAATGGAACGGATGGAAACCGCTGCGGAATTCCTGCCTATCAAGGCTCTGACAAATCTTACGATAACATCACCACACAACTGATTTGGGTTAATCACACTGACATTATCGATCTTATTCAATAAAGCTGCATAGTTTATATCTTTGAGTTTGATTATACTCAAGGGAATTTTTACCAAGTTTGCAAAAGTTGCCAGCACAGCATTGCTCTCGTCATCATTAGTCAAGCAGATAAGTGCATCCTGTTCCCTGACATTTTTCCTCTCCAAAAGTGCAAGTTTTCTTCCGTCCCCATGGATTATACTTGCATTAGGAAATTCCAACGCCAATTCTTCACAAATTTCTCTGTCCGTATCAATAACAGTTATGTCCATCTTCTGCCTTTGAAGGCTTGTGATGAGTGCTTTAGCGGTTCTTCCCCCACCTACAATCATAACCTTCTTTACTTTTTCACGCTTCTTGCCAAATACCCTCAACAGCTTGCTGAGATCATCTTCTTCAGCCGTCACATAAATTCTATCGTTTTCCTTTAGAATAAAATCTCTCTCCGGTGTAATCGCCATTCCATCACGCTTTACCACGCAAACAAGGGCTCCGGAATGAGTAATCTCCTGAACTGCACTGACAGGTCTACCGCAAAGTTCACTCTCCGGGTGAAGTTCCGCCTCAACCACATCTGTCATGCCCTTTGTAAATCTCTCTCTATGTAAAAATCCCGGATATGTCAAAATTGCTTCTATATCTTTCGCCGCATAGGTTCCCGGATCTATTATCATAGACAATCCGAACTGTTCGCGAAATACACTTGTGGTTTCAAGATACTCCTGACTTCTAACCCTTGCAACTGTTTTAATGTTCGGATTCATGCTGTGAGCTGTCATACAGCTAAGCAGGTTCTTTTCGTCAGAATAAGTTGCAGTAATTAACAAATCTGCATCTTCAACCCCGGCTTTTCTAAGGGTTTCCATCGCAGCACAAGTCCCCTTGACAGTCAAAACATCCTGGGTCTCTTCGTTGTACTCAAGTCTATCTATATTCCGGTCAACCAAAACAATATCATGACCTTCCTTTAAAAGTCTGCCTGCAAGTCCTGCTCCTATATTACCGATGCCGGCAATGATTATTTTCATGCTCATACCTCTATGTATATGTAAAATATAATTTTCTAAAAAATCCTCAAAACGATTTCCCCATGAACCTCATTCAAAACGGTACACAAATCGTCTTTCACACAAGTGGGATACCAGTATATCACTCCGATTTTAAAAATTCAACTCCACCTTTTCCCAAAGCCTAACTACTGCAATGCCTGCCCCATGCCGATTCTTTTTGCATAATCCACAGGTGTATTCCCTTCAGAATCTGCAATATTCTTATTAGCTCCATGTTTCAATAAAAGTTTTACAAGCGGCACAATATTATCCTTGCTCAAGTTCTGTTCATCCTCATTAAACAGAAAAACCGATGCTAACGGTGTATGCCCCTCTTCATCCCTCAAATTAACATAATATCGCTTTTTATCCAAAAGGTACTTAACCAATCGGTAGTTTCCCCTGTAACATGCGTAACTGAGTGCAGAGTTTCTATCGGCAGGATGGATAGGGGCTTTGTTTGTACAGTATTTCTCAACGAATTTATACATCACCAAAATTTTCTTTTCCAGCTTCTCTCTTTCGCTGCCCTTGTTACAATCAAGCAGTGCAATTTCAAGCAGCGCTGAATTAACATTGGCATCTTCCGGGGTTCCATCCGGCTTAGCCCCACTCTTTAGCAGTAAAGTTATAGTATCAAACATTTCATCAGAATATGTTCCGGAACTTGCAACAAGTCCTACCATATTGACTCTATCGTTTACAGGTACTGCTCCATTATCTGTCAAAATCTTAACAGCCTTGTAATTCCCACAGGAAATAGCAAATTCCAAGGGGGTTTCATTGTTCCATTCAGGCAACAAATTAAGCGGAAAGATGACTCCCCCGGGGGTATTTATGTATGTATTATCCTTTGCCAGCTCTTCTACCTTTTTAAGGTCGTTATCTGCAATGGCATCTGCCATAGATTTTGTCCATATGCGTCCGGGGCCAAACATTGACCACGCTGTAGGAAATAATACTGCTATCACTATAATAAATATGATAATTTTCTTTTTCATCACAGTCTCCAAACCGCTTTTACCAAGTTTATATTATTGAAGCTAAACCTGTACATAAATGCCTATTTCTTATGTCAAATGCGGCAATAACTTGTCAAACTCACATAATAACTAGATTGTACCACACTTTTATGAAAAACTCTAATATGATTTTTAACTAACTTTTCAAAACTTCTTATATGCCGATATAGCCTGTCTTTACAGGTATTTT